>ENA-UEQO01002668-UEQO01002668.1-human-gut-metagenome-genome-assembly--contig:-NODE-2668-length-15431-cov-3.127915_pt1 | contig 15431 bp, 10 predicted proteins | sample MGYA00242938_ERZ507940 | MGnify/ENA primary metagenome ERZ507940 (study PRJEB26167, sample SAMN06115517) | human gut metagenome | host: Homo sapiens | place: China:Chongqing | collected 2014-12-03... | reverse complement strand
ATACGCTTACATCCGTTCGTTATCTCGTCGTTATACTCTCATTATTCCTCCGATATAGGGAACAGAGGGATAACGAAAAGATATTACCCCCTCAACGAACAGATACAAACGTTGGTATAAAGTTACTATTGAGTAGGACCAACTTTACTCCTGTCATCTCAACACCCGATATTTTAGTAAATGCGTTCCGTCACTCCCTGCAAACAAGTAAAAACCGGCACTTCCATTATCTCCAAAAGCTATTGAAAACGGTGAATTTCCCCGTATTGGAAAACCTTTGGAAACCTCTTTCATGTCCAACAAGAAAAGACGTTCTCCTTTACCATCCATAATCCCGATTCTTGAATCCCGAGCCGAGAAACGATAGATATACGGAAAATCCAATTCCGAATCTTCCCAATGCTTCTCGAATAACAATTTCCCCTTGTTATCCATCACCACAATCCTGTTTTTCAACGTATAAATAAACTCATCCTGCCCGTCATTATTAACATCCTCCACGTTGAACATTCCACCGCCAATCATCTCTTCTCCCCTGATTCGTTCTACTTGACCTCGAAAATTCACCAATACTATTTCTCCATTAGCATCCATAAAAGCCATCTTCATCTGGCCGTTCTGCTTCGTCAGGTACAAAGACGTGTTAGCGGACAAATTCAATAAAGTAGATACTTTCACCCGTTCTTTCCCTTTACGATCCAAGATATACAAACGATACCGGTCTGCATACACGAGATAATCTTTCCCTTCCACCCGAAAATGATAAATTTTAGAGACTATATCATTATCACTCTTTGGAACATCCCAACCTTTCACGAAATTACCCGACAACTCGTACAAATACACATGATGATCCACCCCGGGAGCAAATACCCGATAATTCTTGTTATTCTCGTAATCAGCCACCGAGATTCCCCGTTCGCAAGGAGACTTAAATGCCAGCGGAAACCGAGGTAAATAATTACCATTCCGGTCAATCAAATAAAGATGACCGGGTGTAGAAAATAAATATTGCAACTTCCCGTTCTTAAACATATCCACTTGATAAACCTCGCTATTGATCTTCCCCTCGATCGGCAATTTCCACAAGATCCGTCCCACATCATTAATCAAGTAAATTGTATTTCCCTCATCCTGCACGAAAAGTTCACGTTCTCCCGTGTTATGATTCACCACAATCGCCGGTTTCATGCTCATTCTAGCATCCAACCGTGTCTGCCACATGATCTGAGCTTGTTTCTGTTCCACCTCTTCCGTGCTTAAAAACGACGTGTGATACAGCATATCGCCCTCGCACCCCCATTGTAACCCGAGAGAAGAAAATGCCTCCATTCCCTCCTTATTTCTCTCTAACAATTCACGCAAAGCCCCTTTAGTCACCTGTTCGTAATAAGGTAACATCGAAACCATCTCGGACAAATACATCCAGTTAAACTTCGAGGATAATTTCGTTCTCAGCTTCTGATACCATTCCTGATCCCTCACGCTCAGGCGACGCATATAATCACTTGCGAAAGACTGAAGTCCTTTTTCAGAAGAAGCAAACACCACGTAATTATCTTCCACCAACACGTAATTCGTTGCTATCCCTCCCAACACATATCCCCACATCACCCCGGCAAAATCGGGAACAGGCATCTTGAAATAGCTCACTTTCTTATCTTTATCCAAGGCAAATGAACGATATAACGAAGTTTCGGAAATCCCGGACTTCGAGGCATACGATTTCAACATCTTTTCCAACAAACCTCCAGCCAAGCTTCCGGCTTTCACGTGAACCACCACGATCCCTTCCTCCTGTTTCCGGCTCGCGTCATAAGAAAGCGTCCCTTTTCCCCATTCACCTTTCAACAAAGCCTGCCACTCTTCCTCCAATTTATCCCCGAAAAGACGGGCAAACTCCTGTTTTCTTTTCCGAACATTCTCGATCTGTCCCGCCCCATAACGATAAGCCTCAAGAGATGCCAGATAATTCTTCACGTCATTCAGAGCCAGAATACTAACACTTTTCACGTTGGCAGGCATCACGGCATCCAGTTTGGAATCCTGGGGAACTTGCCCCTTAAACGCAATAGGGAATGCGGCCTTCAACCCGTCATAATGCACAAAACCGTTAAAACTGACCCCATTCGGCTTTATATCGCCATCCAACGCCCCCCACTTAAACCATTTAGCGATATTCGTCTGTTTAGCAATAAAATCTTTTTGTAATAATAAAGGAAGTAAATCGGAAAAACAAGTCGTGTTCAAAAACACGTTCAAACCGGCTCCCGCGGAGAAATAACGATTCACATTTTTAAAACGGGGAGCCCCGTCTTTTTCATCCTCACCGGAATGACCTAATTGGTTTACGGCATCTTCCACGTATAGTTCAGAATTAGAAACCAATACCATACCCCCGACAATAGCGTAACACACCTCATCCTTCCCCCGACTTGCCAAGTATATCTTCTGGTTATTATATTTTCGCTCTTTCACCTGCACCCCGGCAAACATCTTTTGCAAAAAAGCATGTACATCCCCCCTGGAAAACAAACCACTCCGGTTCAACACGTACAAAAAACGAATCGATTGTTTCCCTTCCACCCGAATCGCCATCACATAAGAGGAAGTATCTACCTGAGACACTTGTTTCAACGTATCTACGACCCGAGATAACATACTTTTCCGAAATGCCTTAATTTCCCGATCAAAAGCGGTAGCAATCTTCGGTGATAAATTCGCATTCGCATTCACATTAATCACAACAGCAGAATTATAGGGAATAAACGATTCCTTCGGGATATCCACCTCCCGTTCCCGCTCGTTCACCCACCATAGCGCAAATCCTATTCCTCCGAGAAGGACAATCCCAAAAACGATTAATGCAATTTTCTTCACCACGTTCTAATTTTAGATTTTAAATTTTAGATTGAAGATTAGAGATCATTCGATTAAAAGAAACGCTCGCCTCGTGCGGCTGAAATCTAAAATCTAGAATCATCAAGTCTAAAATTGATAAGCTTTTTCATTGGAACAAATTTAGTAAAATCAAGCCTTTTTCCTACTTTTGTGAAAAGGAAAATCAACATGAAAAAGATGTATACACTCCCAGAGCTGGAAAACATGCTGACTTGTCGGGGAGAAGAAGAAAATCGGCTTTACTCGGAAGCCAAAAGAGTAAAAAACGAAAACATCGGCAACAACGTCTATCTCCGGGGATTAATTGAAATTTCAAACATTTGCACCAAAGACTGTTATTACTGCGGTATCCGAAAATCCAACACGGAAACTGCACGATACACACTTTCGGACAACGAGATCATTGAGGCCGCAGACTTTGCCTACACGCATCATTTCGGTTCCATCGTGTTACAGGGTGGAGAACGTTCCGATAAAGAATTCGTGAATCGAATCACCCGTTTGTTGCGAGAAATCAAAAAAAACAGTAACAACGAGTTAGGTATCACACTTTCGCTGGGAGAACAAACGGAAGATACTTACAAACGCTGGAAAGATGCCGGGGCACATCGCTATTTGCTACGCATCGAAACCTCCAATCCCGAATTATACGCCAAGATTCACCCGAACAACCCGCTCCACTCCCATTCAACACGTTTGAAATGCCTGGAAAGCCTGCAACACTGCGGATATCAAACGGGTACCGGCGTGATGATCGGGCTACCGTTTCAAACCATTACCGATCTGGCAAACGACTTGCTGTTCCTACAATCCATGGACATCGACATGGTAGGCATGGGGCCTTACTTGGAACACCATGCTACCCCCCTGTACGAATACCGCCATTTGCTCCTTCCCCTTCAGGAAAGATTGCGCCTGTCCATTCACATGGTAGCGGCACTCCGGCTTCTCATGCCGGACATTAATATCGCAGCCACCACGGCCCTTCAAGCCATTGACCCCGCCGGAAGAGAAAAAGCACTAGAAATAGGGGCAAACGTGGTGATGCCAAATATTACTCCCACGACGAACCGTACCCTTTACAAACTCTACGAGAACAAACCGGGAACCCATGAAGGAGCCGCAGAATCCATGCGCAAACTGGAAGAAAGCATTTTTAAAAGCGGTTGTAAAGTAGCCTACGGGACTTGGGGAGATTCCCGACATTTCCAATCAAGAACGGAAAATTAAATTCAAAAATCCGAATCGGGTAATCAATGAATCACCAGGTTTTTAAAAGGAGCGAAAGCGGCTAAAATAACCAGCGCCCCCAAAATCGTGATGACTAACCCGGAAACCCGGTTAATCGTGATTAACACGCGTAACCGGAACTTCTTACGAAAGATATTTACCAAAGTCGAGAGCGTGTACCACCACACGCCACCGCCTAACAACACCCCCATCACCACCAACAACTCTCCCAGCATAGAAGAAGATTCTCCGAAAACGGACATTCCGGCAAAAACTGCCATAAAGACGACCACCGTGATCGGATTGGAAACCGTCAAAAAAAACAATGAAAGATAATCCCCCAGCAACCCGGTCTTGCTCACCCGACCTTGACGTCGTTGACGAATCTGACGAATCGGGTTATCAAAATAAATTTTTAACCCGATACACAGAAGAAAAATTCCACCGATAATCTGTAATAATAGCTCGTGGGTCTGCACGGTATTTATCACGTACCCCAACCCGAATGCCGCCACCGAAGCATAAAAGAAATCTGCAGAAGCAGCACCCATGCCGGCAATGAAACCTGATAGCGCACCCTTATGCAAGGTTTTTTGGATAATCAATACACCCATTGGCCCTAATGGAATCGATACCATTAAACCAACCAACATTCCCTTGAAAAGATACAATATATCGTACATGCTATTCTATCGGAAATTTACAGTTCCACACTATCCGAAGAGAATCGGCTCAATATCGTGTCATCATTTATCTCTTTTGACAACGACTCGATCGTTTTCATCGGCACGTCAAAAATATCTAAAATAAGTAAACCATCCAAACACATATTAAACTTCGGATCGATATTAAAACCGATAATCTTGGCATTCAACGAAATATATTTCTTCAACAAAACCGGTAACTTATCACTCGACGGCTCAATATCCCCGATCATCTTGTCCAGCACGGATATATCCTTTTGAGCGGCATCCAGCATCACCTGAACCCCAGGCTCTTCCGAATGAACCTGATACTTGGAACGCGGGATCACGTATTTTGCCAGTTCATGACTATAATGATTCTCCTGAATAAAACGCATGATCAACTCTTTCGACACTTCCGTGTACTTCCCACTGATTGTCACCGGACCGATCAGATAACGATACTCCGGGTTTTTCAACAAGAAATAAAGAATACCTTTCCACAACATAAACAAGGGAAGCGGTTTACGCTGATACTCTTCCGTGATAAAAGAACGACCCAACTCGATCGATTCGTACAACACGGGTAACATCTCTTTCCGCATCTTAAACAACGAGTTGATATAAAATCCCTTCATCCCATAACGGTCAATAATCTCTTTTCCTTTCCCTACGCGATAAGCCCCGACAATTTTCTCTTCCTCCCGATCCCAAATAAACAAGTGATAGTAATAAAGATCGTATTCATCCAAATCGATACTACGATTCGTTCCTTCTCCCACCGCACGGAAAGTAACTTCCCGCAAACGACCAATCTCGTTCAACACGTTCGGAATCTTCACGGAAGGGGAACAATATATATCGTAATTCTTCATGTTAAACAACAGGTAGTCTTCCGCTATCCCCTCGATTTCTTTCTTCAATACTGCACTCTCGGTCTCTGCCGCAATCGGTTCTGCTTTAGGCATTGCTTTCTGTGATTTAATAAAAAACTTCTTCACTTCTAACGCAGATCCCAATAAATAAGTTTTCGCCCGCAAGAACTTACCATACTGAGCTATATCATGAAATGTATTCTGAGTCTCCACACTGATCGGGTTCCCGATCCTTAACTTCACCACCCTGTTTTTCTTGTTCAACAACTCGGAAGGCAACTTAATCGTTTTCAATACCGGATGAATCATCCCCAGTAAATAAAACAACAAACTGTTAGAACCTTTAAAATATATCGGGATAACAGGCACTTTCGCCATTTTCACCAACTTCAAAACCGAAGAATCCCACTCCTTATCCTCCACATGATTCGAATCAGCTTGGTAAGAAGAAACCTCTCCGGCAGGGAATATTCCCAAGGGTTTCCCGTCAACGACATGACGTATCGCCTCTTTAATTACTCGCATATTTGAATCTTTCTTGCCCTCCTCCGGGTCCAGCCCCAATATATAATCCTGTAACGGAACAATTTTCTTCAACAGAAAATTAGACATGATTTTATAATCCGGACGTAATTTACATAGCAAACGCACCAGGACGATACCATCCAGTCCCCCGAACGGGTGATTGGAAACCGTGATAAAAGTACCGTTTTTAGGAATTTTTTCCAAATCCTCCTTACTCACCTCGATAGTCACCCCCAAAGCCTCGATCAAACTATCCAAAAGGACTTCCGGATCATCATCATTTACCTTCACATTCAACTTATCCAGTTTATGCAACCGCAAGATATACATCACCAACTTGGATACCAAGCTTTCTCGAAAACGGTTCAACCCATGAGAGCCAAGCAAAAAATCATTCGTATCAATTAATTTCATCTATATCCTTATTAAATGTTCTACAACTAGAACACTACAATATCTTTCACAACATTATCCCCGACCCGATCATTCAGGGCTTTTATTAATCCCTCTTTCACCATCAGAATCTCGTTCTTTACCACGGAAGAAGTGAAACTCACGAACACTTTTCCCTCTGAAATTCGCAAACTTTTCGTCCGGGAAGCAATCATTCCCCCCACAACATCCGGCCAAACCTGGCACACCTCCCTCTCTTTGAACTGACGGGATAACCCCATCTGCTCCAAGTAAAGATTTACCAGCTCATCCATTGTCAACGTCTTACCCTGCTTCAAAACATTCCTATTTGATTTTCTGAACAACCCGAATGAATTTTAGATTTTAAATTTCAAATCCCTCCAAATTTAGTGATTTATGATTCACGATTTATGATACTCTAATTCCGTGATTAGAACGTGTATTCGGTGGTAAAGAATCACATAATCGTAAATCATAAATCACAAATTCATCACTTCTCCCCCTTCAACATGAAATATCTTGTATTCCATGGCATGTTGCTTCAAAATTTCGTCTATATGTTCACGATTGGTATCCGTAACAAAAACCTGACCAAAGTCCGTACTTGAAACAATTCGAATGATCTGGCTTACCCGATCAGCATCCAGCTTATCAAAAATATCATCCAACAGTAGCAACGGCTTCACCCCCTTCTGCTTCACCAAGTAAGCAAACTGTGCCAATTTCAACGCTGTCAGGAAACTTTTTTTCTGTCCCTGAGACCCCAGCTTTTTCACGGGGTACCCTTCCAGGCTCAAATTCAAATCATCCCGATGCACTCCCACCGTCGTGTAAGTCAATATCCGATCCCGCTCGAAACTACCACGCAATGAAGCCAAGAAATCATCATTCTTTATAGTCGTAGAATACTCCAGCATAACCTTTTCCCTCCCCAAGGAAACCCGATCATAATACATTTGGAACATCTCTTCCAACTCCGCCACGAAAGCCCTACGCCGTTCAAGAATAACACGCCCGCTATCCGCAAGTTGTTCATCCCACACAGACAACATATCTGTATCAATCGACTGTCCCGCATATTCCTTCAAAAAACTATTTCGCTGCATCAACACCCGGTTATAGCGAATCAATAACTGCAAGTACTCCTTATCACATTGACTGATCACCCCGTCAATAAAACGTCTTCTCTCCTCGCTAGCACCATCAATCAATACCACATCCGCAGGTGAAATAATAACTAACGGCAACAACCCGATGTGATCGGAAAGTCGGGTATAAGCCTTTTTATTCTTTTTAAAAATCTTCTTCTGTCCTCGTTTCACCCCGCAATACACGTCAATTTCCTCGTCCCCGTGCATATATTGTCCCTCGATCACGAAAAAAGCCTCCCCATGACAAATATTCTGCGCATCAGGCAAGTTGAAATAGCTTTTACACATTGACAACTGATACACGGCATCCAGAATATTGGTCTTCCCCACGCCATTATTCCCGATAAAACAGTTAAACCGGGGAGAACACGCGACACTCGCCTCGGCAATATTCTTATAGTTGACAACATTCAAGTTCTTTAAAATCATTCACTTCAACTGTTAGTGGTTACAAGCAACAAGTTCCAACGCAAACGTGAAACAAACAACCAAAAGTAAGGAAAAGAAGGATATAATCCGCCAGACAGATAATTTTTTGCATAAAATTTCACGGAGATCCTTTTGGTATAAAAAAAAAAATTAATTTTGCACGTTGACGAGCGATACGTCTAGGAATAAGAAAAGTAAATAACAAAAACATATAACCATGTCAAAAGAGAAACAGAAACGTGCGGATGGCTTTGAACAAATTGAAGAAGCCACGATTTCAACCGAACAATTCATCGAGAAAAATCAAAAGTTATTGGTAAGAGGAGTCCTCGTTATTATCATCGTGGTAGGCGTGATCTTGGGATACTATAGATTCTACAAAGCCCCGATGGAAGAAGAAGCATTGAAACAAATGTTCGTTGCCGAGAATCTTTTTGAAAAAGACTCTTTCAACATGGCTCTTAACGGCGATGGGAACGCCCCCGGTTTCTTGGAAATCATTGACAAATACAGTTCTACTCCTAGCGGAAATTTGGCTAATTATTATGCAGGAATCTGTTATTTGCACTTGGGTGACAACCAAAACGCCATTAAACACTTGGAAAAATTCTCTTCTGACGATGTGATTTTTTCCAGTATGGTAACGGCAAACTTGGGTGACGCTTACATGCAATTGGGCGATTTCAAAAAAGCGTCTAGCTATTATCAAAAAGCAACTACCGGAACGACCAATATGGCAACCACCCCGGTTATCATGATGAAAGCCGGACTTGCTTTCGAAAAAGCCAACGACTATAAAAGTGCATTGAACATGTACGAAAGATTGGAGAAAGAATTTCCCGCTTCTTATGAAGCTCGCGACATCGAGAAATACATCACTCGTGCAAAACTGCACATGAAATAAGAAATTTTCTAAACTACTGAAAAAAGCTATCCTTAAAGGGTAGCTTTTTTTACGCCCTACACGGTCGTGTCAACTTTTCATCCACGAAAGCTGATGAAGACCCGGATTGATTACGGTGACAAACCTTTGTAGTTCCGATCGAAACAGTGGATATCCTCGGTGCACTTTCGCTACATCTTCGGTGCACCTTCGCTCGTGGAGCGTCCGTGTGGCGTAGGTGTTCTGTGAGCGTGTCGGGGAAGAGTATTAATATGGACGGGATATGAAAGGGATTACATCGGGTTTTCTACCCCAAAACAATTAGACATTCAAAGGGAAAAGCTGAAGGATTGGATAAGTTCCTTCTATAACTTGGAATAATCCTAAAAAAATACCCCGCCTCAACGAGACGGGGTCACCATTATATAGTCTTGATTACTTCTCGAACAACTTTCCGAAATCCTCCATAGATATCTCTTGCTCTTCCAATTTCACGCCCTCTTTAATAACACTGAAAATCTTGTTTTCCAATGCTCGGTCGTAAAGACTGGCACGCTGTTTCTCATTCTCAAGCAAACGAACGGCAAAACCATCCAATTGCTCGTCTGACAAACCGTATAACCCGTATTGTTGTAATTGAGCGGCAGCAACCTCACGTCCAACAACCTTCATATCCTCGTCCTCAACTTTTATGTTATTTTCTTTGATCATATCGCCCTTGATCAACTGCCACTTGAATTCATCCCGATAAGAATCGAAATCTTTATCAACAGCCTCTTGAGTTAATTCTTTATTGGTAGCCAACATCCAACGCTTCAAGAATGCTTCAGGAAGAACCACATCCTCGTTTTTCTTCAACATCTTGTCACGAGCATCTACCGTCAAACGGTACTCGCTATGAGCTTTGAACTGTTTAGCCAAATCTTCTTTCACACGGGCACGGAACTCCTCAACACTCTTCACGTTACCTTCCCCGTAAACTTTATCAAATAAGGCCTGGTTCACTTCTGCCTCAACGTAACGTTTGATCTCGCTAATGATAAAGCAGAAATCAGAAGTAACATGCTCGGCCTCTTCCTTGCTTATTTGTAACAAAGCAGCATAATCCGTTTTGTTGGGATAAGCTTTGGACGGGTTGAAAATCACTTCGTTTCCGGCTTGCTTGCCAGTGAAAACTTTCACTTGCTCTTCATCCTTCATGTGTTCAACTGACAATGAAGCATCTTCAACATGGATTCCACCTTCCTTGGGTTTCCCATCTTCTCCCAACTCGATCAACTCACCCTTCACGTATTCAGATCCCTCGATCGTGTCAACCGGGGTCAACTCTCCATTGCTTTTGCAAATGCTTTCAATCTGTTTGTCTATCATTTCATCATCGACCTTGATGATGTAATAAGGAACTTTCTCTCTTTTGCTCAATTTCACGTTCATCGCGGGAGACAAAGCGATATCATAAACGAACTCGAAACTTTCCTCGTCCAGATTCAACTCTTTCTGTTCCGTTTCACTCGGAAGTGGTTCACCCAAGATATTCAAATCGTTCTCTTGGATATAATTAGACAAACTCTCTCCGATCAACTTGTTGATCTCCTCAATCAAAACGGCTTTACCGTACATTTTCTTGATAATACCGAAAGGAGTTTTCCCTTTCCGGAAACCATCAATCACCGCTTTCTTCTGGTAATCTTTCAACGCGTCGCTCACGCGAGTTGCGTAATCATCCTTATCCAATTGAATCTTAATGGTTGCATTAAGATCGTCGATTTGGTTCTTTGTTACATTCATACTTCTCTATGATAATACAATAATTGATAAAACAAACAAAAAGGCCACCTCATTGTAAGGCGGCCATCTCTTCAAGTGCGGGCGAAGGGACTCGAACCCCCACGCCTTGCGGCACTAGATCCTAAGTCTAGTGCGTCTACCAGTTTCGCCACGCCCGCTTGCTATTTTGACGGTGCAAATATATTGCTTTTTCGTGAAAAGCAAAACGATTTGACCGTTTTTTTATTTTTTCCTGCGTAATTTAAAATTTTTCCCCAGGTAAACCCTTCTAACTTCCGGATCATTAGCCAAATCCTCCGCAGAACCGGATTGTAAAATTCGCCCGTCATACAACAGATAAGCCCGGTCTGTAATACACAAAGTCTCCTGAACGTTGTGGTCCGTAATCAGAATCCCGATATTTTTCTCTTTTAACTTGATCACGATACTCTGAATATCCTCCACGGCAATCGGGTCCACGCCGGCAAAAGGTTCGTCCAACAGGATAAATTTCGGGGCAATCGACAACGCTCGCGCAATTTCCGTACGTCGACGCTCGCCTCCCGATAATTGAATTCCTTTGCTCTTGCGGATATGTTGCAAACCGAACTCGTCCAACATCTCCTCTAACCGGTGACGCTGGTAATCCTTCGGTAAATTACTCATTTCCAGTACGGCCTTGATATTATCCTCCACGCTCAACTGCCGGAACACGGAAGCTTCCTGAGCAAGATATCCCACGCCAAGCTGGGCACGACGATACACGGGTTCTGTCGTGATCTCCGTGTCATCCAAGAAAATACGTCCCCCATTCGGTTTAATCAATCCCACAATCATATAAAATGACGTGGTTTTCCCTGCCCCGTTCGGTCCCAATAACCCGACGATCTCCCCTTGTTCCACGTTCACGGAAACTCCTTTTACCACCGTACGGCTCTTGTATTTTTTTACTAAGTCCTCAGCTCTTAATTTCATATCTTACTATTTTACCGCGCTAAGATAGTCTTTTACACTTGAAAATTGAAAATTGAAAATTGAAAATTGAAAAATATCAGAAATTTAGATGTAACGAGAAATTAATCGCAAAATTATCCACGTCCTGCCCCGAACGATCCCCCCGATGCGTCAACCGCCAGATGGCATCCACACGAATAAAACGGAAAATATTCTCGACACCGACACCGGCTTCTATATAAGGCTTCGACACGGAAGACATACCCTCCGGGAACCGGAAAATAGCATCCGTGTTAGACAGACTACCGTTGTTCTTATCCGACAACGTACCCCACAAAGCCTTCACGGTTGCCACCTCACGCCATTTCAACCGTTTCATCAACGGGATCTTACTCAAGAAAAATCCTTTAAAATGATGTTCCCAGAACACGGCTCCCCATAAATCGGACGCAAACTCGTAGAAATTCATGCAAGAGAAAGCGTAAGGATCATAAAAATAGGTGGCATTCCCCTCATGCAACTTCAACAACGGGTAAGGAACCTTGTTAAATATCTTTCCCCCGGATAACATGATATCACTGTACCCTAACGGGGCAATATTGAAATCATGTTTCACGGACAATTCCAGACGGTAATATTCGTAATCCCCGTTCAATATATTCTTTAACCCGGCCACCACGTCAATTCCCACGATCGGGAAATCCGACCCCATGGAAACTTTATCAAAGGTCTGCCGCACGACAATCTCATTTCTGGACAAACGCGTTCCTAAACGGAACTGAGTGGTATGAATCTGATCCACGACCTCTCCGTTCGGCCGAACAAAATCAACATATTTCGTGGGAAACATCTGACGGTATTCCAAAGTAAAGGAATTCGAAAATCCTTGCCACCACTCTTTCTCATAACGCACGTCAAATGAATTAATTAACGTCAGTTTATCATTATTACCCCTAGAAAATATTGAACTTAATATATTACCCGTGGTAAAAGCATTCTCACTGGCACCCAACTGTAACACATCATGCCGACCACTAATCGTGAACTTCGACGTCGGTTGATTATTAAAAATATATTCAACGGTTCCGCCTCCTTTAAATTCACCATCTTTCGTGCTATACGCCCCGTATCCGGTAAGCCGTACATGCTTGCTAAAATCACTCGTAGTTTTGACTCCCAACTGGAAACGACATCCCTCCAGCTTATTAAAACTCATCAATTTATAATAAGGCCCGAAACCGATATACTTCGTGTTATAATATCCAAGCAAGGCGGTTTGTATTATGTCATATATATTTTTATATAGCGGGACATTCTTTATCGAGTCCACCATATTATATATATTCTGTTCCTTCTCACTTAACTCGTAAGGACGCACAGATTGCCAGTAATTTTCGTCATTTTGAAGGACATCCTTATTAATGATCACATCATTATCCAGTTTCTGAATCTCGGTAGGAATATCCTCGTTCACTTTCACGTTCGAATAATCAATCTGGCGGTGCCCCATAAACGAGATTAACTTGGACGAGTCCTTCATCTGCACGGTAAAATCGGCCAATATTTTATCCTGTTTCAAAAACCAGGTGGAATCGTTTATCAACTCGTTCGTGTTCTCGATGGCCAGATCCCGAATCCAGTTCACGTTCAACCCTTTCGCCATTCTCAACCGGGCAGATTCCAACGCCCATGTCGTGGAGTCTATATTTACCTCCCCGTCAAATACCGGTGTTGACTTCCCTTTAGGGTGAAAACGGATCTTGTATATCTTTCGCCCCTCCTTCTGAACACTATCCACCAGAAAATACTTGTAATACATCAACCCGTGTTCGCTCAACGGGCTGGCGAAATTCACCTCGAATATATTAATGTAATTATCATACAAGTTGACATTCACATGCAGATGCCCCGTGAACTGGGCCAGACTGTAATCCTCCTCGATACCCGAAATCCGACTGGCTTTCACGATCTCCCTTGATAATTTCGGGGAACGGCGATAATAGTAATCTGCCGAAGCCTCTGAGATCATCACCGGTAGATAAGCCTTTCCCGTGATGGCCGAAGTGTCCATATACTGGAAAATAAAACCGAAATTCTTCTGTAATTTTTTATTCTTAAACTCCGGTTTCATGTTCGCAATATCCAGTTCCATCTTAGTATAGGTGGTGTAACTATACGAATCCTTTTCTGCCGGGTTATTTCTCTTCTTATTCTTTGAAATATTCCGCAAGATCGCGTGAGCCGGATTCTCTCCGGGTTTTACCTTCACCTCGTCCAAATGAGTCACGATTGGTACCAGTTTAAAATCGATCGTGTTAAAAGCACCCTTCTTGACCGCCACTGTCTGACGCTCATAAGAGACAAAAGATGCCATGATTTCGCTGACATCCTCACGAGTCTCGATATCATAATTCCCGTCAAAATCAGTCGTTACACCAATCGTAGTACCCACAAATACGATACTTACCAATGGCATCGGCTCCCCCGTTTCTGCATCTACTACTTTTCCCCTAACCTTCGTCGTCTGTGCCTCTACAACAGACACCCACGCCAATAATAGTAAGACAAAACACAACTTCAAATATTTCATTACAAAAAAATTTACGATTTTAGATTTACGATTTCAGATCAGGAACAACCATTCAAGATGAAGATAATACCCCATCATAAATCATCAATCACAAATCATACATTAAACCACTCCTTCACGCAATATGTCGTGTATGTGTACCATTCCTTTGTAATGACGATCATTATCAACAACAACCAGTTGAGTGATGCTATTCTGCTCCATCATCCGGTAGGCATTGTACGCCAGTTCGTCCTCCGATATTGTCTTGGGAGATTTTGACATGACATCCTTTGCCGTCAACCCGTCCACATCATCATATTTCTCCATCATCCGTCGCAAGTCACCATCCGTGATAATTCCTTCCAAACGTTCTTCCTCGTCGACGATCGCCACCGCACCCAAACGTCCTTTGGACATGGCCAAGATCACGGGGCGAATTCCCGTTTCTCTCGTGATACAAGGCCGATTCGTTCCATCGTAAACATCCGAAACCCGCGTGTACAAACGTTTTCCTAAACTTCCGCCCGGATGGAATCTCGCAAAATCCCTGCTTGAGAAACTGCGACACTCTACCAAACACATTGCTAATGCATCTCCCAGCACTAACTGTGCCGTAGTTGAATTTGTCGGAGCTAAATTTAAAGGACAAGCCTCTTTTTCCACTTTCGCTTTCAGCACATAAAGCGAGTTCTTAGCCAGAAAAGAGTCCGTATTTGACACCATTGCCACGATATTATTATTTCCGTTATTCCGTATCAACGGGATCAAAACTTTTATTTCCGGAGTGTTTCCACTCTTAGAAACACAAATTACCACATCCTCTTCCCGGATCATTCCTAAATCACCATGAATAGCGTCCGCGGCATGCATAAACACAGCCGGAGTTCCGGTGGAATTCATCGTTGCCACGATTTTTGTCGCGATAATTGCACTTTTTCCAATACCAGTGATAATCACCCGCCCCTTATTTTCATAAATTAATCTAACGACCGCCTCAAAATCATCATCTATGTAGTTTATCAGATTTTTAATAGCTACTGTCTCATC
>ENA-UEQO01002649-UEQO01002649.1-human-gut-metagenome-genome-assembly--contig:-NODE-2649-length-15478-cov-3.768586_pt1 | contig 15478 bp, 19 predicted proteins | sample MGYA00242938_ERZ507940 | MGnify/ENA primary metagenome ERZ507940 (study PRJEB26167, sample SAMN06115517) | human gut metagenome | host: Homo sapiens | place: China:Chongqing | collected 2014-12-03... | reverse complement strand
TTTTGCCTGTCTGCTTGATAATGATAATATTGTTGTTTCAGGTGCGTTTACGAAATACGATGGTGTAACTCGCCGTGCTTCCTCCGCATTCAGCGCATAGCTGTACAGATAGGCTCCCACAGCCAGCCCGGCCTCCAGGGCATGGTTCACATGGCTGTAAAACATCCCGTCCGGGTGGCCTTCTCCCCAGCCCAGACGGCAGATGGCAAAGCGCACCCCTGCTTCCGCGGCTGCTTTCCAGTCCACTGGCTGATTCCATTCCGATACATCAATTCCCAGATACATATTTTCTCCTTTCCGCCGCATCCGGCATTTTCTTTTTCCCTTACAGACGCTTCCGGAGCAGCTGCAGCAATTCTTCCATGCCCGGCACTCCCGCATCAGACAGATTTTCCGTCACCGACAGCGCCTCCGTCACGGCAAGATAGCCCACCGTCACAGATACCAGCACCGCCTCCTGGCCCGCCGAGACGAGCAGACCGTCCGCCGCAGCGGCTGCACTCACGCAGAGACAGTACACCAGCAGCTTTGACGTTCCCCTCTCCTTCATCACCCGGCTTGAAATCAAACCGAGCCGCCGCGCCCGGGGAACCGCCTCTGCCGCCTCCGCCAGGGAAAAGCCGTGCTTTCCCTCTGCGGCCAGCATGTCCGAAGCAATGGCAATCCACCGGGAAACCAGATCCAGCAGCACCAGCGCGGAAAAGGCGGAAAACATCACCGCATGATGCACCAGTCCCGCAAAGAGCAGACTCCCCGTGAACTTCACCCAGAAGGAGGAAAGCAGCTCCCGCAGATTTTCGAGAAAATATTCCATACTCTTCACCTCCTTTTCCCGATTTCCTCTTTCACTCCATAAAGAAAGGAAGCCCCGGGAAAAAGTGGCAGAAAGAAATATCTGCCGCAGAATACCGGAAAAGAAAAAGTACGCCCCGGAGGAGCGCACGGCCATCAAAAAAGCGGCGCCTTCCCGCGCCGCTCAGCCTATGGATTTTTCATTTTTCTGCCGGGTCTTTCCCCAATAAAAAAAGACGGGAAAGGGAATCCCCTTCCCGTCCCGGCGGGCTTATTCGCCCTGGGTGAGATCGGAAGTTTCTACCTTGCGGACACCGATGAGGGAAGCGTCGGCAATGCTGCCGAGGGCTTCGCCTGCGGCCAGAAGCTGGTCGTCGGTGGCGTCGGTCTTGATTTTCGTCAGGCTCACGCTTTTCACGGCCTGTGCGCCGGAGGATGTGAACCCGTTATCCAGTCTGACCTGAAGCTTGACTTCGCTGACTTTTCTTTCTGCTGCCATATTGGTTTCTCCTTTACTTCATGAAATGCTCCCTGGGGAGCGAAAACGGGACGGATGCGCTTATTCCAGCTCTTCCGTGGTGGTGGTGACGATATTCGCCTTATCAAAGGCGGTAACGGCCACACCGGTGCCTGTCACCAGGATGGGAACCAGCGCTTCTGCTGCTGTTCTGACCTCTGCCAGAGAAATATCCTCCTTCGGATAGGCAAAGCTTACGGTAAATTCCGCATCGGATGCGGTGCTGAATACCATTTCCAGTTTCTTCATCTTGTTTCTCCTTTCCTGAGAAGCACTCCGGATTTTTCCGCCTGCCGGCCGGCGGTTCCTTTCTTTTCGCTTCTCTGCCCAATAAGGAACGAAAGGCCCTTTTATTTTTCTCCGGATTTTTTATTTTCCGGAAATTTTTTCCTTTCCCGGGCAATCCGGCCTTCTCCGCTTTCCGGTCCGGTGCCGGCAGGTCTTTCTTCCCCTGCCGATTTTCCCGCTGTCTTCTGCCCGGCTTCCGGTTTCCCGGAGCCGGTCCGTCCCAGGAGACGGGCGAGGAGGAGTCCCGCCAGACGGCTCAGGACGGCGGCGGCTGCCGCTTTTCCTTCTTCCTTCAGAATCGTTTTCCAGTTTTCCATAGATTCTCCTTTCACCATGCTTTATCCAGCACTGCTTCCTCCAAACGGCGGCGGCAGCTGCGCAGTCTTTCCAGCAGCTTTCTCCGTTTCCTGTAGTACCCGCTGAGACCGATGCCCATGAGGGCGGCTGCCCGGGCGGCCGGTGTCTCCCGGAAAAGAAAATCCAGCATCTTTCTCTCTTCCCGAGAAAGGTGCTCTTCCTCGGCAAAGCAGTCCAGGCGGTCCGCCAGAGGAATTTCACCGGCGCCGCCGGCAGATTCCCTTTCCGGCAGAAGGCCGCGGACCTCCCGCCGCTTCCGCACATCGCCGTAGCCGTTCAGATTCATCATCCGCCAGCGGATGCGCCGTTTCAGATAGCCCGCAAAAAAGAGGAGATGCTCCTCCGGGCAGGTCTGCACCGCCTCGGTGAGCACTTCCGCCATTTCCTGCCGGGCATCGTCCTTTTCCATGAGAAAGACCTTCGATGCGCCCCGCAGAAGAAGCGGCCTGTATTTTTCCAGAAGGAGGGACCACGCTTTCCGGTCTCCCTGCCTTGCCGCAGGGATGAGCCTTGTGTCCTCCTCGTAGTTCACTGTATGCAATTTGTTTTCCCTTCCGGCGCGCCTGTTTCATTTCCGGATATCCGCATCATAGCCCGCCGGAAAACCGAAAACAAATCGCGCAGCACGGGCCTGAAACCGGCTTTTCCGTACAGGACGGGCCGGAAGCGCAGGCCCTGCGGAGCCTGCAAACCGGGGTTCCGTTTTTCTCCTGTCCGGATAAAAGTTTTTTCGGGAAAATAAAAAAATCCCCGAAAGGGGATAAAAAGGGACACCGGCAGACCGGAAACCGGATTTTTCCAAAGAAAAAAGCGGCCCTGAGGCCGCTCTCCGTACGGAATTCGGACAAAAGAAAATCCCGGACTGCGCCGGGATTCCGTTTTCTGTATTTCTTATTCTTCCGGATAGGTTCCGCGATATTCCGTGACTTCTTCTACGGCTTTTCTCGGAGAAGGCTGTGCTTCTCTGTCGGTATAGCCGAATGCAACAGCTGCCACCATTTCTCCGTCTTCGCCGAGCCATTCCTTGAGCTCGTCATAGGCAAAGAATACGTTGCAGGTCCAGAGGCTTCCGATGTTGCGGTGGGTTGCTTCCAGGCACATATTCTGAATCGCCGCACTGATGGACTGGATATCGGCAAGCTCCATCATGTATTCATCCACACGATGATTTTCCCGATAATTGAAGCCCTTTGTATTCAGAACGAATACAATGACCGGTGCCTGTTCCAGGACACGGGCAGTATAAATGGCAGAGGGAATGAATTTTTCATAGCCTTTGCTGAAAATCGCCGTTTCATCGCCCTTCCGGTTGCGAAGGATTCCCTTTTTCAGCTCTTTGATCATGGCTTTCCGTTCATCACCGCGAATGACGATGAACTTCCAGGGCTGAGCATTCTTTTCAGACGGTGCCCAGGTGCCGGCTGCAAGGATTTCCCGCAGGTCTTCATCGGGGATATTCTTCTTTATAAAACGACGAATACTTCTTCTCTTGTAAATTTCTTCAATCACTGTTATGAGTCCTTTCTACCCAAGTCATGATCTGATAATGAGCAGTCTTTATTATAAAAAATTTCTTTACGGATTGCAAGTATTTTGTGACCAACGGTCGATATATTTTTGACATATTTTTTCCAAAAAGCGTATAATGACGGTACGGCTGACAGGAAATCCGGACAGGCCGGATGCCGAAGGAGGAACTATGGAAGATATCATCAGGAGGCGGAGAAGCATCCGCTTTTTCAGGGAAACGCCGATCCCGGCGGAGACGCTGCGGGAAATTCTCCGGGCAGGACTTTGGGCGCCGTCCCCGAAGAACCGGCAGCCCTGGAAATTCATCGTAGCTCTGGGCGGCCAGAAACGGGAGGTGCTGGATCTGGCAGAAGCAGGCATCAGCCGCTCGGAGCAGGGTGAGGGCATCCTCACCGGCGGAAAGGAGCTCATCGGGAATGCCCGCTTCACCCTGCGGTGCATGCGCCAGGCGCCGGTGCTGGTCTTCATCGTCAATCCGGAGGGCCGCTCTCTCCGGGAAAACTGGACCGCTGCGGAAAAAATCCATGAGCTGAGCGATGTGCAGGCCATCGGCGCCGCCGCAGAAAATATGGCGCTCCGCGCAGAGGAGCTGGGCATCGGTTCCCTCTGGATCGGAAATGTGTTCTTTGCGTATGACGAGCTGCAGCAGTGGCTCGGGGAGGGCCAAATGGTTCTCGCCATGTCCTTCGGCTATCCCGCCCACGCTCCCCGTCCTCTTCCGCGGAAACGGGAGGAAGAGGTCATCGAAATCCGGGAGTAGGCCCGGCATCCCCATCCCCGGCAGAAGGCTGTTCTGTGCAGCGCTGCCGGATTTTTTCTTATATAAACAGGAAAAATATAAGAAAAGCCCGCCCGGCCCCCGGCTGTCTGTTTCTGCCGGACATACCGTCTTTCCGGGGAAAGGAATTTTCCGTCTTGCCTAAAGGTCTGATTTTCCTTATAGTATAAGGATACAGATATTTTGCATATATTTCCGGAGATATATTTGAAGAACGGGAGGAATAAGATGGGTCTGAAAGAATTCCGTCTGGCTTACGGACGGGGAACGCAGTCGGTCTGGCTGCCGGAGGAGCATATTTCCGATGTACTGGAGGGAGTGCCGACTCCGGCCTGCAATGTAAAGGAAGCGGTGCAGAAGGCCATGCGGGCGCCGATCGGAGCAAAGCCGCTCACGGAAACGGTTCAGAAGGGCGATAAGGTGTGCCTGGTCTGTGCGGATATCACCCGTGCATGGAACCGGGCCTCGGAATTCATCCCCTATGTGCTGGACGAGCTGAATCTGGCCGGCGTGCCCGATGAAGATATCTACATCGTATTTGCCCAGGGAACGCACCGTCCCCATACGGAGGAGGAAAATATCACCTGCGTAGGCGAGGAAGCGGCAAAGCGGGTGCGGATGTACCAGCATATTTCCACGGATGCATCGGCGCATACCTATCTGGGAACGACGACCCGGGGCACGGAGGTCCGTGTCGATACAAAGGTGGTCGAGGCAGACAAGGTCATCCTGATCAATGCAGTTTCCACCCATGATATGGCGGGCTTCGGCGGCGGACGGAAGCTGATTCTTCCGGGCGTTTCTTCCTTTGAAACGATTCAGCAGAATCACTGCCATGCCCTGGGCGATTCTCTCGGGAGCGGCCTGAATCCCGATGCGTGCCTGCTGAAAATCGAGGGCAACCCCGTTTCCGAGGATATGCAGGAAGCGTGCGACATGGTGCATCCGTGCTTCCTCGTCCACTCCGTCATCAATGAGGAAGGGGAAATTTCCTCCATCGTGGCAGGCGATCCCTACCAGGCCTGGCTGGAAGGCACAAAGGAAACGTACCGCATGCAGAAGGTGCCCATGAAACAGCAGGCGGACGTGACCATCGTATCTGCCGGGGGCTATCCGAAGGATACGAACCTGTACCAGGGAACGAAGTGCTACACCACGGCGGAAATCGCAGCGAAAAAGGGCGGCATCATCATCACCATGATGGAAGCGGAGGATGTCATGGAGCCGGAAGCCTATCTGGGCAGCTTCCGCTTCGGCACGGATACGACCGCCATGGAAAAGGAACTGCGGAAATGCTTCACCATTCCCTTCTTTGTGGCCTTTGAAAATCTCATTACAGCCCTGACCCACACGGTATACATCGTAACCCGTCCGGAAAACTTCGACATTCTCCGGGAACGGACCCATCAGATTCCGGTGGCTACCGTGGCGGAAGCCTGGGAGCTGGCGCAGAAGCAGCTCGCTGCGGAAGGAAAGACGGATTATTCCATCAATGTCATTCCCCACGGCAGCGCCATTGTGCCGTACCTGAAATAAGGAAATCCTATCAAAAACGGTCTTCGGGCCGTTTTTTTGTGCCTGTCCGGACCGGAGTGCCGGCCGTTTTCCTCCGGAATCCGCAGGAAAATGTTTCCCGCCTTTCCTCCCGGCCGGGGAAAAAGGTATAATACAGAAAATGACATGGCAGGAGGTGTTTCTGTGAACCGCGAAACACGGATCGGACTGATTGCTTTTCTTGTCCTCCTTATCCTGGCGGTTTCCGCCTTTGTATTTCCCGTACGCAAAATCTTTTTCCGCACGACCTACACGGTCTATGCGGTCCTTTACAATGCAGGCGGCATTGCCCGCGGGGCCGATGTGCTGTATGCCGGTGTCCCCATCGGAAAAGTGGAAAAAATTTCCGTCGACGGCACCAAAGCGATGCTGACGCTGGAAATCCAAAAGGACAATTCCCTCCCGGCGGATGTAAACTGCATGATCAGTTCCGATTTCTTCACGGGAAGGCCCACCCTGCGGATTTTCCGCGACAGCACCCGCGGCATTGAGCATTACCTTAAGGACGGAGATACCATCACGGAAAGAAGGGATGAACAGTCGGGAAAGATTCTGGAGCATGCAGAAAAGCTGATGAAGTCCGCCGAGGAAACACAGGAGAACTGGATGAAATTCACCGGTGCTGCCGGCAAAAACAGCTCCGGAGGAAAGGATGCAGCCTGACCCTGTCTTCCGCTTTCTGTTTCCTGCCCCTTCTTGATTTTCCCGTACTGTCTTATTTCTGAAAGGAGATTCCCATGGCCGATTCCGCACCGGGTCCGAAAAGCCCGGACAATCTGTTCCTGTTTCCCATCCGTTACTATTCCTTTACCCCTGTCGCCAGGGAATATCAGAATAAGCCGGCTCTCCCCGACAGCGGCTCCCTCGAGCTGTCTCAGATCCTCTGCGGGCTGGCCGATGCCAAGGCGGAAATTTCTGCCCTGACCCCCTATCTTTTCGTCCTCTTCGAGACGGAAAATGAGCGGCCCTGCTGGCAGTACATCGATCTCGCCGGAAATCTTTCCCTCCTCCGCTTCACCGACGAAGCCGATACAGTGCTCTGCGAAAAGGTCTCCGTAGGAAGCGGCTTCTGCTACAAGGTCCGGGAGGTCCGCCTCTGCCGGAACGGACAGAAAGCCTGAGCCGGAACAAAAACTGCATACACCCCTGCCGGCCTGCCCATCCGGGGCAGGTCTTTTTGGATGGAAAATCCCCTGCTTTCCCCGGCCGCTCCCATTTCCCTTCTCCCCGGCCCGGAATGCCGAATTTTCTTGACGGACTGCGGGCATGCCCCTACAATGAAAAGATAACCCGGCATTTTGAACAGGAGGAATACCATGAATATCAAAGCGGAAACAAGAGCCATGAAAGAAGTCTCGCCCCTTCTTGCCGCAGCACCTGCGGAAAAGAGAAACCTTGCCCTGGAATACATCCGGACCGCCCTGCAGGAGCACCGGGAGGAAATCTTCGAAGCCAACCGGAAGGACCTGGCCGCCGCAGAGGAAAACCAGATCCCTGCGCCGGTGAAGAAACGTCTCCGTTTCGATGAAGGAAAGCTCGCCGATGTTACCGCAGAGCTTACCTCCCTGATTTCCCTGCCCGATCCCGTCGGAAAGACCACCCTCGCCCAGCAGCTGGACGAAGGGCTCAATCTGTACCGCGTCACCTGCCCCATCGGCGTCATCGGCGTTATCTTCGAAGCCCGCCCCGATGCGATGGTGCAGATTTCCTCCCTCTGCCTGAAAAGCGGCAACTGCGCCGTTCTCAAGGGAGGAAAGGAAACCCTCCATACAAACCGCGTCCTTTTCCGCCTCATCCGGGAAGCCGCCGTTTCCGCGGGACTGCCGGAAAAATGCCTTCTCCAGGCAGAGCAGCACAATGAAATCGACGAGCTCCTGGAATGCAAAGATTCCGTGGACCTCCTCATTCCCCGCGGCTCCAATGCATTCGTGCAGTACATCATGAGCCACACCGATATTCCCGTCCTGGGCCATGCCGACGGGGTATGCCACATCTATGCCGACAAGGACTGCGACATCGAAAAGGCCATTCCCATCATTGTCGATGCGAAGACCCAGTACACCGCAGCATGCAACGCCGTGGAAACTCTCCTGGTCCACCGGGACATCGCCCGGAAGCTCCTGCCCCCGCTCAAAACAGCCCTCGAAGCGGCTTCCGTGAAAATCCGGGGCGACCGGGAAACGGCATCCCTCATCGGCGCAGAGCCCATCGGCGAGGACGAAAGCTGGCACCGGGAATACCTGGACCTCATCCTGGCGGTAAAGCTTGTGGGAGACGAGGACGAGGCCATCGCCCACATCAACCGGTACGGCTCCCACCACACGGACTGCATCCTCACGGAGAATGCAGCGGCAGCGGAAAAATTCATGACCCTTGTGGATTCCGCCGGTGTCTATCAGAACTGCTCCACCCGCTTTGCCGACGGCTTCCGGTACGGCTTCGGAGCGGAAGTGGGCATTTCCACCTCCAAGATTCACGCCCGCGGCCCGGTCGGCCTGGACGGGCTCCTTTCCTACAAGTACCGGCTCTTCGGCTCCGGTCAGATCGTAGGCGACTACGCATCGGGCAGAAAGAAATTCCTTTTCAAGGATCTGATGTAAAAAACAGGCGCTCCTTCGGGAGCGCTTTTTGGATTTCCCGGGATGCGGAAAAACGATGGGCAGTCCCGCTGTGCGGCGCCTCTTCCCTCCGGTGGTATACTGGAAGCAGACATTCTGTGCAGTGAGGCATTTTCATGACGACTTCTTTTCATAAAAAATACTGGCTTCTTGCCGCTGTCCTTCTGGCGGCGGTCTTTCTTTTCTTTTTCCGGCAGGAATTTCCCTCCCCGGAAAAAAGCGGAGCTTCCCGGAGCGCGGCCATCCCTCTCCGCAGGGGAGATACCATCGGCATTCTGGCGCCGGGGACGCACGGGGGCATGACGGATTACACAAAGGCGCTGGCGCTTATCCAGAGCATGGGATACAACATCAAACTGGCTCCGTCGGTCACGGACGACAACGGCTATCTCGCCGGGACCGATGCGGAACGGGCCCGGGATATCAATGATTTCTTCCGCGACGATTCGGTGAAGGCCATCCTGTGCCTCCGCGGCGGCTACGGCAGCGCCCGCATCCTGCCTCTGCTGGACTATCAGGAAATCGCAAAGCACCCGAAGCTGTTCATCGGATTTTCCGACGTGACGGCGCTCCATGCGGCGCTGGGAGAGCGTTCCCGGCTGGTGACAGTCCACGGGCCGATGATTTCCACCTTCCGGGGAGATGGGTACAGTCCGTTCACGCTGGAATGGTTCGAAAAGGGACTGGCCGGGGAGCTGCCCGTCGGGGAAATCCCCATGCCGCCGGAGGAAAAGCTCCGTACGGTCATCCCGGGCACGGCAGAGGGCATCCTGGAGGGCGGCAATCTCACGGTTCTGGCTTCTCTGTGCGGCACGCCCTATGAGCTGAAGGGCGACGGGGCCATCCTGCTTCTGGAGGATACCGGCGAGGACCCGTACCGGGTGGACCGGATGCTGAACCAGCTGTACCAGTCGGGACTGCTTTCCCGGGTAAAGGGCATCGTTCTCGGCGATTTTTACAGTGCGGCGCCGATGGCCGGCGAATTCACCGTAGACCAGGTCCTGGCCCATTACTGCACGCTGGCAGGAAAGCCGGTGATCCGCAATATTCCCGCCGGACACGGCCCGAACAATCTTTTCCTGCCCCTCGGCGTACGGGTGCGCATGACCGCCGGAGAGGACTCCGCTTCCCTGGAATACCTGGACCCGTATATGCAGAAGCCGGACGGAAAGAAACAGACCGGCTGAACAGATACTCTTATGAAATGAAAAGGAACACCGCTGCAGAGGTGTTCCTTTTTTTGCTGTTTTTTCCGAATAAAAAACATCCCCGTGAAATTCCGGGGATGCCGTTCTCAGTCAATGCTTTTATTCAGTTCGTCCAGAGTTTTCAGGAAGCTTCCCGCAAAGCGGTCAAGGAACCAGTCTGCTTCCTTCAGGTGCAGACTTTCCAGACGGCGCCGGGTGCTTTCGTAGGCCTCGTCGAATTCGCTGTTTCCTCCCCTTTTTTCCTCTGCACATTTCAGGAGGGCCGAGAGGATGTCCGCCGCCTTGACGAGCGGCCAGAGAGGATCTTTTTCCAGATCGGTCACGATGGGCGCATAGGCAGGCCGCAGTTCCTCCGGGAGCGCCCGGAGCAGCTTCTGCCGCGCTTCGATTTCGATTTCATTGTACTTCTCGTGCAGATCGCCGGTAAAATATTTCACCGGGGTGGGCAGGTCGCCGGTAAAGACCTCGCTTGCGTCATGGTAGAGGGCCAGCATGGCGCAGTGCTCCGGATCGGCTTCTTCATGGAAGATTTCCTGCCGGATTACCGCCAGGGCATGGGCAATCATGACGGTCTGGAGGGTGTGCTCCGCATCATTTTCGGGGATGGTATTCCGCATAAGCCCCCACCGGGCAATGAATTTCATGCGGGCCATGAACGCAAAGAAGGGATATTCCTTTTTCATTCCATATGCCCCCAGTGCGGTCCGTAGAACCAGAAGTGGTCCACCGGGCCGTGGCCGTGTCCCACAGCGTGTCCCGGCTCCGCTGCCGAGCGGATGGCGCCGGTCATGTACTTCTTGGCCTGCCGCACCGCTTCCCGCAGACCCAGTCCCCGGGCCAGCATGACCGCCAGAGCGGCCGAAAGCGTGCAGCCTGTGCCGTGGGTATTTTCCGTGCGGATTTTTTCGCCTTCATATACGGTGAAGCCCTCCCGGTCGCGGAGAATATCCGCCGCACTGCCGACACGGTGGCCGCCCTTGATAAGCACGGCGCCGCAGCCGTATTCCATGATTTTTTCCGCCGCAGCCCTTGCGGAATCTTCGTCCGTAATGGAAATCCCGGAAAGGACCTCCGCCTCGGGAATATTCGGCGTGAGAAGGTCGGCCAGACCGATCAGCTTGTCCTTATAGACCTCCACGGCCTCCTCCGCCAGGAGACGGTCGCCGCTGGTGGCCACCATGACCGGGTCCGCCACGAAGGGAGAGCTTTTATTTTCTTTCAGGAAATCCGCCACGGTTTCCACGATGTCCGCCGAGGAGAGCATGCCCGTCTTGAGGGCATCCGGGGGGATATCGTCATAAACGGCGCGGAGCTGGGCCTTCACCATGGCAGGCGTCATATTCTCCGCACCGGAAACGCCGCGGGTATTCTGGGCCGTTACGGCGCAGATGCAGCTCATGCCGTAGGCGCCCAGAGCGGCAAAGGTTTTCAGGTCGGCCTGGATGCCCGCTCCGCCGGAGGAGTCCGAGCCGGCTACGGTCAGCAGTTTTTTCATTTTTCCTCCTTTTTCAGACGGGAAAGTCCGGGTGTGAAGTATCCGACGAGTCTCCCCTGCTTCCACTGCAGGTCATAGTCGATAACGGCAATGCCTGCCGTTTCAAATTTGATGGCACATGACGCGGCGGTGAGAAGGTAGGACTGCAGGAAGGGATGATGGCTCACGAGGGCAATCGGTGTCCCTTCGGTGAGGATGTGATTCTGTATCATGCTCCAGTTTCCCTGCAGCAGCTCATCCGCTATATGAATTTCCTCGGTGAAGCATGCCTCCGACAGAATCTTCGCCGTTTCCCTTGTCCGGGTAAAAGGGCTCGAGAAAATACGGATCGGCGTTTCCTTCAGGAAATGAGCCAGCCCGCGGGCCGAGCGGAATACCTGCTTTCTTCCCTTCCCGGTGAGCTTCCGGAACCGGTTTTCCACCTTTTCCGTTTCCGGCTCTGCTTCTCCGTGACGCATCAGAATAATATACATACAATCACCCCTTATCTGGCGGGAGACAGGCTTGAGCTGTTCCCGACCTCATAGATATCCTTTTCCTTCGGTCCGGAAGCATACTTGATGTTCAGATTCTTCCCGACCGTTGTATAAGTCTGCTCAATGGGAGAGCCGTTGGCAAAAACCCGGGAAATCACTGCCTGTCCGTCCTTGATGCGGATCTGCGCCGTGATTTCATTTTTCGGACAGATTTCCGTTTTGTCTTTTCCGTTCTTATCCTTGCCGACAATGACGGCTACCTTCTCGGAAAGCTCCACCACAGAGAGCTGTTTCAGCTGCTCCGGCAGCATGTACAGCCGGTCTGCGGGAAAATGGAAGGAAACCATGCCGTTCTCATAGGAAATCGCCCGTGCTTCCACATAATCCCCTTTCGGCTTCTGATCGGAGGCTCCGGCGGTTTCCGCCATTCCTTCCTCATTCTGCCGGATTTCCACATAAATGAGACTGTTCTTTTCAGGAACTGCGGCTCCCTTCCATTCCGCCTCTGTCAGAAGAATATGCATGGGAAGATAATTCCGGTTATAAAAATTCCCCTTATAGTCAATCGCTGCCGGAGCGATGAATTCCTTTCCGTCCAGCATGACGCTCCGATAGTCGCTGCGGGTCCAGAAAAGCGCGCCCGCCTCAAGCAGAAATACCAGTCCCATAAGCAGGAGGGCAAAACGTTTATTCTTCATCTTTTCCCTCCGTTTCCGCAGACTGTACTGCCGAATTCTTTTTCTTCCCCGTCTTTTTTCTGCCTGACGGCCGGTAGAGCAGGAAAGCAATCAATGCCGCCGCAGCGCCTACAGCCAGGAAGAAGGTTCCCCGCTGAGCCAGAGTCAGGGTGGAGTCGATAACGCGGATAATGCCGTCCGCCGCCAGGAGTCCCATGCCGGACAGACGCTGCAGCGCCCGGTCCGTCTGCAGACCCCGGGCAATGACGCCCGCTGCGAGGACCGCACAATATACGGAAATGATCATCGCCGGCAGTGCGCCCGTTGTTTCAAAAATCGCCGTCACCGCTGCTCCGGCCATCACGAAAGGCGTCAGCCCGGCCAGCATGGACAGCCATTCTTTCCGGAGGGCGATGCGGAAAAGCAGCACCCCGTCCGCCAGAAGGAAAAGGAGGAACAGGATCCACAGCGCATAGCTGCCGGAAATATCAGCCCATACGGAGCCGTAGGAGCCTTCCAGCAGCACTGCAAAGACTGCAATACCCCCGAAGAACCGCAGTGCCTCCGCAGCCAGTCCGTAGGAGCGGAAAATGCCGCCGGCCATCCAGGTAAGCGCCGCCAGCAGGGAGAAGAAAAGCGTCTGCCACAGCAGAGCCCCTGCCGACCAGAAAATGAGAAGCAGCATCCCTGCCGCCCAGAACCAGGAGAAGCAGATCACCGACCGGTCCCGATGCTCCCGGAGCATGTCCACCAGAAGATGCAGCGCCAGGATCATATAAATCCAGGACACCCATACAGGCCATCCGCCTGCCGGCGCCGTATAGAAAACTCCTACTGCCGATGCCATGTACAGAATGCTCAGACCTGCGGACGAGCTCACATGGGCCAGAATCAGCAGAAGGAAGGCTGCATAGGCCAGCCCCGTATAGAGGTCACTTGTCAGCTTGAACGAATCTCCCACCATCCAGAAAGCACCGAGAAGACAGAGTCCGTGAATCGTAGCCGCCGCCTCCCGCACAAAGGAAGGAATGCTGTGGTGATACGTGCCGGACGGAACCATCCTTGTCTCTCCCGACAGAATGCCCAGAACCTGTGCCTTCCGTCCGATCCGGTCCGCCTGTGCCTTTGTGACCGACGAATCGGACATTCCGTTTCCGGAAAAGGCTTCCTCCGCCATCGGTCCCGATACGGATACCCGTTTCCTGACCGGCTGATCCGGAATCCTCCGGTCCAGCAGAACCGTAGCCAGAAAAACCAGGAAAGAAAGAACCAGCGGCCCCAGCGCCAGCGCAAACCGTTCATCCTGCGTCAGACTTTCCCAGAGTCCCGCCCCCAGGAAAAACAAGCCGCCCAGAATGCACACCAGCGCCAGAACAAAAAACAATTCCTTATATCCGGTAAAGTCCCGTTTTTTATAACGAGCCGCAAGAGTCTTTTCCGTTTCCTCTGTAATGATGCCGTCTTTGACCCATTGAGAAGCTTCCAGCTTCAGCCATCGCCTGTGGCTCATATTCTCACCCCTTATTTCAAGGCACCTCCGTGCCTGCAATCTGATTTTATTGTATAACAGGGCACAATAAAAAATCCATTTCTTTTCCCTTTTCAGAAAATTTTGACAAAATCCGTATTTTTTGATTCCGGCCGACATTTCCTGTCAGACCCATATGGCATAATACAGACAGGGGCAGGGATCCGGTAAGAGAAAAGGAAAGGAAGGAAAAGGAAAGGAAATGGGAGAGCGCAAGAGCAGGATTGTCTCCGTCCGGATATCCGATTCGCTGAAAGAGGATATCATGCTCCTCCTGATTTATCAGGGCGATACCCTCAGCGGCTTTCTCACCCGATGCATCAGCCGGTACGTCCGCGACCACGCGGAAACGCTGGCCCGTCTGAGAAAAGAACAGAAAGGATAATTCCCCGGAGACACACGGCAGTCGTTCAGGCCCGCAGCGGTTCACAGGAAAATCGCCGCCCGGCCTTCAGGAGAACGATTCCGCCCCAAAGGCAGCTTTCAACGGCTGCCTTTTTTTGCGGGCAAAAGAAAAAGAGCAGCCCTGCCGCACAGAGCCTGCCCTTTTCTTTTTGTTTTATTTATTGTAAATGATGAGGGCAATGAATACCAGGTCCTCATCGCCGATATTTTCCAGACCGTGCGTGCTTCCGTCCGGGCACCAGGTCGTGTCTCCCGGGCCTACCTCATAGGTCTTCCCGTTGTCCGTATAGAGACCGCGGCCGGAAATGATGTGATAAATTTCTCCGTCGCCCTTGTGCTGATGAACGCCCATGGAGCATCCCGGCTTCAGACGGGCTTCCGAGAACAGACGGCAGTGGTCCTTCAAAACATCCTCCTTTGCAATCGGTGTCAGAATGATGGAGCCCTTTCCTCCGTTGGCATGTTCCATAACGGTTGATTCGTACTTCGGCAGCATAAAAATCCTTCCTTTCTTCTCTTCTTCACCTTTTATCCTTTTATATTCCTTATTGTATCATCTTTCGGAAAATCGAAAAGGCGGAACGGAAGAAATCCCCGGCCGGCTCCGGTTCGGGCTGCCGTTTTCTGAAACAGACAAAAGAAAAGGGCAGGCTGCTGCCTGCCCTGTATGCTTCCGGTTTTCGTTTTCCGGTCAGACCGTAATATCTTCCCCGAACCACTTTTCGGAAATCTTGGTGGATGTTCCGTCTGCCTTCATTTCCTCCAGCGCCTTATCCAGTCTCTTCTTGAAGGCTTCATTGTCCTTTGCAATGCCGACGCCTACCGGCTGCTGGTTGTATCCCGCATCAACGACACGGAAGCCTGTATCATTGAGCTTATTATAATAGAGCGCTACGACCTGCGATACGACCATCGCATCAATCCGGCCGATCTTCAGATCCATGAAGCCGGATACATTGTCCGGATAGAGCTTCAATTCCTTGAAGGAAGCCTTGCCCTCCGGTTCGCTGTTGATGGCATCCAGACCGGTGCTGCCTTCCTGTGTCGCTACAATCTTGCCTGTCAGATCGGCCTTGGACTGAATCGGAGAATCCCCTCTGACCAGAATGATCTGTACGGAATTTTCATAGGGGCGGGAGAAAAGCATGTTCTTTTCCCGTTCCGGAAGAATCGTCAGGCCGCTCCAGATAGCATCGATTTTGTGGCTCTTCAGCTCCGCTTCCTTGCTGGACCAGTCGATCTGCTTGAATTCAAT
>ENA-UEQO01002625-UEQO01002625.1-human-gut-metagenome-genome-assembly--contig:-NODE-2625-length-15602-cov-3.533720_pt1 | contig 15602 bp, 8 predicted proteins | sample MGYA00242938_ERZ507940 | MGnify/ENA primary metagenome ERZ507940 (study PRJEB26167, sample SAMN06115517) | human gut metagenome | host: Homo sapiens | place: China:Chongqing | collected 2014-12-03... | reverse complement strand
TAAAATTCTACCCTGCATCTTTTCTCCTTTTCTCTCTTTCCTCTCCGCTCATGTATAATATAGGAAATGTTTCTTGTATTTTGATCAGGCGAGGCGCACTATGTCTCTTCATTTTATTTTCGGACGGGCGGGAACAGGAAAATCCCGCCGATGCTATGAGGAAATCCGGAACTATGTGCTTTCCGGCCATGACCGCAAAGCATTTCTTCTGGTCCCGGATCAGGGAACCTATACGGCGGAATATCTTCTGGCCGCTTCTTTTCCCCACGGAGGATTCACGGATGTAACAGTATGCGGTTTTTCCCGGCTGGCTTACCGGGTTTTTCAGGAGCTTCACTCTCCCGTAGCGGATGCTCTTTCCCCGCTGGGACAGCAGATCATCATCCGCCGTCTCCTGGAAATGAACCGGGAAAAGCTGCAGGCCATCCGGCGGGCCGCGTCCTATCCCCATTTTTCGGAAGAGCTTGCCGCTTTTTTCCATCAGCTTGACACCTTCTGCATGGAGGAGAAAGATCTGCGTCTTGCAGCAGAGCAGGAGGGAGACACCCCGCTGGGGAGAAAACTATCCGATCTGCACCTGCTGTATCAGGCCTACCGGGCCTACCTGAAGGAACACTTCTCCTATGAAGGAAGTCTGTTTGACCTGCTGGCGCGGGAAATCCCGAAATCCCGAATGATCCGGGATGCCCGGATCTGGATAGACGGCTTCAACGGACTGGTTCCCCAGAAAATCCGTATCGTATCCGCCCTGATCCGCACTGCCCGGGATGTAACGGTCACGCTTCCCATGGATTCCCCGGAGGAAGCAGCCCGCAGCGGGAATTTTGCCCGGCCGATGCAGCTGTACCGGCAGATTCTGCAGGAGGAACGCCATGCCGATTCGGTGGTGCTGAAGGAGCCTGTCCGCTTCCGTTCTCTCCGCCTGAAGGAGATGGCGGAGCATTTCTTCGGCCGCCGGCCGCTCCCGTTCAGCCGGGGCAAAAGTCCCTCTGTAAGACCGGATGTTGGTCTCCATATCCTGGAAGCCCCCGAACGGAGCAGCGAGGTCGATGAAATTTCCCGGACCATTGCATCTCTCGTCCGGGATAAGGGCTTCCGCTACCGGGATATTCTGATCCTTCTCCGCAATCCCGACGATTATACGGATCTTTTTGAAAGATCCTTCGCCCTGTATCAGATCCCCGGATTCATCGATCAGAAGCATCCCATGAACAACCATCCGCTGGTTGTGCTCCTGGACCGCCTCCTCCGTTTTCTCACGGCAGAGACACACCGAAAAGGAAGCGGCTGGCGGAAGGAGCTCCTTTTCCGGCTCCTGAAAACCCATATGCTGTCTGAGCTTTCTCCGGATGAGGTGGACCGTCTGGAAAACTACGTCCTTCTCCACCGGATTCGCCCGTCCCAGTGGCATACGGTCTGGGAATTCCGGGAAATCCGCAGTCTGGATGAAGCGGCACCGCCTCCCGACGACAGGGAACGGGAACAGCTGGCGCAGGTCAATCAGTGGAGAGAAAAGGTCGTCTGTCTTCTGGATGATATCACCGGCCGCTGGCGCACTGCCGTCACCGCAGAGGAAAAATGTGCGGTTCTGTATGATTTCCTGCTGGCAGAGTCGATCCCGCAGAAGATTTTCGCACTGGACGAAAAGGACGAAGAAAAAACAAACCTCCGCCCCCATCTCCAGGTATGGAAAAAGGTCCTGTCCCTTCTGGATGAAATCGTCCATGCCGCCGGAAAGGACAGTCCTTCCGATGAAGATTTTCTGGCCATGTTTGAGGACGGCCTTTCTGCGCTCACCTACTCCACCATTCCGCCTTCCCTCGATCACGTGACCGTCACCGGACTGGACCGCGGATATTCCATGGAGGCCCGGGCGGTGTTCATTCCTGGCGCCGCAGAAGGGGATTTCCCGAAGCGTCTGGAAGAAAGAGGATTCTTTACGGAAGCGGAAAAAGAGCGGCTCTATGAGCAGTCTTCATTTCTCTTTTCCTCCAATCTGATGCAGCAGATTCACGAGGAGGAATTTGCCGTGTACCTGGCGTTCACCCGTGCCCGGGATGTCCTCTATATTTCCCGTCCGAAGATGACGGAGGACGGAAAAGAAACGGAGCTTTCCTTCCCGGTTTCCCGGCTGATTGCGCTTTCCTACCCCTCGGAGGTCCGGGAGGTTTCTGTCCCGTCTCCGGAACGGAACGACCCGTCCTTCTTCTGTCACCCCGGGGAAGCGCTTTCTTTCCTGCCGGGCGTGCTGCGGGAAAAAATCCCCGGAAAGGATTCCTACTGGACCGGCCTGGTATCATGGGCCGCAAACAGCAGGGACTTCCGCCCGCTTCTTTTATCCCGGCTGCGGAGTCTTTCCTATGCCAACCGGTCTTCCTCCCTTCCGCCTGCTCTGGCTGCCAGACTGTTCAAGCCCGGCGGACGGTTCTCCAGCTCTGTCACCCGGCTGGAAAGCTACCGGAGCTGCCCGTACAAGTATTTCCTTCAGTACGGACTGTCCGTAGAGGAGAGAAAGGAAGGCGGAATCGAAACGCCGGACTTCGGACTGTACCTTCATGCTGGACTGCATCAGTTCGGCGCTGCGCTCGAAAAGGACCGCAGACAGTGGCGGGATGCCACCGATGAGGATATTGAACACCTTTCCTCAGAAATCGCCCGGAATCTGTCTGCCCGGATGAAGTACGGCATTCTCCATTCCGACGGAGCCTCCCGCTATACGGAACGGGAGCTGAACAAAACCTTCCGGAATGCACTGGTGACCTTCCGGGAATGGAGCCGCCGTTCTTCCTTTGATACAAAAGCACTGGAAAAGGACTTCTTTGTCCGCCTCGCTGCAGAGGAAGGGGATTCCCTCACGCTCAGAGGAAAAATCGACCGTCTTGATGTCAGCGGGAACCGGGCGGTCATTGCCGACTATAAGACAGGCGGAGCAGAGGCATCGCTTCGGGAAATCGTTGCCGGCCTGAAACTGCAGCTCCTGACATACTTCCTCGCCGCTGCGGAGGAAGCGGGGAGAACGGGAAATACACTTCTTCCCGCCGCACTGATGTATATCTACCTGTCCGGCGATGTGCGGGCCGTCGCCCAGACGCCTTCCGGCGGCATTCCGAAGCTTCCGGAGAAAGACAAGGCCGCCGGGTATTTCCTGAATGACCCGCAGGTTCTCCGCGATCTGGATGCCCATATGGGAGAAACCGACTCCTTCCTGGCCGTGCGCCTGAAAAAAGACGGGACCTTTTATGCCTCCCCGTCCGTTCTCACGGAGGAAGAGTTCCGGAGTCTCCTCACCATCGTACGGAGGAATATCCTTTCCCTGTACCGGAAAATGTGCTCCGGAGATATTTCCATCCGCCCTGTCCGGTTCGAAGGGAAAACGGCATGCACCTACTGCCCCTACCGTTCCGTCTGCCGCTTCGATCCGTCCCTGCCGGGAGAGGAATATGACTATGCCCCGCTTCCCGGCAATACATTCCTGAAAAAGAATCTCGCTGCCATTGCTGCCGGAGCCGATATAGCGGAGCTGGCCGCCGCAGAAAGAGAAGAAAAGGAGGATTCCCATGAGTAACCATTGGACCAAGGAACAGGAAGCCGCCCTGAATGCCCGGGGAAGGAATCTTCTCCTCTCCGCCGCGGCAGGAAGCGGAAAAACGGCCGTCCTCACGGAGCGAATCACCCGTCTGGTCACCGATCCGGAGCATCCTGTCAATATCAATGAACTGCTGGTACTGACCTTCACCAAGTCTGCTGCTGCGGAAATGAAGGCCCGGGTATCCTCTTCCCTCACAGCTGCGCTGAAGAAGGCCGATGAAGATCATCAGGAGGCACTTGTGCACCATCTGGAAAAGCAGATTTCTCTTCTGGGAAACGCCGCCATTTCCACCCTGGACTCCTTCTTCCAGTCTCTGGTCCGGCAGTATTTTTACCTGCTCGATCTGGACCCCAAAACAAAAATCCTTTCCGATGAAAACGAGCAGTACCTTCTCTCTGAGGAAGTCCTCACTGAGGTGCTGGAAACCTTTTATCAGAAGGGCGACCCGGATTTTCTGGATACGGCCGATTTCTTTGCCGGCCGCTATCAGGACAAAAAGCTCCGCGCCGCCGTCCGGGATCTGTGGAATTTTTCCCGTTCCATGGCTTTTCCGGAGGTATGGCTGTCCCGTCTGCCCGATGCCTATGCCCTTCCCGAAAATGCATCCCTCGATGACCTTCCCTGGACAGCTTCCGTACGGGAAACCCTTGTGCGCTCCGCAGAAAAAGCGGCGGATCTCTACCGGGATATCTTTTCTCTCATGGAGAATTCCGAGCCGATCCGTACCGCTTACGGCGAAATCCTTTCCGGGGAATACGATTTCTTCTCCCTGCTGGCTTCCGCCGAAAGCTGGCGCCCCCTGTACGAGAACAAAGATTTTTCCTTTGCTGCGCTCCGTACGAAAAAGAGCGATCTTGCTTCTTTCGGCATGACGGCGGCTCAGTTCAAAGAGCTGCCTCCCGTATCCCGCATCAGGGACATCCGGAATCAGGCAAAGGATATATTTTCCAAAGAAATCGCGCCGATTCTTTCCGTTCCGCAGTCCCAGTGGCTGGAGGAAACCCGGGCCATGCAGCCTGCCGCCCGGGTCCTGTCGGAGCTGACTCTTGCTTTTTCAAAAGCCTACACCCGGAGAAAAAAGAGGGAAGCGGTGATGGACTTCAACGATCTGGAGCATTATGCGCTGGACATCCTGCTGGATCGGGACAATCCCGATTTCGATCCGATGCGGGCCAGGGAATACCCGTCGCAGACCGCTCTGGCTCTCCGCTCCCGGTACCGGGAAGTCATGATCGATGAATACCAGGATACAAACGGTGTACAGGAGCTGATCACCTCTCTTCTGTCCGACGGAAAGAATCGGTTCATGGTCGGCGATATCAAGCAGAGCATCTACCGCTTCCGCCAGGCAGACCCCACCATTTTCCTCGAAAAATACAATACATACACCCATGACCCGGCCTCTCTCACGTACCGCATCGATCTGAACCGGAATTTCCGGAGCGATGCCTGCGTCCTGGCTTCCATCAATTTTCTTTTCCGGCAGATCCTTTCCGAGCAGACGCTGGAGCTCTCCTACGGAAAGGAAGAAGCCCTTTATCCGGGACGGAAGGAAGATCCCCGTCCGGCCAATTACCTGGGCGGTCCGGTCTCCATTGAGCTGATCGACAGCAAATCCGTCCGGGAGTCCGAGGATGCCGATCCCGCACTGAAGGAAATCCAGAGTGCCGCCGCAGAGGGGCGGTTCATTGCGGAGAAAATCCGCACCATGATGGAAGAAAAGCAGCAGGTTATGAACAAGGACGGCACTTTCCGGCCTGTTTCGTACGGAGATATCGTCATTCTTCTCCGGTCTGTGTCCTCCAAGGGGCCCGTTCTTCTGAAAACCCTGGAGGAAAACGGGATTCCCGCCGTTTCCGACCGGGAGGATGACTTTGTGCGGAACAATGAGGTGCAGGTTCTCTGGGCACTCCTGAAAATCCTGGACAATCCCCTCCAGGATCTCCCGCTCACAGCGGTTCTCCGTTCCTTTTTCGTCGGACTGGATGAAAAGGACCTGTCCCTCCTGTATCTTCTCAAAAAGGAGGAAAAGGCCGATTTCCTGTGGCCTCTTCTGGAAAAGCAGACCGTCCTGTCCCCGGACAAAACCGAAGCCCTACTGCGTTTTCTCCGCCAATACAGCAGCTGGAGAGAATCGTCCCTGCTGGACGGGATTGCTCCGCTTCTCCGGAAAATTCTGTCCGATTCGGACTACCTCACCTACATTTCCGGACTCCCCGGCGGCGCCTTCCGGAAGTCTCATGTGCTGTCCTTCTATGCACTCGCCCGGGCCAGAGATGCAGGCACGCACAACGGACTGTATCCCTTCCTGAACGATCTGTCCCGCCTGACCAAAATTTCCAGAGAATTCCGGAGCCGGACTGCTTCTGCCGCATCCGATGCGGTCCGCATCATGACCATCCACCGAAGCAAAGGGCTGGAATTCCCGGTGGTCTTTCTCGCTGATACGGCAAAGTCCTTCAATCTCCGGGATTCTCAGGCCGCTTTCCTGCTTCATAAGGAGCTGGGGCTCGGTCTGCAGTATTATGACAAGCCCCACCATGCCCGCTGGCCCAGCCTGTACTGGACTGCCCTGAAATCGGCTATACAGAGGGAAAGCCGGGCCGAGGAAGCGCGTCTTCTCTATGTGGCCATGACCCGTGCCAGAGATAAGCTTTTCCTCATCGGCCTGTGCAAGGATGCCGGACAGGATCTGGACCGCTGGGCCGCTTCCCTCTTCTCCTCGGAAAAAGAACTTCTCCCCGCTCATATCACCGGCGATGCCAAAAGCTACCTGGACTGGATCATGCCGGCAGTACTCCGCCACCGTTCCATGGAGCCTGTCTGGAACCGTCTGGACCGTATTCCCCGCTATCTGGAGGACGGAGCAGAAGGACAGGCAGATTTTCTCTTCCATGTGACAGACCTGCCCTGCCTTTTCACGGAGGAGGAAAAGGCCCTGTGGACCCATCAGAACCAGCAGTCTCCGGAAAAGCAGTCCACATCGGACCCGCTTGCAGACTATCTGTCCAGCCTGCCTCCGCCTCCTGCCTGGATGGACCGGCAGCTGACCTGGTCCTATCCCCATCCGGGAGCGGTGGAAACGCCGTCCAAGCTCACGGCCACCGCTGCAGTAAGCCTCAGGGAAAAGCAGGAATACGCTGCTGCCGAGGAGCCCCCCTTCCCGTCAGCTCTCCTTGTGGAGGACGGAGACGACTGCATCCCCGCCGGTGCGCCTGAGGACACTGCAGACACACCGCCGGAGGATATGCTTCCTCCGGACTACAGCACCCCGCCGGCATTTCTTACCGATGAAAAAGAAAGACTTTCCGGCGGCACCCCTTTCGGAACACTGATGCACAAGGCCATGGAACTGCTGGATTTCACAAAGATTCCGGCTGACAGAGCGGCATTCCGCCGGGAAATTGAACGGCTGGGGAACGAACAATTCTTCACGGAAGAGGAAACGCGGATTCTTCTTTCTGCCCGCCACCCCCGGCATCCGCTGGATGCGCTTCTTACATTTGCCGCCGGCCCCCTGGCAAAGCTGATGAAACGGGCCGTCCGCATACGGAAGGAAATGCCCTTCTCCATTCTTCTCCCGGCGCATTCTTTCTATCCGCAGTGTGAGGAAGAGGAAAAGATTTTCCTCCAGGGTGTCATGGACTGCCTCCTGGAAGGCGAAAAAGGCCTGATCATCATCGATTACAAGACCGACCGGCTTATGACGGAGGAACAGCTCCGCAGGCATTACCGGGAGCAGCTCCTGGTCTACCGGGAAGCTGGCAGTACTCTTCTGGGGAAACCCGTACTGGGCCTCTTCCTCTGGTCCTTCGAGCTGGGAAAAGCCATCCGCATTGAATAATCCCAGACAAACAAAAAGGCATGAACGATCCTTTCACGGATTCGTTCATGCCTTTTATATTTCCGCCGTCCGGCGGTCTTTTTCTTTTACGAAACGGTGCGCCTTATTGCTCTGTTTCCGGGATATTCCGGATTTCTCAGATTCCCAGTGCTTCCTCGGCAGTTGCCGGCATCTTCGGAAGCGGTGTCTTGAACCATTTTTCATGAATCTGATTCAGCGTTCCGTCAGCAGTCAGCTTGGCGATAGCACGGTTCACTTCCTGCTGCAGAGCCTTATTATCCTTGTTGAAACCGAAGGCAAAGTACTGTACCTCGGAATCGGGCACATCCACCACGCGGAACTGGTCATGTCCGTCGGTAGCGACAAAGTAATCGGAGGAAGGCTTATCCAGCAGTCCCGACCGGGTGCCGCCCGCTTTCAGCTCCATGACGATGTCTGCTGCACTGTCGAAGCCTCTGACCTTCCAGCCCTTGCTCTGCGCATAGGCTGCTGCGGTAGTGCCTACCTGCAGAGCCACCTGTTCATCGGCAGCTACATCACCGGCCTGATGAATGGGGCTGTCTGCTGCTGTAACCAGCGCAAGCTTTGTTTCATAGAACGGTGCCGCAAAAAGAATCTTCTCCGCTCTTGCCTTTGTCGCCGTCATCCCGGAAGCGGCCATATCCACTTCATGGGACTGCAGTGCCGGAATCAGTCCGTCGAAAGCAATGTTCTTCCATTCGATTTCCTTTCCCATTTCCTTTGCTACTGCCCGGACCACTTCGATTTCATAGCCGGTGTAATCCTTTCCGTCCTTATCCTTGAATTCGAAAGGCACATAGGTGGCATTGGTGGCCACTTTCAGGACATTTCCTGCCGGCGCCTTTTCCTTTTCGCCGCCGCATCCTGCAATTCCTACGGCCAGAATGGCAGCCGCCGCCAGCAGAAGTCCTTTTTTCAACAGTTTCATAATATTTCCTCCCTTTCCCGGAATCCCCGGAAATACAAAAGCGCCCCCTTACGGAAAAGCGCTTCATTGCAAAACAAATTCAGTTTTATTTCATTTCCATTCCCTTTGTATCCCGGACAAAGAACAGTACATTCAGTGCTGCTGCCAGATACACACCGGAAAGGAGAACGAATGCTGCATTAAATCCTTCACTCTCTGCAATGGTCCCGATAATAACCGGTGCAAAGCCGCCTACCGCACGTCCGGTATTAAATATGAAATTCTGTGCAGTAGAACGGGCATCGGTGGTATAGCATTCGGAGAGAAGCGTACCGTACCCGGCCATCATGCCGTTGCAGAAGAAGCCCAGGAAAGCGCCGCCGAAGAGAAGAGCGATGGGCGATCCCAGATTGACGTAGATATAAACCATAGCCGCCGCACATACATAGAACAGCAGGTACGGCTTCTTTCTGCCCAGACGGTCGCAGAGAGCGCCGAATACGTAGATGCCGGCAATCATGCCGATAACAGTAACAATCATCCAGCCGGACATGGAAGCCGTGGTCAGGCCGTGTTCCTTCAGAAGAATCATGGGCAGCCAGACCATAATGCCGTAGTAGCCGAAGTTCTGTACACTGGTCATGACGGTCAGGGAAACCGTGGTCAGTGCTTTCGAAGGAGAATCGAAGAGAAGCTTCAGCGGGAAGGATTTGGCAGATTTCAGATCTTCCTCTTCCTCTGCGGTGAGGGCTTCCCCTCTCTTCCGCTTTTCTTCCAGTTCCTTCTTATAGGCCTTGCGCTTCTTCCACAGCGGCGGTTCCTGGATGCCGTGACGGGACCAGGCAGCCAGCAGGGCAGGAACAACGCCTACCAGGAAAAGGCCTCTCCATCCCCAGGAAGGAAGGATGACCGCAGCCAGGACAGCAGCGAGCACAGCCCCTGCCTGCCAGCCCATGGCAACCCCTGCAGTGGCACGGGCACGCTTGGCTGCCGGCCAGGTTTCCGCAACCAGCGTCATGCCGATGCCGTATTCCCCGCCCAGACCGAGTCCGGCAAGGAAACGGAAGATTTCCAGATGAGCTGCACTGTCGGCAAAAGCACAGGCACCGGTAAAGATAGAAAACAGGATGATGGTCAGTGCAAAGGTATGGACACGGCCCCAGTAATCAGCGAGAATACCGAACAGGTAGCCCCCGAGGACTGTACCGATCAGGGTGTAGGTGGCAATGAGGCCCCCTTCGCCCAGAGACAGGCCGAACTCCGCAACAATGGCTGCCATGGCAAAGGACAGAATCAGCACATCCAGACCGTCCATGGCATAGCCGAGGATGGACGCCCACATGATCTTCCATCGTTCCCTGCGGGTGACACCCGTTTCTTCAAATTCCAGTTGTTCCAATGATTTTTCCGACATGGTTCCTCCGTTCCGAAACATAAAAATAATTGTGCCCAAAACTGCACAAATTGTCTTATTATAAAACGGATTTTCGTAAATGAAAAGTCATTTTTTCGTTAAAATTTTTTAAGAAACGGAAATTCCCAAAAAAAGAACGGTTCCGAAGAACCGTTCCTGCCGTCAATTTTATTTTTTCCGCTTCAGCAGTCCCCCCTGGGTTTCCTGCACATCAAAGACCGAGATAAAGGCCCCTCCGTCAATGCCGGTCACGACCTGTTTAAGCTTGTTCACTTCCAGGCGGGAGACGACACAGTAAAGCACATCCTTGTCTTCCTTCAGGAAACCGCCCCGGCCGTGCAGCCGGGTCACCGCTCTCTGCATATCATGAACAATGGCATCGCTCACCCGGTCATAATCATCGGTAATGATAAAGATGCCCTTGGAGGAGTCAAGCCCGGTGGAAACGGAATCAATCATCCGGGAGCAGATGAAATAGGCAATGAGAGAATACATGGCGGAATTCCAGCTGAAAATGAATCCCGCCGCACCGAGGATGAAGAAATTGAAGAACATCACAATTTCCCCGACAGAGAAGGAGGAGCGGTTTTCCAGGAAAATCGCCAGAATTTCCGTACCGTCCGTGGAACCGCCGCATTTGATGACAATGCCGACCCCGAGCCCGATGATAATGCCCCCGAAGATGGTCGACAGGAAAGGGTCGGTGGTCACCGGCGGCAGAGTCTCAAAGTAAGAGGAACAAAGAGACAGAACGACAATGGCAAAGAAGGATGACAGCGCCAGCCGGAGTCCCAGACGCCTCCACCCCAGATAAAAGAAGGGCAGATTGAGAAGCACGACCAGCATGGTGAAGGGGAGTCCCGTCAATGCCTGTGCCAGCAGGGAAATACCGACAACGCCGCCGTCGATGATATGATTGGGGATCAGAAAAAGATTCAGCCCGGCCGAATAAATCGACGCCCCCGCAGCCAGTCCCAGCACTTTCCGCAGCAGGCGGATTCCGCTTCCTGTTCCAACGGTCATGATAAGTCCCCCTGTAAAATATAAAAAAGCCGCGATAACCCGCGGCTGTCAGCAGCAATGGCGGAAGGGATGGGATTCGAACCCATGAACCTCTCACGAAGTTAACGGTTTTCAAGACCGCCTCCTTCAACCGCTCGGACACCCTTCCATGTGCTCTTTATTATAGCTTTTACTGCGGGATATTGTCAAATGAGACCCCCGGCCGTTCCTGACGGATTCTTTACTTGCCGGCGTATAATAATAGATGTGACGAAATCAAAGAAATAAGAGGTACTCTTTATGAATGCAAAAGAAACCATTGATTCAATTCTTGCTGAGACAGGCAAAGCGGTCCTCGGCAAGGAAGAGGTGCTCCGCCGCATCCTTACTGCCATCCTGGCGGGAGGCCATATCCTGATTGATGATATTCCCGGAGTAGGGAAAACCACCATTGCCCTGGCCTTCACCCATGTGCTGGGACTGGACTGCAAGCGGATGCAGTTCACCCCGGATGTGCTTCCCACGGACATTACAGGCTTTTCCATGTATGATAAGAATTCCGGCACCTTCCGGTATGTCCCGGGCTGTGCCATGACCAATCTGTTCCTGGCCGATGAAATCAACCGGGCATCCCCGAAGACCCAGTCGGCGCTGCTGGAGGTCATGCAGGAAGGCAAACTTTCCGTAGACGGAAAGACCCATGCCGTTCCGCAGCCCTTCATTGTCATGGCCACGCAGAATCCTTTCGGGTCATCCGGCACGCAGGAGCTTCCGGAATCCCAGACAGACCGCTTCATGATCCGCATCACTGTAGGCTATCCGGAAAAGAAGGATGAAGTCGAAATCCTGAAAGGCAGCCGCCGTCTTGCTCCGGATGCGCTGTCTCCGGTCATTACCGCCGATCAGCTGCTGCAGCTCCGGACGCAGGCCGCTGCCGTCCACACGGAGGATGCGCTCTATGCATACATGGTCGACATTGCTGCAGAAAGCCGCCGCAGACCGGATATCCGGCTCGGCATCTCTCCCCGGGGCACAATGGCTCTGGCAGCAATGACAAAGGCCCATGCGCTCACGGAAGGCAGAGACTACGCTGTTCCCGATGACGTGCTGGCCGTAGCCCCCTATACCCTGGCTCACCGCATTTCCCTTTCCGGAGAAGCCCGCTTTGCCGGAAAGGCCCCGGAGGATGTCCTGACCGATCTTCTGGCCGCCGTGCCCATGCCCACTCTGCAGGAGGAATGACGGGATGATCCGGATTCTTTATATCTTTCTCCTTATCCTGTCCTTCCTTCTTATGACTCTGTACGACCTGTACGGTGCCTTCCTTCTTGCTGTTCTGCTGGCGGCGGTGCCTCTTCTGTCCGCCCTTTTCGGACGGCTGGCGGGGAAGCATCTTTCCGTTTCCCTCACGCTCCCGCAGAAGGCCCGGAGAAAAGAATCGGTTTCTGCTGTTCTTACCGTTTCGGGAAAAGCTGTGCCTTTTCTGGGCGGTCTCCGTGTCCGTCCCGCCGCCCGCTCCTCTGAGAAACCGGCGCTTTCGGAAAAAAGCATTTCCTTTTCCGTTCCCGTTTCTCTCCCCCACTGCGGCCGAATCCTGACAAAACCCATGCGGGTGGAATGGACTGATCCGTTCGGTCTTCTTTCCTTTCACAGAAAGCTGGCCCGCCTTCCTCTGCTGGTTCTGCCGGAAAAGGCAGGCCGGGAAGATATCATCCTGCAAAGCCTGTCCCGCCTGCAGTCCGCCGACGAGACGGAACATTTCGGCGCAACGGAATACAAGCCGGGAGACAATCCCCACCTGATCAACTGGAAAATTACCGCCCGCACAGAGGATGTGTATGTACGGGATACCTGGCCGGCGGAAAGCGACAGTCTGATTCTTGCTGCCGATTATGAAAAGGACGGAGACCTCCGGGACATCGTGGCAGACACTCTCTATTCCGTAGGCTCCGCCCTCACCGGAGCGCACCGCTCCTTCCGCTTCGCCTGGTCCACGGAAAAGGGAGTTCCCGTATTGGAGACGATCCGCACCGGAGAAGACTGGCAGCGGGCCGTTTCATCCTTTCTGGCCTCCGGCGGAGACCGTGCCCTGGAGACCGCTTCCTTCAATCCCACGGTTCCCCTGCTGTACCTGACAGGGAATCCCGAGCCGCCCGTGCCGCCTTTATTGTCACCGGTTATCTGGTGCGCCGCTGAGGGATCCCGGCGGGCGGCTCTGTCCGGAAAAAGCGCTCTGGAAAGTGCTTTGGGAGGCCGGATATGAACCTTTTTCTCCCATTGATTTCCGCTCTGGGTGCCTTCGGCGCTCTCTCGGTATGCACCGCTTATTTCGGCGGGTCTTCCCTGCTTCTTTCTCTTTCCGCCTTTATCCTGACACTGGCTCTGACTGCCGTCGGCGGAAAGCAGGATAAAAGCCATCAGCTCCGCCTTGTTTTCGGTCTTTTCTTCCTGGCCTTCCTGGGATTGTTCTTCTTCCGGGACACTCTTTCGGAAAGCTTTCTCGCTTCTGCCGGTGCTCTGGCCGAGACACTCCGCGCCCCTTACGGGCTGACCATGGCTGTCCCGAAAGCAGCCCCCGGAACCAGCGGCACGCCCTTTGCGTTCTTCCTGGTATACCTTACAGCGTGCTTTTTTACTGCAGCTCACTTCTTTTTCCCGGGAAAGATCCTACAGGCCTGCCTTCTGACGGTTCTTCTCTTTCTCGGCTTTTACTACGGCACGGATGTTCCTGTATACGGAACGGTTCTGCTCGGCGCATACCTGCTCACCATTCCTGCAGGACTGCGAAAATCGGTACGGACCTTTCCGGAAGTCCCGGTCTTTCTCTTTGCCCTCGCGGCAGGAACCGTTCTTTCCCTGATTGTGCCGGAGGACCGCTATGAACAGCCCGGGTTCCTTTCCCGCATGCAGGACACCATCGTTGCCTCCACCGCTCCCTATGACCCCGTTTTCCATGCAGGCAATGCCTACACGGGCCTCATGAAGGGAACACCCGGCAGCGACGCCCTGGGCTCCGTCAGAGGCATCCGCTATTCCGGACGGATTCTGGCCGATATCGAATCGGCGGAAACGGACCGCCGGCTGTATCTGCGGAGCTGGACCGGCGGCGCTTACCGTCTGAACCGCTGGAACGATCTTCCGGACAGCGACTATGACAGTGTTTCTTCTCTTTTCCGGAAGACCCAGGGAGAATGGTATGACCAGGGTGCCTGGCTCATGGAGGTCATTTCCCGGAGCCCGGCCCTTTCGCAGACTCTGTCCAACTATACGAAAAACGGAGAAACACCGGCAGGAATGAAACGGGATTTCTCCGTTGATGCAGTCTATGAAAAGACAAAGTACTTCCTTCTGCCCTATGACGCCAGCTTCGGCACGGATTTCTTTGTTTTCGACCGGGCGCCGGTCAGTGCAGGCGGAAAGGCCTATTCCACCTATCGGTGGGACCTTCCCGCAGGAGCCCTTCTTTCCATGATGGCCCGTGAATCCTCGGCCGACCCGTACTACACTACCTATATGCGAAGCGAGGAATCATACCGGAAATTCGTCTATGACCGCTACCTGGATGTGCCCGACTCCGTAAAGGAAGCCCTTTCCGCACTGGGGCCGCTTCCGAAGGTATCCACTCTTTCCGAAAAACGCCGCCGGGTGGAGGAAATCCGTACTTTCCTGGCACAGAATTACCGCTATACGGTCAATCCCGGAAAAACTCCCGTGGGAGAAGATTTCATTTCCTATTTCCTCCTCCACAGCAAAAAGGGATACTGCACGTCCTTTGCTTCCGCAGCCGTAATGCTTCTCCGTGAATCCGGCATTCCTGCCCGGTATGCCGTAGGACTTACCGTGGGGCCGGAAGAGCTGAACAGCAGCGCCCTTTCCCCGTCGGGGCTCCGCCTCTTCTCCGTGAACGACCGCCATGCCCATGCCTGGGCAGAGGTTTACGTGGACGGTCTGGGGTGGCAGCCTGTGGAAATGACGCCGGGCTATGACGGCACGCCGAATCCATTCCCCCTTCCGGAGGACAAAAAGAAAAATGACGCCGGTGCCCCCGATGCTCCCCGGGATGACCGGGAAAACCGCCGGGACAATCCGGAACAGCCATCCTCTGCAAACGAAAAACAGACGAAAACGCCGCCTCCGCAGCAGCAGCCTCAACAGAAACCGCCGCAGCAGTCCCGTCCGCAGAACGGCAGCACCTTCTCCTTTGCGGCCGAGCTGCTGGCCTTTCTGCTTGTGCTCCTGGCCGGTGCAGCGGGAGTCCTCTTCTTCCGGTGGACCGCCGCAGACCGGCTGATTGCCCGGGCTTCCTCCGATAAGATGCATTTCAACAGGCTCATCGATTACGGAGACCGCCTGTCTGTCTGGGCGCAGCTTCCCGTCAGAGGACCGCTCTCCGCCCGCCGGGAAGCCGCACGGAAGGATGTCCGCTTCGCTCCCCTGGCAGATTTCCTGACCCTTCTGGAAAAAGCCAAATTCTCCGGAAAAGGACTTTCTCCGGAGGACCGGAAGCACGGTGCCGCACTGATCCGCACCGTCCGGGAACGCTGCCTGTCCGGAATGACATTCCGGGAAAAGCTGGATTTCCGCATCCGGCGAAAGCTTTAAGTTTCAATGCCATATCTCTGCCCTGCGGGGCATTCAGAAAGGATTTTTCATGAAAAAATACAGATTTCTGCTTTTTGATCTGGACGGCACCGTCTCCGAATCGGCGCCGGGCATCATACGCGCCGTCCGGTACAGCCTGAGCGCTCTGGGCATCGAGGAAAATGACCCGCAGGTGCTGCAGAGCTTCATCGGGCCCCCTCTTAATGTGCAGTATAAAAAGGTG
>ENA-UEQO01002620-UEQO01002620.1-human-gut-metagenome-genome-assembly--contig:-NODE-2620-length-15614-cov-16.297033_pt1 | contig 15614 bp, 11 predicted proteins | sample MGYA00242938_ERZ507940 | MGnify/ENA primary metagenome ERZ507940 (study PRJEB26167, sample SAMN06115517) | human gut metagenome | host: Homo sapiens | place: China:Chongqing | collected 2014-12-03... | reverse complement strand
GCCTCCGGCTCATCCATATCAAATCCGAAAGCACCGCTTGGCAGTTTCATTCCCTTCACCACGCCTTGCGGATAATGGCCGGAATAATTAAACTGCACCAGTCTCCGTTTCGCAGCATCGTTTCCGGCACGAGCCAATCGCAGATTAGCTTTCTGCTCGTTGCTTCCACGCAGCTGCTTATACTCCTCTTCCGAGGTGATGGAGCGGGCAACCTTGTGCCCGTTCTCCACCTTAATTAAATAACAACTCATCTATCTGTTTCTACTTATCGTTTTAAGTTGAATACAAAATCCTAATGTTTCAGTTGGTAATCCACTACCGCCTCAGCCCCTTCTTCTGCCTCAACAGCCAGCGTTCGGGCGATGTTGATTCCCTCATGGCAGAACACCTTCAAGGTGAGCTGAATAGCACCGTCCTTGGTCTTGCTCACACGACCGTGCGCCAGTTTCTTAATCAGTTCCGACTGAGTTCTGAGGCGGTGCTGAACCACGAAATCAAATGTTCCGTCAGGCATTTGCTGAGCCACGCCCATCGAACGGAATCGAGGAACCTTATTCACCCCCGATTCCTGAGGACTGAAGAGGAAATACTGCTTAGCATCATAGTAAGCCATTCCACCCAACTGCACATGCTGGCAGTCATTATTATTCACCTGCTGGTTCTGAACATTATTCTGAGCATTGTTCTGAACCTTGTTTACTTTCTTACTCATAATCTGAATTGAATTTTTAGGAGAAGAAACATCCGGATTGTTGCGCGCTTTACCATGGAAAATCCTCCTCTGTCCCAACTCAGTTAATAACTAAGAATCTCCGCAATAAGTCTCCAAGCGAAGCCTCCCTTTTTACCTTTTTACCCTTTTACCTTTTTTACCCTTAAAAAGCCTTTTCAATGTCCGTAACCAGAATATCCTGATAAACCTGGCCATTGTGCTCATGGGTAGTAAAGCGGAGCGTAACAGCCACCAGTTCGCCCGGAGCATACTTACATTGCGCCATATTGCCGAGCATTGCCGCAGCGTACTGGTTCTCATACTTGCCGCCCATCTCCTGGAGAACGATGTTGCATTTCATCATCTGTCCGTTCTCACTTTTCTGACTCTGCACAGCGAAGGTCTCGCCCTGCTGCACCACTCTCATAATCTGAGTATACATATTATATAATGTACGAAGAGGTTTCAAGAGCACCAAACCATTTCAGCGTTGTCTTGTTTCTTCGACGCTGCAAAAGTACTGCGAAAACAAAGGCAAAACAATCCCTTTCCCACAACTCCTCCGAAAAACCCACAATTTTGGGAAAAATCGGGCATTTCTTGGGAAAAAGTAAGAAGAAAAAGAAAAAGAGAGTTAGAAAGTAAAGAAAACAGAAAAATCATTCCCCTTTTCCTAATAAAAAAAACTCATTTTTCCCATCGTTGGGAAAAATCGTAGGAATCTTGGGAAAAATCACCCCCACAACCAACATTTTAACACTCCAAATATTTATAATTCGAAAAAAATGCTTATTTTTGCACTACAATTCAGTTAAACGTTTTAAAAGGAAATGGATATGAAACGGATAGAAGAACGTTATATTAGCTTGCTTACGGATTTTGGTTTTAAGCGTATCTTTGGAACAAAGCCCAACAAGGATTTGCTCATCAATTTCTTGAATTCACTGTTTGATGGTTTTCAGGTCATCAAGGATGTGAAGTACTTGAATAGTGAGCACGTTGGTGATGTTTTTGCCGAGCGCAAGGCCATTTTTGATGTATATTGCGAAAATGAGCGTGGTGAAAAGTTCATCGTTGAGATGCAGAATGCTTATCAGAAGTACTTCAAGGATCGTTCTTTGTTCTATTCTACTTTTCCTATCCGTGAACAGGCTCCAAAGGGGGCTGAATGGAACTTCAAGCTTGAACATGTTTACACTGTTGCTCTGCTGAATTTCGACTTGGAAGAAGAGGCATTTGACAAAAATGATATCAACCATGATGTGGGCTTGCTTGACAAGAAGACTCTTAAGGTTTTTAATGACAAACTTTCTTTCAAGTATGTTGAGATAGCGAAGTTCAACAAGACAGAAGAGGAGCTTGACACGCTTTATGATAAGTGGTTATATGTGTTGAAAAACCTTTCCCGATTGGATGAGCGTCCTGCTGCCTTGAAAGAGAAAGTGTTTACTAAACTCTTTGAGGAGGCCGAGATTGCGAAGTTCACCCCAACAGAGTTGAAAGAATATGAGGATAGTTTGAAGGCGTATCGTGATGTCAAGAACTCTATAGATACGGCTTTGGAAAAAGGGCGTGAGGAAGGTAAAAACTCGAAAGCTCTCCAAATAGCAAAAAAGATGTTGGATGCTGGCATGGATATAGAAACAGTTATGCAAATAACAGATTTGCCAAAAAGTAAGATTGAGAAATTAAAATGATAAATCTCTATTCATACTTGAATTGATAAACTGAGTCCGAAATGCTTATTTTTGCATTCATTATAGCTTTCACTTTATGTTGATGCTATTATACAACTAACAAGAACGACGTATAGGGAAACTCTCCCAATCATCACACTTGGAGTTGGAAAACGAAAATAATTATTAATAAGGTGAATAATAATGTCAATGGAATACGGAATCGTGTATTTACTAACAAACCCCGTAATGCCTGGTCTCGTAAAGATCGGAATGACGGCACAGGAAGATATTGATAAGAGAATGAAGGAACTCTATACAACTGGTGTTCCCGTACCATTTGAATGTCAATATGCCTGCAAGGTTGATAAGAATGATTGTCTAAAAATTGAGAAAGCCCTTCATAAGGCTTTCGAGCCAAACCGTGTTAACGCCACTCGTGAATTCTTCCGTATAAAGGTTGTTCAAGCCCAAGCTATCCTTGAATTATTCAATCAGGAGGATATTACCGAAAGCGTGGTTGACGAAATGCAGAATGATTTATCAGAAGAGGATAAGGCTGCTTCATTAAAGGCTACATCGAAACGTCCATCATTGAATTTTACAGAGATGGGATTGAACATAGGTGACGTGTTGGTATGGAAAGATGACCCAACTATTAAAGTAGTTATCATTTCAGACCGAAAGATAAAATATAAGGATGAAGAAATATCTTTAAGTGCTTTGTCTGCACAACTTAAAGGGTATAAGTCTAAACATATTGCTCCTTGTTCCCACGGGTTATATAACGACAAGCTACTGAGCGATATTTACGATGAAACTTATCCGTTTGATGAATAAATGCAACATATAAGATGAACATTATAGATACTTACGAAAGAAATTTAAATAAAGAAAAGCGGCTTAAAGAATATTGGAATGTTTCAGATAATTTCCTTCTTGGATGGCTACAATGTAAAAGAAGAGGTAGATATTGTATTACATCTATTCAAAAAGGTAATGGAGAAATCTTGACCTATCCTAATGGCCAAAAAGCAAGTATTCTGTTGGTTGATAAAAATAGAGAATATGAGGAAGGTATTTATAAGTTTCAATGGTGCATTGTTAATAGAAAAGATCCTGACGTTTATAAAATAAAACTCGCAAAAAATAATATACTTGAAAAAGTAAACCAATTAGATTGTCGTTTTTCAAAAGAGGTGGACCTAAATTTAGCGTCATGCATAAATGATGATAATATAAAATGCAAACCTCAAGATAAAAGGGCAACAACAAACTCATCAAAAAACAATATTATGGATATAAAAAGCTTCGCAACAGAACAATATACATTAGCTTTAGAAGATGCTAATAATAATGGTACGAGCATAGAAGTGGAACTTGCTCGCAACATATTAGACTTAATGAGTGAATATGGGGAAATTTCTACCTATGAATTATGCCAATTCAAAAAGGGGCAAGCTATGTTAACAGCATATTCATATAATGAAGATCAGGAATCTCTTGATCTATTCTTGTTTTCAAAGGCTTCTACGCCAACTGCTAAAATCGATGCAGATACAGTACAGGACAAATATAGCAACATTAGCAATTTTTACCGAGAGGCATTAAGAAATGTTCCCTTTTTTGGCGCAGAAGTTAGCAAAGATGCAAAAAATGCGATTGCTCTTATAAAAGAGGTTCGAAATAATATACGAAGAGTACGTCTATTCTTTTTGACAAATGGAATAGTGGAGCCATCTCCTATATTAAATTTCTCTGAAGAAAATGAGTATGAACACATTTTTATGGAATATAGTACTTGGGATTTATCCCGAGTATATAGGATGAATGCAATAAACTCTGGTAGTGAGGCCATAGAAATTGATTTTCAACTAAATTATAAGACAAAAATCCAATGTCTTAGAGTTGAAGACGAAAACCCGAAAGTTGATGCATATTTTGCAATAATGCCAGGAAACATTTTGGCAAAAATATACGAACAATACAAACAAACTTTACTTGAAGGTAACGTACGTCTTTTCTTACAAAAGACCAACAAGGTAAATCGCCAAATCTGTAAGACAATAAAGGAACGACCAGAAATGTTCTTTTCTTTCAATAATGGAATCTCTGCTACCGCCAAAAATATAGAATTTGGTTCAGGAGGCAGCAAAACAGCTCCATACATAACAAAAATAACTGATTTACAAATTGTAAATGGAGGACAGACAACAGCTTCCATTGCATCAATGCAAGATTGCGATTTAAGTAAGGTCTTTGTCCCTATGAAAATCAGTGTAATTAAAGACGAACAAGACTATTCAGAAATCGTTAAAGAAATATCAACATCTGCAAATAGTCAAACAGCGATTAAACGCTCTGATTTCCTTTCTGGTGATGAATTTTTAAAAGGCTTAGAAAATATAAGTAGAACAGAAACAGAGCCCACAACTCAGACTCGATGGTATTTTGAAAGAAAAAGAGGACAGTACAGAAACGAGGCATCAAACTTATTTGGTTACGAAAAAACAATATTTAATAGTACATATCCTAAAACACAAGTATTGGGGAAAGCAGATGTTGCCAAATATGCTTTACTCTGGGATATGAGGCCTTACCAGGCTTGTAAGAGCAAAGAAATTGTGGCTGTAACCTATTTTTCTGGATTACGTGAAGATACTGAAGTTAAAATCGATGGAGAATACTACAGAAATATCGTATCTCTGTACCTACTTTATAGTTACGTAAATAATTATGTAAAGGAGAGTTTTCGAAACTTATACGGCACTTATTCAAATAGAATAACTAATTACATAATTTCATCCATAGCATACTTAACCAACAAGGAGTTTAATCTTGCTTACATTTGGAAAAATAAAAAAGTAAAAAGTGGATTGAAGTCTGTTATCAAACAGCTAACCACGTTGATAAATGATCATTTGTTTGCTGATTTCAAGCCACAATATCCAAAAGAAGAAATATGCTGGACAGAGCTAAAAGTTAAATTGGATGAATTGAAGGATATAAAATTTCAGCTTTTGACCTTTAGTGAAAAAGCATCTGCAACTATTTCTGAAATCGAAGAGAAAGACGAACTAATAGAGCAGGTTTTTTCTATACCTGCACCTTTATGGAGTGCTATCGCAGAATGGGGAAAACAAACAGGGAAGCTTACCATGGTAGAGAGAATGCGAGCATTAGGGTATGCTGATAAACGGCGTTCTTTAATCAAGTTAAAAACTCATGAAATGGCTGAAAAAGCCATTGAGTTGGAACAAAAAGCCAGAATGCTAGGGTTCACGATTCAAAACAAGTAAGAATTAAAAAATACGATTTTAACTATGAATAGTGTTAGAGACTTATCCAAAGATAAAGACATCATCCGAATAATCGGAGGAATGCCCGATAGAGTTTTGGATAAAGATGCAGAAAGCGAGGGTGCAGATATTCTAGATAGAATTTACGAGGTCCATATAGGAACGCAAGGCACCCTGATAAAGATGTTGCAGAAAGCCGGCTATAAGGTTACTGAAAGCGATTCTTATACAGCTGTCATCATTGGTGAAAGAGTCTCTGAGAATACACTCAAAACTTTGCCGGAAGGATGTAAGAAAATTGACGTATTTTCTATAGCTTCATGGCTGGTTGAAAACAAGATAGCAAAAAAGAAATATACTTTTCACAAGGAACTTCCATCTATAGAAAACATTGAAAAGAAAGAGGTTACTGGAGGAACGAAGGCATTAGCTATAATAGCAGTAATAGTAGTACTCGTTTTTGTTATTTTCTTATGCCCAGTATTATTATTTGTACTTATCTTTGTCCCAGGCGCATTAAAGGTATTTATTCGCTCATTCCATTAATGAGGATAATTGTAAAATTAGGTAGGAGGTGCGACTGTCGCCGCACCTCCTACAAAACTACTTTACTATTATCTTTTTGGTTTCTTTCACTTTGTCTTTCTGCAATCGGCTGACGCAATACATCCCTGCTGATGCATTGGTTTTTATCTGAGCAGAGGTTTAACCGGCTGGTACATGGAATGACCCCATTGCCGCACCAGAAGCAGAAACTACAACAATTTCAGACCCCTTCTCATTCGCATCATTGAATGTCACATTTATAGTAGAAGCACTTTTTGTAACTGTTGGTGAAATTCTCATGGAAGATGGGGCAATTTCCTCCCTCAAACTATTCTCCTATATTCCTCCTCCTTCTTCAGCTTATCATAAAGCTCGTGAGCTTTGGAATAATCTGCATCGGATTCTGCTAGCCACTCCGAAAAGTGGTGGTTGTGGTTCTTCTGGGTTTCCTGCTTGCGGAACGAGTCTACCACACACTTCTTTTCTACTTCGGGAAACATCAGGTTCATGCGGGAGGCGAAGGCTGATTTGTCCTGATCACCCTTCACTATATGGAAAGTATATTTCATCAGACACCACACTATGTACCAGTCCTGCTGCTTGGTGATGTTGCCCTTGAGCCAGAACTTCAGCATGTTTTCTAACTTGTAAGGATCTACCCACTTGGCAAAGAAAGAGTCGCTGTTACGCTCAAAATCATCAGCCCTGGCAATTTCTGCCTCCCACATTTTATGCTCACCCTGATACTTGAACAGCGTTTCAAAATCCTCGGGCGAAGCCTGCTCCCTGACTAGCGTACGGACGAGTTCTTCTTCCTCATCCTCCTCTCGCTCAAACCAGTCAGAACAAAGCGTATAATTGTTGTATTTCCCTTCAATATCATTCATTACTTTCTGCAAACTCAAAGTGGTAATATCTATTCTTCTCTCTCTCAGATGACGTTTCTTTACCTTTACCTCTCGTTTCAGATGGTCAGGCAGCGTGCCCTCGTCGAAAATTCGCTTGATATAATGGTAAATAATCACAGCCTCACGGTCGGTGCGGAAAAGGCGGGTTCTGTATAAGGCTAGGAAATCAGCACAAATAGCGGTAACTGTGGAGATGGTTTCAGCCAAAGCCATCTTCAACCCCATAGAGACAAAGTTTCTGTAATGGGAATCAAACTGGGGAAAGTCGTCTCCGGCAGGAACTTTAAGCTTCTTGCATTGCTCGAAAATAGCCTTAGCACTGGGAATCTGACCATACTCCGCTTCCTTATCGAGTAAATAGTCTGAATGCTTCCGGGCGATGGTCTGAATTTCCTGGAGCACCTTCTCTAAAACATCAGTATAAATCCCCATGAATTCATCATCATAGCTCTTGTAAATGGAAATGTAGACTTTCTTATGGAGCGAATGAATATATTTAAGAAAATCTGTCAACTGCTCGGCAAGGTTCTGGTAAATATGAAAATAACAGGTAAGACCTTTATGCTTTCCTGCATTCCATTTAAATTCATCTTTAGCATGCTGAATCTCCTTATACAAATGTTCTGCCTCTCTCTTAAACTGACCCACATCAGTAGTTGTTACTGGAGTGTATTTCTTGACTCCTGTTACTTCATCTTCCACAAAAAGATCTTCTTCTGATGAAATCTTCAGAAGAGAATTGTAGTTATTATCAGTATTGGGTATTTCCTCTGTCTGCATATTACTTTTCTAGGTTTGAATTGTTATGTTGTTTAAATAAGCGGCGTGGGGTTCCCTGTAAGTACCGGTATTCAGGTACCTGCAAGAACCTTCGGTAAGGCACAAACAAGTACTGCCCACGCCGTAGAGGAGTGGACGCCTTGCTGTCACCATCTTCTTACCGAAAAATTCTGAATTTTGCAGGTTCTGAATACCGTAGAAGTGTCAGATAATCAGCGTCAATATCTATATGTTATTTTCTCTTGTTTACTTTCTGTTTCTTACTTCAAATTTTAAAGGGTTTATACTACGTTTTCTTCATCATCCGCCCAGTGGTCGCATTGGCGCATCACGGTTTCCAGCGCCTTTTCTGCACCCTCTGGTGGATACTTATACTTTTTGAGCAGCCGCTTCACCATCACTCGCATCTTCGCCCTCGCCGATTCCTTCCGGTTCCAGTCGATGGTGCGGTTGCGGTGCAAGACTTCTGTCAGTTCCCGGGTCAGCGCCACAAACTCCTCGTCGGAGTAAGCCTGGCGCACTCCTTCGGGCGTGGAGAGCGCATCATAGAATGCCTTCTCCTCGGGCGAAAGTCCCAGGTCGTTGCCCTCTGCCTCTGCCTGCTTCATCTGCTGAGCCATCTTCAACAGCTCCTCTATCACTTCCTCGTTGGTGAGCAAGCCCTTCAGATAGTTGGAGAGACTCTGGCTGAGCATGTCGGAGAAGAGGTCGCTCTGAACCACGTTGGTCTTCTGCTGCTGCTTGATTTTCTCTTTCATCAGTTTGGTGAGCAGTTCCACCGCCAGGTTGCGCTCCTTCATGTTCTTCACCTCATGGATGAAGGCGTCGTCGAAGAGCGAGAACTCTATCTGGCGGTCGCCGAAGAGATTGATGACTCCGTCGGTCTTCACGCTCTGACGGAGCAGCTCACCGATGCGCTCGTTGATTTCATGTCGGGTGATCTTGCCCTTCTGCGAGAGTTTGAGCATCATCACGCGCAGCGCATCCATATAGCACACCTCCACCTTCTGCTGCTCATCCAGGAGCGAACGGCAGAGCGTGGTGGCGTTGTGAAGCAGATTGCTGTGCTCCATGAAATTCTTCTTGCGCTGAACCATGGCTGGAGAACTCAGGAAGTTGGCTCCGCTGGTAATGGCGAGTGCCCGCTTCGTGTTGTCCTGTTCGAAGAAGCCGGAATAGTCGAAACCATGAAGCTGGTCTCGGCAGATTTCCATCTCTTCCTTCCATTTCACCAGGGCGGTCTTGGCGATGTCGGGGTCTCCGAAGCGGCGGCGGTCACGGTTGGTGTACTGCTGCATGGCACTCTTCAGCGCCTGCGCAATGCCTACGTAATCCACTATCAGTCCGCCTTCCTTGCCCGGGAACACACGGTTTACTCGGGCTATTGCCTGCATCAGGTTATGACCGCTCATCGGCTTATATACGTACATGGTGGCGAGCGACGGAACATCGAAGCCCGTGAGCCACATATCTCTTACGATGGCGATTTTCATCTCATCGTCGTTGTCCTTGAATTTTCTTGCCAGTTCCTTCTTGTAGGCTTCGTTGCCGATAATCGGCTGCCAGTCTTCGGGGTCCTGGTTCGAACCGCTCATCACTACCTTTACCTTCTCCGTCCACTGGGGGCGAAGCTCCAGCATCTTGCGGTAGATTTTGATGGCGATGCTTCGGGTCAGCGCCACGATCATTGCCTTGCCGGTGAGTTCCTGCGCACGGTTCTGCTCGTAGTGCTGGATGATGTCCTTTACCAGCGTGTCGATGGTGGCGTCTTCACCCAAGAGCACTTCCAGCCGGCTGTGCTCCTGCTTCGCCTGCCTGATCTGCTCCTCGGTGGCTCCCTCATCGGCTAGGTTGTCGAACTCATCGTTCAGCAGCTTCATCGTGTCTTCGTCGAGGTTCAGGTTCACCACACGGCTCTCGTAATAGACCGGACGGGTGGCTCCATCGTCCACCGCCTGACTCATGTCGTAAACGTCGATGTAGTTGCCGAATACTTCCTCCGTGTCTCTGTCGCGGTCGCTGATAGGCGTTCCGGTGAAGCCGATAAACGAGGCGCCTGGCAGGGCTTCTCTCATCTTCTGGCTGAATCCCTTCTTCATCGTCAGGCTCTTGTTGTCCCAGTGCTCTTCGCCGTATTGAGAGCGGTGCGCCTCATCGGTCATCACGATGATGTTGCGGCGGGTGGAGAGTGCCGAGTCGCCTTCTTCAAACTTCTGAATGGTGGTGAAGATGATTCCCCCACTCTTTCGGTTACGGAGCAGATTGCCCAGGTCTTCACGGCTCTGGGCGTTCTGTGGTTCCTGACGAAGGAAGTCCTGGCAGCGGCAGAACTGACCGAAGAGCTGGTTGTCGAGGTCCTTGCGGTCGGTTACCACCACGATGGTCACTTCGGGCAACCGTTGCACCAGCTGGTGGGCGTAGAACACCATGGAGAGGCTTTTGCCCGAACCCTGCGTGTGCCAGAACACGCCGATTTTTCCGTTGCCTTCCACTGCGGTACGGGTGCGCTGCAGGGCTTTGACCACGGCGTAGTACTGGTGGTAGGCGGTAAGAATCTTGGCGTATTTGCCCTGGTTCTTGTCGAAGCAGATGAAGTTCTGCAGGATGTCGAGCAGTCGCTGCTTGTGGAACATGCCGAGGAAGAAGGTGCGATAGTCGGCAAAGAGGGTTGACTCGTATGAGCCGTCTACGGTCTTCCATTCCATGTAGCGTTCCAGCTTGGCGGTGATGGTTCCGGCACGGGTCTCGCTCATGTCGCTGATTACGTTGAAGGCGTTGTAGCTGAAGAGGCTTGGAACGCTCTGCTGATAGTTCTTGATCTGCTTGTAGGCATCGTCGATGGTTGCATCTTCGGAAATGGCGCTTTTCAGCTCCACCACCACGAGGGGCAATCCGTTGACCATCACCACCATATCGCAGCGCTTGTTTTTATACTCTTCTACCCGCCACTGGTTCACCACCTTGAAGAGATTTCTTTCGGGGTGGTCGAAGTCGATGAGCCTCATCAGGGCTGTTCGTTCTTCGCCATTCTGCAGGAATCCCACCTCCAGACCGTTTTGCATCCAGAGTGTAAACTGCTCGTTGTTCTGTTCTAAAGTACCGATGCTGATGTTGGTGATTTGCTTGATTCCTTCATCCATTGCATCGGCTGGCAGTTGAGGATTAAGCCGTCGCATCGAGGCGACCAAATCGGCACGATAGAAGGGCTCCTTATAGTCACGCTCCACCTCGTAGCCACATTCGTACGCATAGCCGAGTTCGTCGCGGAACAGGGCTATGAGCGTTTGCTCGTATGCGTCTTCGGTGAATTTCTTGTCGTCTGCCATATTGTTAATATTTTATATTTTCTTTCTCGTTATTTTCTTTCGTTACTCCCTTTATTCCGGGACTTCAATCTCGCCTGACATTAAGCGAGGGAGAAGGGTGTCGCGGAGAAGGGAGAGGGTTGTATTCTCAGTACCCTTAATCTGCTTCTGTTTCTGCAAATTATCTATTATCTTCTGAAACTCCACAATATCTTGCTCTTTAGGAATCAATACTGGCTCCTTTTCTATAAAGTCTTTTATCGCAAAGTTCTTTATACCAGAAGTTCCATTCTCGTAACCAAACATAATGTCATTATCATACTTGTATTTCCATGAATAATAAACATAAGAACTGAATTGGCTCAAAGGACGCAATACCTTGCAAAAGTTCGTACATACAATATCATGTTTGTATTTCTTAAGCAGCTCCTCCGTAACGAGACTCGTTCTTCCTGTTGAAACAGTAGCTGTACCTCCCGAGATTTCCACGAGAATATCTTTATCTTTAAGATGCTTGGCTTGATAATTCTTTTCCAAAATATAACGCTGGGGAGTTTTACCTCTTACACCATTATTAATATCTTGGAAATCACAACCTCTTACACAAGCTACTTCATGCGTATAGTTTCCTTGTAGGGTTTCTTTTCCCCAATCTCCGGAAATCAGACTTTCTATCATTTCTGAATAACTTCCTACTTTCCATCCTTCCGGAATCATTCCCAATTCACTATCCACGAACTTACCATCCTTGAAAGGCTCAAAGTCAACGAACCAATTCTTGAAAATTGCCTGCGCCATCTCCTCCAAATCAGCATTGATCTTGTTGTTCAACTCTATCTTACGGTCGAGCCCCCAAAGAAGTTTAGATATTCTATCTCTAACCTCTTTAGGTGGACACCTAAAGACATAGTCTTCAACATTCTTCTTGGTTACCATCCTAACTACAGAACCAGTCTTTACAGATGAAATATAATCTATATAATCAGGCGTTTTTAATTGCCAAAAAAGAAAATCGTTCGTTACTTCAGAATGGTTTTCTACCTTATAAAGATTTGTACCATAAATAATCTTTTTTGCCTTCAATGAAGCCGGAATTATGGCTGGCATTGCTAATATTGGGAGATTATCAGATTGTTGCCGTGTTGCCAAAACAATATCGCCAGGCTCAACACAATATTTATCTTCACAATCAGCCTCATAAGGTCTAGCACCAGAAAAAAGGAACTTATCTTTAAAAGATACGCATCCCATTCCTAGCAGAATATTTTCACCTTTGCCAATAAAGGCACCCTTATAAGCCAATCCACTTTTAATGGAAACAATATCCCCCAATCTAACTTCTTTCCACTCCATACTTTACACCTCCCATCCAATTTTCTTCAACTGCAATCTGATTTCTTCTTCCTGCTTCTTGCTTTCCTCAAACAGCTGCTTCAGCTCTCCGGTGAGATTCGTCATTTTCTCCTCGAAAGGCACTCCATCGCCTTCGTCTTCGGCGATTCCTACGTATCTGCCAGGAGTCAGGATAAAATCCTGAGCAGCAATCTGCTCGGTGGTGCATACGGCACAGAAGCCCTTTTCATCCTCCAGGGTTCCCTGCTGGAACGCATGGAAGGTGTCAGAGATTTTCTTAATATCCGTATCAGGCATCAGCTCACGAAGCTTGCGAGTAACCATCGTGCCCAGATTGCGAGCGTCGATAAACACGATCTTGCCCTTCTGCGCCTTGTTGCGGCTGATAAACCAAAGACTTACAGGAATACCCGTACTGTAGAACAGCTGCGAAGGCAATGCCACGATTCCCTCTACCAGGTCGGCTTCGATGATGGCTTGGCGAATCTGTCCCTCACCGCCACTCTGACTCGAAAGCGCACCATTCGCCAGCACCAAACCAATCTTTCCGTTAGGTGCCAGATGGTGAATCATGTGCTGCATCCACGCAAAGTTGGCGTTGCCAGCAGGCGGCAAACCATACTGCCAGCGCACATCTTCCTGAAGCGCACTCTGCCCCCAGTCGCTGAGATTGAAAGGAGGATTGGCAAGAATGTAATCTGCCTTCAGCGTAGGGTGCTGGTCATCATAGAATGTGTCGGCAAAGACATTGCCCAGGTTCGCATCCAAGCCACGGATGGCAAGGTTCATGTGCGCCATCTTCCACGTATCAGGGTTTGCTTCCTGACCATAGATGCTGATTTTGCGCAGGTTTCCCTTGTGGCGCTCTATAAACTTGGCGCTCTGTACAAACATACCGCCGCTTCCGCAGCAAGGGTCATAGACTCTGCCCTCGTAAGGCTCCAGAATCTCTACCAGCGTGCGGACAATGCAGGAAGGCGTATAGAACTCGCCACCATTCTTGCCCTCCAGGCTGGCAAACTGCTGCAGACAGTATTCGTAGGTTCTGCCCAGCAGGTCTTTCTCCTCGCCAGCATCGTGCATTTCTATGTTCGTAAAGAGATCTACCACATCGCCCAGACGGCGCTTGTCTAGCTCCGGACGGGCGAAATTCTTAGGCAGAATACCCTTCAGTCTTTCGTTTTCACGCTCAATGGCGGTAAGTGCTTCATCTATTATCACGCCTATTTCCGGTGTGTGGGCAGCAGCACTGATCTTGCTCCATCGGGCTTCAGCAGGCACGAAGAAGATGTTCTCGGCAGTGTATTCGTCCTTATCTTCCGGGTCGGCGTATTCGTCGCCCTGCAGCTCCTGAAACTTCTGTTCGAAGCGGTCGCTGATGTATTTCAGAAAGATGAGTCCGAGCACCACGCCCTCGTATTGCGAAGCGCTGAGGTTGCCTCTCAGAATATCGGCAGCCTTCCATATTTTCTCTTCAAAACCAATGCTGATTGTATCTTGTTTCTTAGCCATAATATGTTTATTTTTCTACGAGCACAAGCTTCCAGTCCTCATTCTGCAGAACGAGGGTCCCGTTGTTGGCCGTAATGGTGAATATCTGATTATCTATCTGTATTTTGTTCTCCTTTATTAAATAGGTGTAGTGACCGCAAGCAACGTTTTCGGTGGTAGTTTGGGTTATTTTACCGCCTTCGTCGAAGTGGTTCACTTCCTTCGTTTCAGAGAAATAAATAGCGTCTGAGGTGAAACGGCAGAACAAAGGAGCCTCTTTTACGTCGATAAAGATACTTCCAACGCGCTGATAAAGGGCTGAAATCTGCCATTCGTGGGCTAAAAATGTGGTTTTGTAATCCAAAACCTCTGATTTTTCTGTTTCTTCGTCGCTAGAACAGGCGGTGGAAGAAAGCATAAAAAAAACGACTATTATCATATAAAAATAAGATAATATTCGCCTGCGGATAAGAGCATGATGATATTGGACTAACTTTGCCTGAGCAAAATTACCCCCCCCCTAAAACTCTGTACATCAATAAGTTATATCTTTTCATCTTAGTATTGTTATTATGTAGTTTCTAGCTTTCCAGACTATTGCTACGTCAATAATTTGTTAATTGCTAGCAAAGATAATAAAAAGTTGGCAAACCCAAGAATTTTATCACGTTATTTAACGGAAAAATGCAAAATATAGGGGGTAGGAAGGTATTTTACCCCCTCTTCTAAGGGTAAAAAATGCCCCTCCTCGGACTCGGAATCATGCACTAAAGGTAGGTATTTTTGACAAATACAATGAATTGGGGATATAAAAATGAGCACTAGAGCGGTGCAATGTGCAGTATTTCTCACCAGAGAATGTAGATTATCATTATACACACACAAATGAAATACAACTGATATAAACTTTCGTAATCATCTCATACACAAGTAATTTAGAACTATCACATACTCTAGCAAACAACTAAATTAAGCATTACACTTAGTGGGTCATTAGGTCAAAGTCATTTAGGGTCATTATGTTTTCCGAGAGTTAAAAAGTCACTATAGATATATATAAATAAATATTTATATATACTATAGCAACGAAAGTGACATTTACTTTTTCAAATGACCCTAAATGACATTGACACCAAATGACCCCTTTTCATTTCTTCAGCTACTTCCGAGTCTTTTCTTACCTTTTCATTGTTTCTGCAATAAAGTTCAGATAGAAAATCAATAGAACTTATTGTATTACAGCCACTTATAGCCTTTTTCGCATAGAAAGTCAGGGTGAAAGCTTGCATTCTGCCCGAAAATGTTGTATCTTTGCACCGGCAATCGAAAGAACAGCCTTTTGTGCCTTGCTCGGGTCTTCTCTTAAGACCTACACGGGTTATAAAAGATGGCAGGCGCCGGTCATCAATGAAGACCCCGAAAACGGCAGGAACGGGGCGTTCTGGGGAGTTGCAAAAACAATGGACTCTAAACATACTACAAACGACTATGATTAATTACAGCATCGTAATGCGTAGCGTGAACGCAAATCTTCTGGAAATCAA
>ENA-UEQO01002613-UEQO01002613.1-human-gut-metagenome-genome-assembly--contig:-NODE-2613-length-15662-cov-13.638755_pt1 | contig 15662 bp, 9 predicted proteins | sample MGYA00242938_ERZ507940 | MGnify/ENA primary metagenome ERZ507940 (study PRJEB26167, sample SAMN06115517) | human gut metagenome | host: Homo sapiens | place: China:Chongqing | collected 2014-12-03... | reverse complement strand
AATAAACGTGTTTTTTAAATAGGCCGTGAGGCCAAAGTCTAATTTTATTCGAATAAAAAAATGAGCACAGAAAACGAAGAATGGCGCGAAAATTCTTTCAATGAAGAGAATACAGGTGCCGGCCGTGATGGTAACAGGTCTTACAACAGAGAAGGTGGAGAACGTCCGTATCGCCCTTCTTACAACCGTGAAGGCGGGGAGCGTCCGTATCGCCCGCGATTTAATGCCAACAATGAAGGAGGCGAACGCCCGCAGCGTTCGTACGGTGACCGCTCTTATGGCGACCGTCCCCAACGTCCTTCTTACAATCGTGAAGGTGGAGATCGTCCGTATCGTCCTCGCTTCAATAACAATAATGAAGGAGGTGAACGCCCGCAACGTCCTTACAACCGCGAAGGTGGTTCTTATGACCGTCCTCAACGTCCTTCTTACAACCGTGAAGGTGGTGACCGTCCTTACCGTCCCCGCTTCAATAGCGGCGAAGGTGGTGAGCGTCCGTCTTATGGCGACCGTCCTCAACGTCCTTCTTACAACCGTGAAGGTGGCGACCGTCCTTACCGTCCCCGCTTTAATAACGGCGAAGGTGGCGACCGTCCTCAACGTCCTTCTTACAACCGTGAAGGTGGTGACCGTCCGTATCGTCCCCGTTTCAATAACGGCGAAGGTGGCGGCTATCGCAGCAACAACGGCGGTGGAGGTTATCGTCCGAGATATAATAACGACCGTCAAGGAGGATATCGTCCTCGTCCGCGTACCGGCGATTATGATCCGAACGCTAAGTATAGCGTAAAGAAACAGATCGAGTACAAGGAACAGTTCGTTGATCCGAATGAACCGATCCGTCTGAATAAGTTCCTGGCTAATGCCGGTGTTTGTTCACGTCGCGAGGCTGATGAGTTTATCACAGCAGGTGTGGTTTCTGTAAACGGTGAGGTAGTAACGGAATTGGGTACAAAGATCAAGCGTTCGGATGTGGTTAAGTTCCACGATGAACCGGTAAGCATCGAACGTAAGGTATATGTATTGTTGAATAAGCCGAAAGATACGGTTACTACATCGGATGATCCACAGGAACGCCGTACAGTAATGGATTTAGTGAAAGGTGCTTGCAACGAACGTATCTATCCCGTAGGACGTCTTGACCGTAACACGACTGGTGTACTCTTGCTGACGAATGACGGTGATCTGGCTTCCAAGCTGACACACCCGAAATTCCTGAAGAAGAAAATTTATCATGTTCATCTGGACAAGAACCTGACCAAAGCGGATATGGATCAGATTGCAGCCGGTATCCAGTTGGAAGACGGTGAAATTCATGCAGATGCGATCAGCTATACAGATGATTTCAAGAAAGACCAGGTAGGTATCGAAATTCACTCCGGTAAGAACCGTATCGTTCGCCGTATTTTCGAATCACTGGGTTATAAAGTAGTAAAACTCGACCGTGTGTTCTTCGCCGGACTGACCAAAAAAGGTCTGCGTCGCGGAGACTGGCGTTACCTGTCGGAAGCAGAAGTAAACTACCTCCGCATGGGTTCGTTTGAGTAATAAGTCAATAAATAACAACTTGACAGAGGACGGGGAAAGAAAGCAGGAAAGAATTCATCTTGCATTTGAAACCTCGTCTTCTTGTATCTAAAAAGAAAAAGTTAAATGGAAAAGATTGGTAGAACAAAAATTGTTGACCTGTTGAAGCGCACAGATATTGGCGCTATGGTCAATGTGAAAGGATGGGTTCGCACCCGTAGAGGTAGCAAACAAGTAAACTTTATCGCACTGAATGACGGTTCTACAATAAATAATTTGCAGATCGTAGTAGATTTGGCTAATTTCGATGAAGAGATGCTGAAACTGATTACTACCGGCGCTTGTATCAGCGTGAACGGAGAAATGGTAGAATCAGTGGGTTCCGGACAGAAAGTGGAAGTACAGGCTCGTGAAATCGAAGTGCTGGGTACTTGCGATAATACATATCCATTACAGAAGAAAGGCCACTCTATGGAATTCTTGCGCGAGATTGCTCACTTGCGTCCGCGTACCAATACATTCGGTGCAGTGTTCCGCATCCGTCACAACATGGCGATTGCTATTCACAAGTTCTTCCATGAAAAGGGCTTCTTCTATTTCCATACGCCGATCATTACGGCTTCCGATTGTGAAGGTGCCGGACAGATGTTCCAGGTGACTACGATGAACCTGTATGACTTGAAGAAAGACGAGAGAGGTTCTATCTCTTATGAAGATGATTTCTTCGGTAAGCAGGCAAGTCTGACTGTTTCCGGTCAGCTGGAAGGTGAGTTGGCAGCTACTGCTTTGGGAGCTATCTACACATTCGGTCCTACGTTCCGTGCCGAAAACTCCAACACTCCCCGCCACTTGGCAGAGTTCTGGATGATTGAGCCGGAAGTGGCTTTCAACGACATTACAGACAACATGGACTTGGCAGAAGAGTTCATCAAATATTGTGTGAAATGGGCGTTGGATAACTGTGCGGATGATGTGAAGTTCCTGAACGATATGTTCGACAAAGGCTTGATTGAACGTCTGCAAGGTGTATTGAAAGATGATTTCGTACGTTTGCCTTATACAGACGGTATCAAGATTCTTGAAGAAGCTGTTGCGAAAGGACATAAGTTCGAATTCCCGGTTTACTGGGGCGTGGACCTGGCTTCCGAACACGAACGTTTCTTAGTGGAAGAACACTTCAAACGTCCGGTGATTCTGACTGACTATCCGAAGGAAATCAAGGCCTTCTATATGAAGCAGAACGAAGACGGTAAGACTGTACGTGCCATGGACGTTCTTTTCCCGAAAATTGGTGAAATTATCGGTGGTTCCGAACGTGAAGCCGACTATAACAAGCTGATGACCCGTATTGAAGAAATGCATATCCCGATGAAGGATATGTGGTGGTATCTGGATACCCGTAAGTTCGGTACTTGTCCTCACTCCGGTTTCGGATTAGGGTTCGAACGTCTGTTATTGTTTGTAACAGGTATGGCGAATATCCGTGACGTGATACCGTTCCCGCGTACACCAAGAAATGCTGATTTCTAATATTTCGGTATATTTATGTAAAACTCGCATAATCTTCAGGTTATGCGAGTTTTTTTATGCTCTGAATTGCTGTATTCTCAAAATAAATCTTTATATTTGGAAATACGCATTCGAGAGTGTTAACTAAAATAATACAACAATGAAAAAGCTCTATTTCTTTACCATGCTTTCAATAATGTTGTTAGCGGTAACAGGTGCGACGGCCCAGAAGAAAACCAAATTCAAAGCGGCCGATTTGAAAGGTATTTGGCAGCTCTGCCATTATGTATCCGAGTCTCCCGATGTTCCGGGAGCGTTGAAACCCAGTAATACATTTAAAGTATTGAGTGATGACGGACAAATCGTTAACTTTACCATTATTCCCGGTGCGGATGCGATTATTACTGGATATGGTACTTATAAACAACTCACGGACGATTCTTATAAGGAAAGTATCGAGAAGAACATTCATCTCCCGATGCTGGACAATCAGGATAATATTTTGGAATTTGAGATTAAAGACAATGATTATCTCCATCTAAAATATTTTATCAAGAATGATTTGAATGGAAATGAGTTGAACACCTGGTATTATGAAACCTGGAAGAGGGTGGAGATGCCGGCTAAATTCCCGGAAGATATTGTGAGATAGAAGAGCGCGTACTTTTTGGTGGAGGCACGGATTTTGCAAAAGGCTGCATAGTTGTTTGGTTATGCCTGACAACAGCTTATTTGGTAAAATCCGTGCCTGTTTTTCTATAAAAGATAAAAACAAAGCACTTTTGGACAAAATCAAAGTCCGTAGAAATAGAAACGAAAATGAAAAAATAGATTTGCAAAGGGTCTGTTCGCGACTTGCTCTAACTTTGTTGCCAGTAATAGAATACAGTAACAAAATAAAGTGGAACAATGAAAAACAAACTTTTACTGGCGGTAGGGAGTATGGCGCTCCTGACTGCTTGCGATGCTTCAAAAGGAAATGAGATGGCATGGTTCGACCATGCAGTGAAAACATCGGGACATCAGTTGCTCTATATGGCAGAACAATTGAAGAATGAACCGGATACCGCCTGTTTTCCCCGTTCTATCAAAGAAGGAAAGTACAGACTGGAGCACCCCACAGATTGGACGAGTGGTTTCTATCCCGGTTCCATGTGGCTGGCATACGAGTTGACCGGTGATGAGGCTCTCGCAAAAGAGGCGCGTAAATATACGAACCGTCTGCAGGATATGCAATATTATACGGGTAATCACGATTTGGGTTTTATGATGTTTTGCAGTTATGGGCAGGGCATCCGTTTGAAACCGGAGCCAACGGACAGTTTGATTCTGATTCATTCTTCAGAAAGCTTGTGCTCCCGTTTTCGTCCGGAAGTCGGACTGATTCGTTCGTGGGATTTCGGTGATTGGAGTTATCCGGTGATTATTGATAATATGATGAACCTTGAAATGTTGTTCTGGGCTTCGGAACAAACCAATAATCCGAAATATCGTGAAATAGCCATCTCTCATGCTAACAAAACGTTGAAGAATCACTTCCGGGAGGACATGACTTCCTATCATGTGGTAAGTTATCTGGCGGATAGCGGTGAAGTAGAGTCGAAAGGAACCTTTCAGGGATATGCCGATTCTTCCGCTTGGGCGCGTGGACAGGCTTGGGGAGTGTATGGATATACCATGTGTTATCGCTTCACCAAGCAGCAGAACTATCTGGATGCCGCTCATAAAATAGCGCGGTTCATTATCGATCATCGTCCGTCCGAAAATGACTATGTACCTTATTGGGATTATGATGCTCCTAATATTCCGAATGAACCGCGGGATGCTTCTGCGGCTGCCGTAACAGCTTCTGCATTACTGGAGTTGAGTGGTTATGGCGACAAGAAACAAGGGGAAGAATATTTCCGTTATGCGGAGCATATCCTGAAACAGTTATCCTCTGATGATTATTTGGCCCAAGAAGGAGAAAATCATGGTTTCGTCCTGTTACATTCGGTTGGTAGTTTCCCGCACGACAGTGAAATTGATACTCCGCTCAATTATGCCGATTATTATTATCTGGAAGCCTTGAAACGTTATAAAGATCTGAAAGAAAAATCAGAAAATCCGTCTTACTAACTTGAAGAGAAACCGTAAAAAAAATTAAAGTTCAGGGCAACCGCGTCTAAAATATGAATTCATAACTGTCGGACTTTGGCGCGGTTGTCCTGTTTTGAGCCGATACCGGTCCTTTATATGAGTTAAAAAACGGGATTCATTTATCAGATTGAATTGAAAATACTTATCTTTACGATAAATTCTTCAATATTAGCTCATGAAAGACCGGCATTTGCTATTTAAGTACCTATTCGGATTAACCGTTTGCATCTTATTTTTTCCTTTGGCTGTATCGGCCGCCGACAGCTTCATTCATTTTAAGCGATTATCCGTGGATGACGGGCTGTCGCAAAATACTGTGCTTGCTCTGACACAAGATCATAATAATAAGCTTTGGGTAGGCACCATAGACGGACTGAACTGGTATGAAGGTTCCCGTTTCGTTTCGTATTATAAAGCGCCGGATGATACGACCAGTCTGGCAAACAATCATGTCTATTCACTTCATACCGATTCGAAAGGTACGGTATGGGTAGGCACACAGGTCGGTTTATCCCGTTATAATATAGTAGGGAATAATTTCACCAATTATTCTTCACCGGACAATCAGCCGATGCAAGTATTGGCTATCGGAGAACCGGAGGAAGGCGACCGGCTTTTGCTTGCTACCAATATCGGCCTGGTGGTTTTTGATAAAAAGACCGGGCGGATGAAAGTGCTGCCGGAACTTGCCGGAAAAACAATCTATTCTGTTTGCCGGATGAATGACGGTTTCCTGTTGGGAACTTCGGAAGGTGTCTATTTCTATTATGTACGCAACGAAAACGTGACCCGGCTTCTTCTCCAATTGAAAGGAGAAACCATCTCCGATATGCTCTATGATGACAAAACCGGCAACTATTGGCTGGCTTCATTGACAAACGGCGTGTATTGTGTAGATAACAACTTTCAAATAAAACATCATTATAACAAGCAAAATACTCCTGCTTATTTCCTTACGAACTCGGTCAGGACATTGTCCGGAGATGATAAAGGAAGGGTTTGGATAGGAACCATGGAAGGTTTGCTTATCCTTGAACCGGAGACGGGAACTTTCCGTATCTGCCGTTTTTCTCCTGAAGATCCGACTACCTTGGGGCATAATTCCATCCGCTCTATCTTGAAAGACAATCAAGGGGGAATGTGGATCGGTACATTTTATGGCGGGCTTAATTATTATCATCCCCTTGCTCCGGCATTCGGACGCTTGCAACATTCCGCCTGGCGGAATTCGTTAAGTGATAACACGGTGAGCTGTATTGCCGAAGATCCGGATAATGGCAATCTCTGGATTGGCACGAACGACGGCGGATTAAATTATTATAACCGGAAAACCGGAGTCTTTTCATATTACCGGACGGGTACTTCCGCCAACGCTTTAAAGTCGGACAATATAAAATGTATATGGACGGACAAGGATGGAAGTGTCTATATCGGCACTCATGGAGGGGGAATGAGCCGTCTGCGTCATCAGAGTGGCAGGATAGAAACATATTCCTTTCCCCATTCTACTTCCCTGACTAACAGTTGTTACTCCTTATTAGACGGAACAGATGGAACACTTTGGGTAGGCGGCATGAGCGGGCTTTACCTTTTCGACAAACAGACCGGCGAACTTTCGCAGCATCCGTTGGCTAAAAAGCATAAAAAGTTGGAGAATGTATTGATATATACGTTGTTCCGTGATTCCAAAGGAAGAATCTGGATCGGTACGGAAGAGAGCCTGTTTTTGTATGCCGGCGGGAAACTGGAAGAACTGCATCTTTCCTCTTCGGCTTATCTGCATGGGTTGATACAGGCTTTCTGTGTACAGGAGGATAGCCGTCATGAAATCTGGATTGGTTCTTCCACAGGATTATATTGTTATAAGGAAGGAGCACCGACTGCCTGGAAACACTATACGATGAAAGACGGTTTGCCAAACGACTTTATTTATAATATACTGGAAGATGAACGGGGGCGTTTATGGTTGACAACTAACAAGGGACTGGCTTGCTTCAATACGGAGGAGGGTACTTTCCTCAACTATTCAAAGCAGGACGGATTGCCTCACGATCAGTTTAACTATTTCGGAGCTTGCAAAGCGCACGATGGTACATTCTTCCTGGGGTCTCTTGGGGGCGTTGCCTATTTCAAGCCATACGAATTGGGTGATAATCCATATTCCCCGGATGCGGTGGTAACAGGAGCCGTTGTCTTAAATCAGGTGATTACGGATATGAAAAGTGAACGGGTGCGTTATTATCAGGACGAGCAAGGGCGGATGCTGGGTATGTCGTTCCCTTCCGATCAGAAACTTTTTAATATCCGGTTTGCCGTTATCAACTATTTGGCTGGCAAGCGGAATCAGTTCGTTTACAAATTGGAAGGCTTTGAAACCAAGTGGAACTACTCCCGTCATGTTTCCTTTGCACGGGCGAGTTATTCTAATCTTCCGCCCGGTGAGTATGTGTTTAAGGTGAAGGCATGTAACAACAATGGAAAGTGGAGCGAGGCGACCACTGAATTTTTTGTGCATATCATTCCGATGTGGTATCAGACTTGGTGGGCAAAGACACTTTTCATTTTCTTTTCTTTAGGGCTTCTCGTCTTTGTGATCTATTTCTTTATTGCCCGTGCCAAAATGAAGATGCAAGTCCGGATCGAACAGATAGAACGAAACAAGATAGAAGAAATCAGTCAGGAGAAAGTACGTTTTTACATGAATATGTCTCATGAGTTGCGTACTCCGTTGAGTCTGATACTGGCTCCGTTGGAGGAACTCTTGGGGCAGAGCAATCTGAAAGGTACTCCGGTACAACAGAAACTAGATTACGTTTATAAGAACGGTCGTAAGTTGTTGCACATTGTCAACCAGTTACTGGATTTCCGTAAAGCTGAAGCAGGTGCAATGCCTATTCATGTTGCGCAGGTGAATGTAGAAGAACTGTTGCAAGATGCTTTTGCCCTGTTTAAAGAAAATGCGCAGAAACGTGCTATCTGCTTTCATATAAAATCCGATCTGGAAGGACGATTGTTTCCTGCGGACCGGACGTATGTAGAGACCATCTTGATGAACCTACTGTCTAACGCCTTTAAGTTTACACCGGACGGCGGAAGTATTTCGCTTTCCTTATGGACAGAGGGAGATACCTATGGTTTCACGGTAAGAGATAGCGGAATCGGTATGTCTCCGGAACAGCTAACCCGCATTTTCGAACGTTTCTATCAGGTAGACGGTCAGCGAAAGGGGACGGGTATCGGATTGTCATTGGTGAAGATGCTGGTAGAAAAGCATCACGGCACTATTACCGTAGCAAGCGAACCTGCTCAATATACCGAATTTAAAGTCACGCTACCTGCTGATATGGCTGCCTTCACGGAGAAAGAACGTGAATTGCCGGCACATGAAGTCGAAACATCTGCTTCTCTCCGGGAGCTTCCGGTGGCTGATGAATATTTCTCTGGTGATGCGTCGGCTGTGGTTTCAGACGAGAAATCGGACGACGACCAGATAGAAGCCGGTAGCGAGGAAGAACGGCCTACTATCTTGTTGGTAGATGACAATAAAGAAATGGTGGATTATCTGAAAGATAATTTCCGGCAGAACTATGTGACACTTACTGCCGCAAACGGGGAGGAAGCATTGGCTATCATGAAAGAACATCGTGTGGACATTGTTCTTTCCGATGTGATGATGCCGGGTATTGACGGTATCAAACTTTGCCAGCTTATTAAACGAAATCTGCAAACCTGCCACATTCCCGTCCTGCTGTTGTCTGCCAAAGGAAGTGTCGATGCACAGACGGAGGGTATTCAGGCTGGAGCGGATGATTACATTGCCAAACCGTTCTCGATTCATTTATTGAAAGGAAAAATTGCTAATCAACTGAAAGCACGCCAGCGGTTGAAACACTATTATTCGAATACGATTGATATAGATACTGCTAAAATGACTTCGAATAATCTGGATGAGGAATTCATGAGCAAAGCTATTCAGGTGGTAGAAGAAAATATCAGTAATGAAGACTTCACCTCTGATGAGTTGGCAAGCCAGCTTTGTATGAGCCGTTCATCACTGTATCTCAAGATGAATTCCATATCCGGTGAACCGCCTGCCAACTTTATCCGGCGCATCCGTTTTAATAAGGCGTGTAAATTGTTGCTTGAAGGGCGCTACTCCATTTCGGAGATTAGCGGAATGGTAGGCTTCGGATCTTCTTCTTACTTCTCTACCAGTTTCAAGAAGTATGTCGGTTGTCTGCCATCGGAGTATGTGAAGCAGCATACAAAGTAATTGTTTTGCGGTTATGCATTTGTTCACCACAGAGGACGCGGAGGAAACAGAGGTGAATCTTGTTCATGCGGGTGCAGAAATGAATGAGAGTTTTTTGTCTACTATAAAGTTGAAAAACATAAAAACATCTGCCACCTGCAACCAAACGCGTGTAATGCACTAATTGACAAATAGTTGGAACGTGGCAGATACTGTTGCAGATAGGTTGCAGATAAAGTATCTGCAACGCGTTATATAATCAAAGAAAAAGCCTTGATTCCTTTATGCAAAGCTATGGGATAATTGGGGTGACTCTATGGATAATTTGTGGTGTCTCTGCGGGGAAACGACAGTATCCTTACGTAGAAACTGTAGTGTCCCGCCTTAGAAACTCTCGTTTCCTACCGTGGAAACTGTAATTTCTAATGCCGGAAACGACAGTTCCCCGCCTGGAAACGGGAAGTTAATGCATACAATAAACTTTTTCCCTCCTGGAGAATTGGCTTATGCAAGGCTTATACTGTGTTGCAGATACTTTGATCTGCAACCTATCTGCAACAGTATCTGCAACGCTCCAACTGTTTGTCAACTAGTGTATTACACGTGTTTGGTTGCAGGTGGCAGATGTTTTTATGTTTTTTCAACTTTATGGTAGGAGGATTACGCATCAAAATTAGGGTCACCACCGTAAGTCATAAACCAAATTCACCTCTGTGTCCTCCGCGTCCTCTGTGGTGAAAACCTAAACAAGAACTAATAACCTTCATCTTTCTATCAATTCCAGTCATTCTGTTTTGGGGGCTATTTTACCCTTTTACCCTCTTTGTAGCTTCCTGTAACGCTTGTTTTGGACGAATTTTAAGTTGAAATGAACGAAAACAAAGTCCTATTAGACAGTATCAGAGAAGGAAGAAATGAATTGAAAGTTCCGTTTCGGACAGTTTATCTACATTTGCCTACAGAAAAACCAATCATTTGATATCATGAAAAAAGTATTATTGATTTCATTCGTAATCTTGTCTGTGACTGCACAGATGACACATGCGCAAAAACAAGCAGTTATTAAGCTGACGGAGAAGACATTGATGCACGAAATGCGTGCCACTCCTTATCCTCTTGATAAAGCGGTGGTTAATGACCGCGCGGTTTCTTTCCAATGGCCGCTCCGTTCGGACATGAACTCGCAGGACAGTCCGTTGGATGGATTCGAACACAAAGTAAAGAAGGTAGATAAAACAAAGATTACCTATCGGTTACGTTATTCGCAGGATGCCGGATTGAAGTCGGGAGTTGTTCAAGTGGAAACTCGCTGGCCGTTCTATAATCCGGAACAACCGCTTGCGCCGGGTGTATGGTACTGGCAGTTCGGTTATGTAGAAGACGGACAAGTGACCTGGGGAAGCACACAGCAAGTCACCGTAGAAGATCGTCCGGGCAAATTCTGTCCGCCTTCATTGAAAACAGTGTTGGCAAAACTACCTGCCGACCATCCGCGTGTGTGGATCATGAAGAACGAATGGAAGGACTTTATAAATCACAGCAAACAAAAGGCAGAAAGGCAATGGTATCTTGAGCGTGCAGATCAGGTACTTCAGACTCCAATGAAATCAGTGAAAGATATTAATGTCTCGCAGGTGAAGAATCTGAAGAACGAGATGCAGATAAATTCATACCTCACTCGTGAAAGCCGTCGCATCATCGATGCGGAAGAAGGCAACACCGAAGCATTGATACGGGCCTGGTTGCTGACGCAGGATACTAAATATGCTGACGAAGCCATCAAACGGGTATTTATCATGGCCGACTGGGATAAAGATAAGAATGTGAAAGGAGATTTTAATGCTTCTAGCTTATTGTCTCTCTGCTCTATGGCTTATGATTCTTTCTACGACCGGTTGAATACATCACAAAAGAAAGCATTGCTGGAAGCCATCAAAAATAAAGGTGGTGAAATGTATGAGAACTTTAATAACCGGATGGAGAACCACATCGCCGACAATCATGTGTGGCAAATGACACTTCGCATCCTTACAATGGCGGCATTCAGTGTATATGGCGATCTGCCCGAAGCCAACACATGGGTGGATTACTGTTATAACGTCTGGTTAGCACGTTTCCCCGGATTGAACAAAGACGGTGGCTGGCACAATGGCGATTCTTACTTTACGGTCAACACCCGTACATTAGTAGAAGTGCCTTACTATTATAGCAAACTGACCGGTTACGACTTCTTTTCCGATCCTTGGTATCAGGGAAATATCATGTATACCATCTTCCAGCAGCCTCCTTTTTCCAAATCTGGAGGAAACGGAAGTTCGCATCAGAATGTGGCACGTCCAAACAGTATCCGTATAGGTTATTTGGATGCGCTGGCACGCCTTACCGGAAACACTTATGCCGCTGATTTCGTACGCCGCACATTGAAAGTGGAACCGGATTATATGAAGAAAGCCTTATTGAATAAGCCCGGTGATCTTGCCTGGTTCCGCCTGCAATGTGATAAACCTCTGCCGGAAGGTGAAGGATTGACAGCACTCCCTGCAGGATACGTCTTCCCCGCAACAGGACTTGCCTCTTTCCAGACGAACTGGGACAGAGTAGGTGGAAATGCGATGTGGAGTTTCCGGTCAAGCCCTTATGGTTCTACCTCTCATGCACTTGCCAATCAGAATGCTTTCAATACGTTCTATGGTGGAAAACCATTATTTTACAGTAGCGGACACCACATTGAGTTTACCGACGTACATAGTATGTTGTGCCATCGTGCCACGCGTGCTCACAATACGATTCTGGTGAACGGTATGGGACAACGTATCGGTACGGAAGGATATGGATGGATTCCCCGTTATTATGCCAGCGAGAAGATCGGGTATGTGCTGGGTGATGCTTCCAATGCTTACGGAAAAGTGATTTCACCGCTTTGGCTGACACGCGGCGAACAGTCGGAGGTGCATTATACGCCCGAAAATGGCTGGGATGAGAATCATGTGAAAACTTTCCGCCGTCACATTGTCAATTTGGGAAAGACAGGACTCATCTTTATCTATGACGAACTCGTGGCAGACGAACCTGTAAACTGGAGTTATTTGCTGCATACCACAGAAAATCCCATGACAGTGGATCAATCGAATCATCGCTTCGTGCATATTCAAGCCACGAACCGCGGAGGAGCATCAGACGCTTATCTTTTCTCCACCGGAACATTGCAGACTGATACGACGAGCCGTTTTTTCTATCCGGCAGTCAACTGGCTACGTGCTGATGACAAAGGGGTGTTCAAGAAGTATCCTAATCACTGGCATTTCACCGCTACATCGGAAAAGGCACAAGTATATCGTTTTGCCACTGTCATCAATACACATGCACTGAAATATCCTGCCAAAGATCCCGAAATCTTGTCCGACGGACGTATCAAAGTAGGCGGATGGCTGATTAGTGTAAACCTGAAATCCGACGGTGCTCCTTCATTCTTTATCCGCAGCACTCAAGAGAAGGTGAATATCACTTATAAAGGTGAAGCTACTGTCATCAATGAGGATGGGTACGAAACGGTAATGAGGGATACAGTGCCCGAACTGGAAATCTAATCAATGAACATGAAAGATACGAATATATGAGACGCTCTACTTTTAATATGAGAACTATATGTCTGTTGGCTGCATTATCGGGCATAACCGTCTTGTCGGCACAGACTCCCGGTAAACCCCGTGTACAGACTTCGGCAGCTCCGGAGGAAACTACGGTTTACAAGCCCGGCGGGAAAAAGCAGGAAACAGCAGTTGCGACTTCTTCAAAAAAGGAGGAGGATAAACGCCAATCCGGCAAAGAGAATACAGGAAAGAAAGCGGCTGCCTTTGATGGTCAACGCTATCTGGCACTGAAAACGAATGTAATATATGATGCTTGTGCTTTGCTGAACCTTGCCGTGGAAATGCAGGTGCATAAAAAGATCACGGTAGAGTTGCCATTGACTTGCAGTTTGTGGGACTTGGGAGATAAGCACGGCGTGCGTACGGTAGCATTGCAACCTGAAGCCCGCTGGTGGATAGGAAATGAGACAGGACGGGGACACTTTGTCGGACTGCACGCCCACGTGGCATGGTTTAACGTAAAGTGGAACGATGACCGTTATCAAGATACTGATCGTCCGCTGTTGGGAGCCGGAATAAGCTACGGTTACAAACTCCCTCTTTCCAAACACTGGGGAGCGGAATTTAATCTGGGAGTGGGATATGCCAACATGAAGTATAACACCTATTATAATGTAGACAACGGCGCACTGCTGGATACGCGTGTCCGTCATTACTGGGGGATAACCCGTGTGGGAGCATCGTTGGTCTACCGCTTCTAACCTTAGATAGGAACATACATATAAATAAGATAACAATATGAGAAGAAATTTATATATACTGGCACAGTGCACTTTCTTGTTGTTCATCACCCTGCTGGTGAATGGATGCAGCCTGCACGAAGAACCGGAAATGACTCCCGAAGGAGAACTGGGAGTGGACCCGACAGCTGTAACACTCAACCTTAATCTGGCAATGAATCTAAGTTTGGCAGAAAGAGCACCGGTGACCATCACCCGTGCGTCGGAAACCAACTATCTGCGTCGTTTCATCGTAGAAGCCTATCTGGATAGACAGGTGGCGGCACGGCAAACGGTATATGAAGAGGATTTTAACCGTGCCAGTCTGTCTGTTAGTATGAAGCTGCACGCCCGTAATTACCGCATCCTGGTGTGGGCCGATTATGTGAATGCGGAGACACCGGAACAGGGACTTGTTTACGATGCGGAGAATCTGGCTTTTATCCTTCCTGCCGGAAAGTATATAGGGAATAGCCGTTATAAAGATGTTTTTGCAGCTTCTGCTATGGCAGACCTGACTTCTTTCCGCAATCATTGGGGAGCTGAAACAAGTCTTGACGTTGAACTGTATCGCCCCGTAGCACGCTATGAACTGGTGGCTAAAGATGTGGCTACGTTTCTCAATAAACTATCCACAGGCGGACTGAAAGGTGAAAGTTTTACCGCTCGTGTGAAGTACAGTGATTATTTGCCTACCGGCTACAATTTGTGGGACGATGTACCCAAGAACTCGCTCATGTACATGGAATATAAAGTGGCCTTTGAACCCCCTGCCGATGGTACGAAAGAACTGATACTGGGATTCGACTATGTGTTGACCGATGCCGGAGAAACCGTTTCCATCCCTGTAGAGCTCGAAATCTTGAATGAGAAGAATGAAGTGCTGGCACGTACAGCTTTCCGTATTCCTTGTGAACGGGGCAAAAACACAACGGTACGCGGTAACTTCCTGACTTCCGATGCTAATGGAGGAATAGGGATCGACCCCGATTATGACGGTGATCTGGAGGTAGACCTTGGAGAATTATAAAATAGATAAATCAATTAAGAATTGCTTAACCATAAAACAATTAAGATCATGAAAAAGAACTTATTTTATTCGCTAATGGCTTTGTTCGTAGTGCTTTTTGCATCCTGTGGACAAGAAGAAATCGTTTCGGACAACGGAACAGAAATCAATGCTCCTGTTACCATCTCTGTACAGGCTCCTGTAAATAACGTCTTTAGCCGTGCGGTTACCATCCCTGACGGTTATACGATGCAATGTATCATGCAATTACTGGATGCTAATGGCGATAAGATAGGCGATCAGGTAACTAAACCGGTTACAAACGGTAAGGTATCTTTCACTATTTCTGTAGATGAACAAAAAGAAGTGTCGAAAGCATTGTTCTGGGCTGAATACGTACCGGAAAGTGGTGCTGCTAATAAAGTATATAACACTGCTGATTTGAGAGCAGTAGGATATAATACTGCATCATTCGATCTGACAAATGATGCGTTGATGGCAGCCAGCGACGCTTTCTGCGGAAAATTGGAAACGATTGGCAATGCCAGTGTGACATTGAAGCGGCCGTTTGCCAATGTGAGCGTAAAACCGAAGAATCCGGAAGTAGCTGCGCAAGCTGATAAGCTGGAAATAACATACAACGCTTTGAGCGGATATGATATTTTAGAGGGTAAATGTTCTGCTACGACTCCTGTGACTTATACAAATGCAAATTTTGCTTCTGCGGATGGCAATTGGTTCGCTAATTTCTTTTTTGCTCCTTCAAATGTAGGTAAATTTACAGAAGAAATAACCATGGCATTGAGTGGCGGATATAGTAAAGAGATTAAAATACCGGCAAATACATTACCTTTGGA
>ENA-UEQO01002591-UEQO01002591.1-human-gut-metagenome-genome-assembly--contig:-NODE-2591-length-15785-cov-3.632417_pt1 | contig 15785 bp, 10 predicted proteins | sample MGYA00242938_ERZ507940 | MGnify/ENA primary metagenome ERZ507940 (study PRJEB26167, sample SAMN06115517) | human gut metagenome | host: Homo sapiens | place: China:Chongqing | collected 2014-12-03... | reverse complement strand
CCGGCCGTGGCAAAAGAGAGTTATCTGAATATTGAAAAAGTGATTGCCACGGCAAAGCGATGCGGTGCCGATGCCATTCATCCGGGCTACGGCTTCTTGTCTGAAAATGCGGACCTGGCCAAACGCTGTGAAGAAGAAGGCATTATCTTCATCGGGCCTAAAGTCGAACACCTCATCATGTTTGGCGATAAGATCAACGCCCGTATCCAGGCGAAGAAGGCCGGTATCCAGTACATCCCTGGCAGCGACGGCCCGGTCATGAACTATGCGGAAGTCGAAAAATTCGCCAAGCAGGTCGGTTTCCCAATCATGCTCAAAGCCGTCAACGGCGGCGGCGGCCGCGGCATGCGCATGGTCGACCGCATGGCAGACCTTCGCGATGCTTATGACCGCGCCAAATCGGAAGCCAAACTGGCTTTTGGCAGCGATGAAATTTATTTGGAAAAATGCATCGTCAATCCGAAACACGTCGAAGTCCAGATCATGGGCGACGAACACGGCAACGTCATCCACCTCTTTGAACGGGATTGCTCCATCCAGCGCCGTCATCAGAAAGTCGTCGAAACGGCTCCGGCTTCGGCCCTGCCTGTCGAACTGCGCCAGAAAATCTGCAACGCTGCCCTGAAATTGATGAAGAACGTCCATTACGTCAACGCCGGGACGGTCGAATTCCTGGTTACGCCGGACGGCGAATTCTACTTCATCGAAGTCAACCCGCGCGTACAGGTCGAACATACCGTTACGGAAATGATCACGGGCATCGACATCGTCCAGACCCAGATCAAAGTCGCCGAAGGCTACGCCCTCGACAGCGACGAAATCGACATCAAGTCCCAGGACGACGTCCGCTGCCTGGGCGACGCCATCCAGTGCCGTATCACGACGGAAGATCCAATGAACAACTTCATGCCTGATTCGGGCAAAATCATGGTATACCGCAGCGGCGGCGGCTTTGGCGTCCGCCTCGACAGCGGCAATGCCTACACCGGCGCCATCATCACGCCGTACTACGATTCGCTGCTGGTCAAGACGACGACTTATGGCCGGACCCATAAGGAAGCAGCTGAAAAGATGCTCCGCGTCCTCAAGGAATTCCGTATTCGCGGCGTCAAGACCAACATCGGCTTCTTGATCAACGTCCTCAAGAGTCCGGAATTCATCGCCGGTACGTATAACGTCAGCTTCATCGACGACCATCCGGAACTGTTCAACCTGCCCGTCGTCCAGGACCGCGGCACGAAGCTCCTCAAATACATCGGCGATACGACCATCAACGGTTATGCCGACGCTGGCCATCAGGACAAACCGGAATTTGAAGCCCTGGAACTGCCGACGCCTGTTGCCGGCCCGTATCCGGATGGGACGAAGCAGAAATTCGATGCCATGGGACCGGAAAAATTCTCCCAGTGGATCAAAGACCAGAAGAAAGTCTTCTTTACCGATACGACCATGCGTGACGCCCATCAGTCCCTGTTTGCGACACGCGTCCGCTCCATCGATATGCTCCGCGTCCTGGAAGCAGCTTCCAAGAAACTGCCGAACCTCTTCTCCTATGAATGCTGGGGTGGCGCTACTTTCGACGTAGCCTACCGCTTCCTCTATGAAGACCCGTGGGTCCGCCTGCGCCAGATGCGCAAGAAAGCGCCGAACATCCTCTTGCAGATGCTCGTCCGCGGTGCCAATGCCGTCGGCTACACGAGCTATCCCGACAACGTCGTCAAGAACTTCATCGACCTGTCGGCCAAGAACGGCATCGACGTCTTCCGCGTCTTCGACAGCCTCAACAGCCTGGACAACATGTATGGCACGATCCAGGCCGTCCGCGAAAACAACAAGCTCGCCGAAGTCGCCCTCTGCTACACTGGCGATATCCTCGACCCGGCCCGCGATAAATACGATCTGAAATACTACGTCAACATGGCCAAGGAATTGCAGAATGCCGGCGCCAATATCATCGCCATCAAGGATATGGCCGGTCTCTTAAAACCGGAAGCCGCTTACCGCCTGGTATCGGCCCTGAAAGATGCCGTCGACCTGCCTATCCATCTCCATACCCACGACGGTTCGGGCAACGCCATCTGCACGTATGACCGCGCCATCGACGCCGGTGTCGACATCGTCGACGTCGCTTATTCCGCCTTTGCCGGCGGCACGAGCCAGCCGAGCATGAGCACCTTGTACTACGCTTTGAGCGGCAAGGACCGCCAGCCCGACCTCGACGTCGATGCCATGGAAGAAATGTCCCGTTACTGGGCTACTGTCCGTCCGTACTATAAGGGCGTCGACAAAGCCGATGCGTATCCGAACACGGAAGTCTACCAGCATGAAATGCCGGGCGGCCAGTTCTCCAACCTGCGCCAGCAGGCCAAAGCCGTCGGCCTCGGCGACCGCTGGAACGAAATCAAGAAGATGTACCACACGGTCAGCATGATGTTCGGCGACATCATCAAAGTTACGCCGTCGTCGAAAGTCGTCGGCGACATGACCTTGTTCATGGTCCAGAACAACCTGACGGAACAGGATGTCTATGATAAAGGCGACGTCCTCGACTTCCCGCAGTCTGTCGTCGAATTCTTTGAAGGCCGCATCGGCATTCCTTATCAGGGCTTCCCGGAAAAACTCCAGAAGATCGTCCTGAAAGGCAAGAAACCCCTTACGGAACGCCCGGGCAAGAGCCTGGCTCCTGTCGATTTCGAAGCTATCCGCAAGAAATTGACCGATGCCGGTTATAAACACGAAGACGAAGACATCAACGCGTACTGCCAGTATCCGAAAGTCTTCAAGGACTTCAACGAAACGGTCAAGAAATACGGCGATGTCAGCGTCCTCGATACGCCGACCTTCTTCTTCGGCATGAAGAAGAACGAAGAAGTCCACGTTGAAATCGAAGAAGGGAAGGACCTCATCATCACCCTCATCAACATCAGCGATCCCGATGACAGTGGTGTCCGCACGATTACCTTCATGTTCAACGGTGCTGAACGCGAAATCCAGGTCCAGGATAAGAGCGTCGACATGAAGACCGTCACCCGCCGCAAGGCTGACCCCGACAAAGCCGGCGACATCGGCGCAACCCTGTCCGGGTCTGTCGTCAAAGTCCTGGTCACCAAGGGCCAGAAAGTCAAGAAAGGCGAACCCTTAGTCGTTACCGAAGCCATGAAGATGGAAACGACCATCACGTCGCCTATCGACGGCACAGTCGGTGAAATCTACGCCACCAAAGGCCAGGCCATCATCAGCGGTGACTGCCTGTTGGAAGTACTGGAGTAATCGCTAACAACTAGCCACTAGCAACTAAAAAAGGGCTTGTCGTGTACGACAAGCCCTTTTGCCATTCATTCACAAAGGAGTTTTTATCATTATGAAAATGGTAACGGTCTATTTACTGGGCAAGAAGTTTTCGGTCCTTGAAGATCTGACGATCATGCGGGCCATGGAATATTCCGGGTTCCGCCTGGTCCGCGGCTGCGGCTGCCGCAGCGGGTTCTGCGGGGCCTGTGCCGTGGTGTACCGCCTGCAGTGCCAGACGGAGACTCATTCGGCCCTGGCCTGCCAGACGAAGGTCGAAGACGGCATGTGCGTCGGCCGCCTGGAATCGTTTCCCATCAAGAAAGAAACCTACGATATGGACGACCTGCCCGTAGCCGGCAACGTCGTCGGCCAGCTCTATCCGGAAATCTACAACTGCATCCACTGCAACGCCTGTACGCGGAACTGTCCCCAGGGCATCCAGGTCATGAAGTACATCGCCCTGGCCCAGCGCGGTGATTATGCCGGCTGTGCCAAGGAATCCTTCCGCTGTGTCTGCTGCAACATCTGCGCTGCCAGCTGCCCGGCCAAGATCAGTCACGGTGCCGTCGGCCTCCTGGCACGGCGCCTCATGGGCAAGTACATCGCCAAGAAGAGCAAGCACCTGGACCAGCGCGTCCAGGCCATCCGGGAAGGCCAGTTCGTGGCCGACGTCCAGCATCTGATGGCAGCCGGTGACGATGAACTGCGCCGCTTATATGAATCGCGGGATATTGAGAAATAGGGGGACGATCATGATTTATACAGAAGAAATGCGGGCTTCCCAGGCGCGGGTCGAAGCTACGCGGAATATCCGTTTATCTGAAGAACTGCCGCGCTTTACGGCAGAAGAGAAGGGGGAACTCCTGCGCCAGTACCATCCGGATTACCATGAAGAAGGCTTTGCCGTCCTGTCCGTCGGCCCCAATAAAGGCGATAAAGTGCCGAAGGAACTGGCCGCCCTGCTGCAGGGCAAGAGCCGCATGGATACGGCCGACGTCGACTTGGACCATATCCAGTTCGAAACGGATGTCCTGGTCATTGGCGGTGGCGGCGCCGGTGCGGCGGCTGCCATCGAAGCGGCCCGGCACGGCGCCAAGGTCCTCATGGCGACGAAACTGCGCATAGGCGATGCCAATACGGGCATGGCCGAAGGCGGCATCCAGGCAGCCGACAAGGAAAGCGATTCGCCGGCGGCCCACTATCTCGACGCCATCGGCGGCGGCCATTATAAGAACAAGCCGGAACTGCTGGCCGAACTCGTCCTCCACGGGCCGGAAGCCATCCAGTGGCTCAGCTCGCTGGGCGTCCTCTTCGACAAGAACAGCGACGGCTCCATGGTCACGACCCATGGCGGCGGCACGTCGCGCAAGCGTATGCACGCCTGCGGCGACTATACAGGGGCGGAAATCATGCGCGTCCTCCGCGACGAAGTGCGCAATGCCGGCGTCGACGTCGTCGAATATTCACCGGCTGTGGAACTCCTCCTCGACGGAGAAGGGAAGGCGGCCGGTGCCGTCCTCTACGATTTCGATACCCGGGAATACCACGTCGTCCGCGCCAAGAGCGTCATCATCGCAACCGGTGGCGCCGGCCGTCTCCATTACCAGGGCTTCCCGACGTCCAACCACTACGGTTCGACAGCCGACGGCCTGGTCATGGCCTACCGTGCCGGCGTGCCCCTCATCTATGCCGACGCCATCCAGTACCATCCGACAGGCGCCGCCTATCCGCCGCAGATCTACGGCGCTTTAGTGACGGAAAAGGTCCGCTCCCTCGGGGCCATGCTGGTCAATAAGAACGGCGAAGCCTTCCTCCATCCCCTGGAAACGCGTGACGTCGTCGCTGCGGCCATCATCCGCGAATGTCAGGAACGGGACAAGGGCGTCTATGCCCTCCACGGGCCGGCCGTCTGGCTCGACACGCCCATGGTCGACCTCATCAACGGCGAAGGGACCATGGAAAAGCGCCTACCGGCCATGATCCACATGTATGAAAAATTCGGCATCAATATCCGCAAGCAGCCCATCCTGGTCTATCCGACCCTGCATTACCAGAATGGCGGCATCTGCATCGGCGCCAAGAGCGAAACGAAGATACCCGGCCTCTACGCTGCCGGCGAAGACGTCGGCGGCATCCACGGGACGAACCGCCTCATGGGCAACAGTCTCCTGGATATCATCGTCTTCGGCCGCATTGCCGGGACGGAAGCGGCTTCTTACAGCCAGACGGCCCATACTGGGAAAGGGACGCTGGACCACGTCCGCCGTTTCGACGAAGAACGGGCAGAAGCCTGCGTCGATGACGACATCCTGTCGCCGAAGCTCCTGCCCAATTACACCCATAACCGCGGCACGCGGGGCTAGGCTTCGTGGAGCTGGCGGGCTTTGCGCTGGACAGCGATACTGATGAACAGCAGCAGGGCGCCGGCTGCCAGGAAGACGTATTTCATGCCCAGGAAGGTGGCGATGACGCCGCCCAGGATGGGGCCGCCCATGGCCCCGACCTGCTGGGCTGAGAACATCAGGCCGAAGACGCGCCCTTTGATGCTGGCACTGGTCTTTTCGGCCAGGATGGCGTTGATAGACGGATAGATGCCGGAGAAGAAGAGGCCGATGGCGAACTGGCTGGCCGCAAAGGCGTACAGCGTGTCCGGGATGGCCTGGACGAAGAAGAAGATCCCCGCCAGGACCAGGGACAGGCGCAGGGCCTTGACGAAACCGTGATGCTGGCCGAAGCGCCCCCAGAGCGGTGCCGTAATGGCGCTGGAAAAACCGCCTAGTGAGAAGATGAGGCCTGAAATGAAGACCAGGTTGTCCAGCTCGCCGGCCAGGTGGGAGATGTATGTCGTCAATATGGGCTGGACGATGAGGATGACGACCTGGACCAGGGCGGCACTGACCAGCATCAGGCGGATGACGGGAATCTTCCAGAGGCTGACCTTTTCGCCTTCTGCCCCGGCTGCGGCCGTATCCGCTGCGGCTGTATCCGTCGGCGGTTCTTTGATGAAGAAGACCAGGACGACGAAGTTGAGGAACAGGGCGCCGGCTGCCAGGAAGAAGGACATGCGCATGCCGAAGGCTTCGGCCAGGATGCCGCCGAAGAGGGGGCCGATGATGCCGCCTGCCGTCAGGGCGCCCTGCATGATGCCCAGGCAGATGCCCAATTTCTTCGGCGGTGCATAGATGGTCATGATGGCCAGTTCCATCGGCCACAGGCCCGATGCGAAGCCCTGGAACATGCGCATGAACGTCAGCTGCAGCGGCGACGTGACGATGCCGCCGAGAAAATAGCTGATCGATAAGAGCAGGCTGGCGCGGATGGCCATGAGCCGCTTGCCCCGCCGGTCGGCCATGCGTCCCCAGATAGGCGCCATGATGGCGCTGATGAGGAAGGTCGACGAAAAGACGACACCGGACCAGATGTTGACCGAGGCCGCATCGACGCCCAGTTCCCGCGTCAGGTACATGGGCAGGAAGGGGATGAGCATGGTATAGCTTGAAGACATGAAGACGACGTTGCAGGTCAGAATGGCCAGACAGAATTTCCAGTTCACGGCGATCACCTTTCTCGTATGGATTGTTAACGTGCTAACTTCTTATTATACGCCGCCTTTTCGGGAATTACAACTTGTCACGATGGGAACACAGCCTTATAATGAATAATATCTATGTTGGAAAGGAAGGAACCTGAATTGGCCATGTACCTTGCAAAGCGCCTGGCCGGCGCTTGTGTCGTCTTATGGGCGATCATCACCATTACTTTTGGCCTCATGCATGCCATCCCAGGCGGCCCGTTTACGCAGGAAAAGAAACTGCCGCCGGCCGTCATGGCAACCGTCGAAGCCCGATATCACCTCGACGAACCCTTATGGTCTCAGTACGTCGATTACGTCCGCCATGCAGCCGTTCTCGACTTGGGGCCTTCTTATAAGTATCCCGGCAAGACCGTCAACGATATCATTGCCGAAACCTTTCCCGTATCGGCCCAGCTGGGGCTCATCAGCCTCTTTTTGGCCATCGGTACCGGCGTCCTGGCCGGCATGGCCGCGGCCTGGTATAAGAATACCTGGATCGACTACACTATGATGGTCGGCGCCACCCTGGGCGTTTCCGTGCCCAGTTTCATCCTGGCAGCGGTCCTCATCCAGCTCTTCGCCTTTACCTGGCCCATCCTGCCGGCGGCCCTGTGGAAGGGGCCGGCTTACGTCGTCCTGCCGGCCCTGGCCCTGGCGGCCCAGCCGACGGCCTTCATCATGCGCCTGACCCGGTCGAGCCTGCTCGATGCCCTGGGCCAGGACTATATCCGCACGGCCCGGTCGCGGGGTATCGGCACGCGGTCCCTCATCTGCCACCATGCCCTGCGCAACGCCCTGCTGCCTGTCGTCAGTTATATCGGCCCTTTGGCGGCGGCCCTCATGACGGGGAGCTTCATCGTCGAGACGATTTTCGCCATACCCGGCCTGGGACGCCACTTCGTCACCAGCATTTATAACCGCGACTATACGGTCATCTTGGGCATTACGATTTTTTACAGTTTCCTCATCATGATGATGAATTTACTCATCGATGTCATTTATCCGCTCTTGGACCCGCGGATCACCATGGATGGAAAGAAGGAGGGCTGATGATGGATTTTACACCGCTTACGGCTGCTGACCGGACGGAACCCTATGTACCGCCCCAGACCCTGCGCGACCGGGGCTGGCGGCAGATGAAGAAGAACCGCCTGGCCTTATGGGGCCTGGCCATCGTCGTCGTCATGAGCCTCCTGGCCATTGCCGGTCCCTGGCTGGCGCCCTATACTTATGCCGACCAGGATTTGACGGCAGCCAACGCCTGGCCGTCGGCTGCGCACTGGTTCGGTACGGATTCCCTGGGCCGTGACCTCTTCGTCCGCGTCCTCTACGGCGCCCGCATTTCCCTGTCCATCGGCCTCGTCGCCAGCCTGATCAACGTCTTCATCGGCGTCATCTACGGCGGCATTGCCGGCCTCGTCGGCGGCCGGACGGACCAGATTATGATGCATATCGTCGACATCCTCTATTCCATTCCCATGCTGCTCTACGTCATTTTGCTCATGGTCGTCTTCAAGCCGGGCCTGCTCAACATCTACCTGGCCCTGGGCATTGCCTACTGGCTCAACATGGCCCGCATCGTCCGCGGCCAGATCCTCAGCCTGAAGCAGCAGGAATACGTCATGGCCGCCCGCTCCTGCGGGACGTCGACGTGGCATATCCTCTGCCGCCATATGATTCCCAACTGCGTCGGGCCGATCATCGTCACCTTGACCTTGTCCATTCCCGACGCGATTTTTACAGAAGCCTTCCTGAGTTTCATCGGCCTCGGCATATCGGCGCCCATGGCCAGCTGGGGTGTCCTGGCTTCAGAAGGTATCAATAGTATGCGCTCCTTCCCGTTCCAGCTCGTCTTCCCGGCCCTGGCCCTGTGCATCACCATGCTGGGCTTCATGTTCCTCGGCGACGGCCTGTGCGACGCCCTGGATCCGCAGAACCAGAAGGAGGGACGCTGATGCAAGCCTTATTAGATGTACGCCATCTGACCATTTCTTTCCATACTTACCGGGGACTGCTGGAAGCCGTCCACGACGTGTCGCTGACCGTCAATCCCGGCGAAACCGTCGGCATCGTTGGCGAATCGGGATGCGGTAAATCCGTCACGTCCCAGGCGGCCATGAAGCTGCTGCCGGCCGAAGCGACGGAATATACTGGCGGCCAGATTCTCTGGGATGGCCGCGATGTCATCCCCTTGTCGGAAACGCAGATGAACCGCCTGCGCGGCCGCGACATGGCCATGATTTTCCAGGACCCCATGACGTCGCTCAATCCCGTCCTGACCATCGGCAACCAGCTCTGCGAGGGCATCGCCCTGCACCAGCACCTGGGCCGTAAAGCCTGTGAAGCCAAGGCCCTGGAACTGCTCAGAGCCGTCGGCCTGACGTCGCCGGAAAAGCGGCTCCATCAATATCCCCATGAATTATCGGGCGGCATGCGCCAGCGCTGTCTCATCGCCATGGCCTTGTCCTGTTCGCCGCGGCTCCTCTTTGCCGACGAACCGACGACGGCCCTCGACGTGACGACAGAAGCCCAGGTCCTGGATGTCCTCAAGCGTCTCCAGGCGGAATTGGGCATGGCCGTCGTCCTCATTTCCCATAATCTCGGCGTCATCGCCCAGATGTGCCGCCGCATTTATGTCATGTATGCCGGCGCCATCGTCGAAGAGGGGACGGCCGATGATATTTTCTACCGCCCGGCCCATCCCTATACCAAAGGCCTCCTGGCATCACTGCCGGACCCGGCCCAGAAGGATAAAGCCCTGACCGGGATCCCCGGCCAGGCGCCGGACCTCTTCCACATGCCCGAGGGCTGCCGTTTCTATCTGCGCTGCCCCCAGGCCATGAAGGCCTGCATGACGGCGGCGCCGCCGCGGGAAGAAGCCGGACCGGGCCATCATTACACGTGCTGGCTGGCCCAGGCCGCCGCGGCCAAGGAGGCATTGCCATGAACCTCATCGAAGCCAAACATATCAGTAAACAATTCGTCGTCCAGCGGGACTGGCTGGGACGGCCCAAGAAGACCCTGACCGCCGTCGACGACTTGTCCCTGACCATCGACCAGGGCGAGACGGTCGGCCTCGTCGGCGAATCGGGCTGCGGCAAATCGACTTTTGCCCGGACCCTGCTGGGCTTATATGCCAAGACCGGCGGGTCCATTGCCTATAAGGGCAGGGACATTGCCGACCGCGCTGTGGGCCGCGACTATCGCCGCCACGTCCAGATGATTTTCCAGGACCCTTATGCCTCGCTGGACCCGCGCATGACCGTCGAGGACATCATCAGCGAGCCCTTGCGCAACTACCATCTCTGTCAGGACGACAGCCAGCGGCGCCAGCGCGTGGCGTCCTTATTGGAACAGGTCGACATGCGGCCTGAAGCGGCCCAGCGCTATCCCCATGAATTCAGCGGCGGCCAGCGCCAGCGCATCGGCATCGCCCGGGCCCTGGCCGTCGACCCGGAATGTGTCTTCTGCGATGAACCTATTTCGGCCCTCGACGTGTCCGTCCAGGTCCAGATCGTCAACATGATGCAGCGCCTGCAGCAGGAACGGGGCCTGTCCTATCTGTTCATCGCCCATGACCTGGCCATGGTCCATCACATGAGCCGCCGTATGGGCGTCATGTATTTAGGCCGCCTCGTCGAATTGGGGCCGGGCGACGCCGTCTTCCACGACCCGCTCCACCCCTATACGCAGATGCTCATCGCCTCCGTGCCCCGGCCGGACCCGCAATACCGGCGCCGGACCATCGTCTGCGGCGAAGTGCCGAGCCCCCTCGACTTGCCCAAGGGCTGCGTCTTCCATCCCCGCTGTCCCTACGCCGATGAAGTCTGCCGCATCGACGTGCCTCATTTCCGGCAGGTCGCAGACGACCGCTTCGTCGCCTGCCATCATGCGAGAGGAGGCAGACGATGAAGAAATTACTCTTACTCCTGAGCTGCCTGCTGACGGCCGTCCTCTTCAGCGGCTGCGGCATCCAGCACCCCGATACGGTCAGCTACGTCCTGGAAGCGGAACCGTCGCGGCTGGACCCGGCCATGACGACGGCCCTCGTCGAAAGCAATGTGGAGCTGCAGATATTTGAAGGCCTGACCCGCCTCGACGATGACGATGTACCCCAGCCGGCCCTGGCCGAAAGCTGGGATATCTCACCGGATGGCAAGACGTATACCTTCCACCTGCGGCCGGGCATCGAATGGAGCGACGGCACGCCGATTACGGCAGACGACATCGAATATTCCTGGAAGCGCGTCGTCGATCCCGACGTAGCTTCGGAAAATGCCTATATGCTCTTTTGCATCGACAAGGCCGAAGACTATTTCAATAAGAAGGCCTCGGCCGATGCCGTCGGCGTCAAGGCCGTCGATGACCGGACCCTGGTCGTCCGACTGAAGGAACCGACACCGTATTTCCTCAACCTGACGGCGTTCCACTGCTATTATCCCGTCCCCAGGAAGCTCGTCGAAGCCAAGCCCGATACGTGGGCTGCCGATGCGGACGGCATGGTCTGCAGCGGCCCCTATAAAATCGTTTCCTGGAACCATTCCAGTGAAATCGAAGTCGTCAAGAACGACCGCTACTGGGATGCCGGTTCGGTCATCCTGGACCACCTCGATTTCCCCATCAGCGATTCCCAGGCGACGCGCCTGACACTGGTCGAAAGCAATCAGGCCAACATGACCGTCGAACCGCCGCTGGCCGACCAGGAACGGCTGGAACAGATGGGCCTCTATAAGATTGCTCCTTATCTCGGCGCCTATTACTACGTCTTCAACGTCCAGAAGAAGCCCTTTGACGACGTCCGCGTCCGCAAGTCCTTTGCCCTGGCCGTCCAGCGCCAGGGACTGATGAAGTACATCGTCCGCGGTGAAAAGGAAGCGGCCTACGCCTGGGTCCCGCCGGGACTGAAGGACAAGGCCACAGGCCGTGATTTCCGTAAGGAAGGGGGGAACCTCATCGCCGAAGACCCGGCCAAAGCCCGCCAGCTCCTGAAGGAAGCCGGTTACGATGACCAGCACCCGCTGCCGGAAGTGACGCTCCTCTTCAATACCAATGAAATGCACAAGGCTGTAGCCGAAGCCCTGCAGGCCATGTGGAAAGAAAACCTCGGCGTCGACGTCAATATTGCCAACCAGGAATCGAAAGTCTTCATGGCCACCCGCGCCCAAGGCGACTACCAGCTGGCCCGGGCGTCGTGGATCGCCGATTACATCGACCCCATGACCTTCCTCGACGTCTTTGCCGATGACGAAAATGACGCCCAGTACCACAACCCGGCGTATAATGCATTGATTGCCAAAGCCAAGGCCAGTAATGACGAAAGACAGCGCATGGCCTATCTCCACGAAGCGGAACAGATGCTCTTCGACGACTGCGTCATCATCCCCTTGTACTACACGACCCAGCCCTACGTGGCCCAGCCCTATATCAAGGGCTACCACTGGTCGCCGCTGGGACTGGTCGATTTCAAGAAAGCCTATATCGATGAATCAGAAAGGAAGTAGCCTTATGGAGTATACCTATGCAGAACCGTTGCAAGCTGGCGACACCATCGCCGTTGTCGCCCCGTCGTCAGCCCTGGCCGGTGCCGACGTGACCAAGGGCCTCACCTTCTTGCGGTCCCTCGGCTATGAATTGAAAATCGGGAAATCCGTATCTGCCTTTGACGGTTATCTGGCCGGCCCCGACCGGCTGCGGGCAAGGGACATCAACGAAGCCTTTGCCGACGACGCCGTCAAGGCCATCGTCTGCCTGCGCGGCGGCTATGGGGCGACGCGCATCCTGCCGCTGCTGGACTATGAGCTCATTGCAGCCCATCCCAAATTGTTCGTCGGCTTCAGTGATATTACGGCCCTGCATACGGCCTTCCTCCAGCGCTGCGGCTTCTGTCCCATCCACGGGACTATGGTCATGTCCCTGGGCCGCAATGCCTCGGAATATACGAAAGAGCAGTTCGCCTACGGCCTGCAGCATCCCTATGAAGCACGGGAACTGCCGCTGCCGCCGGACTGCCAGCCGGAAACCCTCGTCCCCGGTGCCGTCACGGGTCCGCTGGCCGGGGGCAATATGATGCTCCTGTCGGTCCTCATGGGCACGCCTTATGCCATCGATCCGCCAGACGGCGCCATCCTCTGCCTGGAAGAAGTCGGGGAAGAGGCCTATGCCCTGGACCGCATGCTCTGCCAGTTCGAGGAATCGGGCCTCATCGACCGCGTCCAGGCCATCGCTTTCGGCGAATTCCACCACTGCGTCCCCGACGAAGGCGCCCGTTATGAATGGACGGTGAAAGAAGTCCTCCAGGCCTATGCCCGCAAGTGGGGCAAACCGGCCGTCATGGGCCTGCCCTTCGGCCACGGTGCCGACAACGCCTGGCTGCCCCTGGGCCAGATGGCCGGCCTCGAAGCCCGCCTGGACGGCGTACGCTTTACGCTGCTGTAATTTGGATAGGAGAGATTCTCATGGAATATAAAGAATTGAAAGACCAGGCCTGCCGCTATGTCGACGAACTGAAACCGGTCATCTACGGCATTGCCGAAAGCCTTCACGACCACCCGGAAACGGGCATGAACGAAGTCTTCGCATCGGCGGCGCTGAAAAAAATCCTGCAGGACCGCGGCTTTGCCATCGACAATCCCGTCGCCGACGCTTTCCCGACGGCCTTTCACGCTGTCTGCGGCCACGGTCCTTTTCAGATGGGCTTTTTGGCCGAATACGATGCCCTGCCGGAAATCGGCCACGGCTGCGGCCATAACCTCATCGCCGCCATGAGCGTCGGCGCGGCCCTGGCCTTTGCCAAAGCGGCCGGCGACAAGGCGACGGTCCACGTCTACGGCTGTCCGGCCGAAGAGACCGTCGGCAGCAAAGTCTATATGAGCGAACACGGCGTCTTCGACGGCCTGGACGCGGCGGTCATCGTCCATCCCGGTACGGATAAGACCTATATCGGCGGCACGTCCTATGCGACGCACCCCATGCAGTTCACCTTCCTCGGCAAGGCGGCCCACGTCGCCGATGCGACCTACCACGGCGTCAATGCCCTCGATGCCCTCGTCGATTTCTATGGCCGCCTGAAGGCCTATGAAAAGACCTTGACCGAACGCCATATCATCGGCGCCATCATCACCGAAGGCGGTACGGCGCCGAACATCGTGCCCGACCGGGCTGTCCTCAAGGCGACCATCCGGGCCCTGAAAGTGGAATACCTGGAAGACAAGATGCTGCCGGACATAAAAAAAATCGCCCGTGACGTCGCCGACGCACACGGAGCGAAAGTGGAAATGGTCCATTATGAACCGCTTTATAAGAATATGATCAATGACCCCGGGATGGACGTTTACTTTGCCGACGCCTTCAACCAGCTCTACGAAGAATTCGGCGTCCGCGACGACGACTATGCTGAAGGTTCGACGGACGTAGGCAATGTCAGCCAAATTACGCGGGTCAGCCAGCCGGAAATCTGCATCGGCTACGACATCAATGCCCATACGAAAGAATTTGCCCAAGCCGCTGGCAGCGACTTGGGCAAGATGCAGGCATTGACGGGCGCCAAGGCCATGGCCATGGTCGCCCTCGATGTCATGGGAGAGAAATACTGATTATTTCGTGCAGGTAATGATGGCCTGTTCCAGGATGTCCAGGCCGGCATCGAGCTGGGCGTCGGTGACGACGAGCGGGCAGAGGAAGCGGATGACGTTGTCGTAAATGCCGCAGTTTTCCATGATCAGGCCGTGTTGGGCCGCTTCTTTGATGACGGCTGTGACCAGTTCCGGATAGGGCTTCTTGCTGGCTTTGTCGTGGACGAATTCCAAGCCGAGCATAGCGCCTAAGCCGCGGTAGTCGCCGATGACGTCGTATTTCTGTTTCCACTGTTCATAGCGGGCGCAGACTTTCTGGCCGATTTCCAAAGCCCGGTCGGCTAAATGGTCCCGTTCCATGATTTCGATGACTTTCAGGGCCGAAGCGCAGGCCAGGGCGTTGCCGCCAAAAGTACCGCCGATGACGCCGGCCGGGACGGATTCCATGATTTCTTCGCGGGCGACGACGGCACCGAGAGGCACGCCGCCGCCGATGGATTTAGCCGTGGCGATGATATCCGGCGGGCAGCCGGCTTCTTTCCAGTATTCCGTCGCCAGCATGCGGCCTGTGCGGCACCAGCCGGTCTGGACTTCGTCGGCGATGAGCAGGATGCCGTTGTCATCGCAGACTTTGCGCAGGGCCTTGATCCAGGGGATAGGAGCCGGGATGAAGCCGCCTTCGCCCTGGAGCGGTTCGACGACGATGGCGGCGACGTATTCTGCCGGCGAAGCGTACATGAAGACTTCTTTCAGGGAATTCAGGTAGAATTCCAGGGCTTCGTCATCGCTCATGCCAGCCGGTTTGCGGTAGAGATAAGGGAATTCGGCCCGATAGACGCCGTCCGGGAAGGGGCCCATGCCGCGGGCGTAGGCTTTCTTAGCCGTCATGGCCATGGTCATGAGCGTGCGGCCGTGGAAGGCGCCGGAGAAGACGATGATGTTCGGCCGTTTCGTATAGGCCTTGGCGACTTTGACGGCATTTTCATCGGCTTCAGCGCCGCTGTTGATGAAGAAGGAGCGCTTCTTGTCGCCCTTGACCGGCGCGATGGCGTTGAGTTTTTCCGCCAGGGCGACGTAGCCTTCATGGGTGACGATGTTGGCCATGGCGTGGAAATACTTCCCGGCCTGGTCCTGGACAGCCTTGACGACTTCCGGCTGGGAATAGCCGATGTTCAGGACGCCGACGCCGCCGACCCAGTCGAGGAAATAGTTGCCGTCTACGTCTTCAAACATGGCGCCTTCGCCGCGCTGGATGCTTTTGATGCGGCGCCCACCGAGCTCTACACCCAGATCGGCGCATTCCAGAAGGCCAGCGGCGTCAGCGCCGCCCTGCTCGATTCGCTGGCGCT
>ENA-UEQO01002588-UEQO01002588.1-human-gut-metagenome-genome-assembly--contig:-NODE-2588-length-15798-cov-7.117868_pt1 | contig 15798 bp, 19 predicted proteins | sample MGYA00242938_ERZ507940 | MGnify/ENA primary metagenome ERZ507940 (study PRJEB26167, sample SAMN06115517) | human gut metagenome | host: Homo sapiens | place: China:Chongqing | collected 2014-12-03... | reverse complement strand
CGGCACTCGAATCTTGGAACGGTGTTCTTTGCGGTAGGCTTCAGCGTGATGATGGTGCTGGATGTGGCGCTGGGATAAGGAAGTAAATGATGATTTTACAGGTGATTTTGGAAGGCATAGGACTTGGCGTTCTGCTCATTTTGGTTTGCGCCATCGGTATCCGCAAGGGCGCGGTGGGCATGGTGCATCTTTACAGCCCGGAGGTGCAGGAGCGGTGCGTAACGCTGGGACTTACAACACACGCGAAAATCAAGCGAAATGCTTTGATTTTCAAAGCTGTCTGCGTCCCCGGATACATCGCCTATGTGCTGGTCTGCGTCTATGCGCTCAACGGCGCAAAGGGCTTCGTTCAGGGCTTTTGGCAGCTGCTGGTCATACTGTCCGTTATGAATCTCATAGACCGATTTTGGGTTGACGGCTATTGGGTAGGACATACGAACGCATGGGAAATTCCGGGAACGGAAGACCTGAAACCCTACATTACAGCCAAGGATAAGGGCAAAAAGTGGCTGTTCGGCATAATTGGTATGGCGGTCATTTCGGCAGTGCTGGCGGCAATTATGATGATATTTGTTCGCTGAAAGGAGATACCCATGAAATACAAAATCGAGAAAAACACGGTGCAGGAGACGTTGATTATTCCGCTGTTTGCCCGGAAGGTGTGTTCGGAGCTGTATCCGAACATCTATCGGGATGAGACGGCGGTGCGCCTGATTGATGAAATTGACTACGATTTTTCTGAGGCGGAGAAAAAATCCCGCAGCCTGATGCAGCGTTTCGGTTCACTGGAGGTGGCCATGCGGCAGAATGACCTTGCTTTTGAGGTGCGGGATTATCTGAAATCTCACCCCAATGCGGCGGTGGTCAATCTAGGCTGCGGGCTGGACAGTACCGGAAAAAGCTGTGATAACGGCAGTTGCAAAATCTACAATCTGGACTTTCCCGATGTCATAGCCGTGCGTAACGAGCTTTTGTCCGCCGGGGAGCGTGAGGAAAATATCCCATGCGATTTGAACAATACCGAATGGTTTGCAAAAATCGATGCATCGGGCGGTGCGGTGTTCTTTGCCTCCGGCGTGTTCTACTACTTTTTGACTGAGCAGGTCAAGGCGCTGGTACAGCAAATGGCAGACGCTTTTCCGGGCAGCGTGCTGGTGTTTGACGCTGCAAATCGGACGGCGGTGAAGATGATCGCCAAGACATGGCTCAAGAGTGCGAAGATCAAGGATGTGGGCGCGTATTTCGCAGTTTCGGACGCTCCCCAAGAGATCAGTGCGTGGGATAGCCGCTTGCAGGTCACCAGCCGAGGCTATATGCTGGGCTACACCGATTTGAAAGACCCATCCGTCAGCGGCTTTTTCCGTTTTCTCGCAAAGGTCGGCGACGGCATGATGAAAATGCAGATCGTGAAGATCGGATTTGGAGGCAGGAAATGAAATCGAGTAAAGAAAAACGAGCGCTTATTGCGGGCATGATCGGGTGCTTGCTCTATGTGATCGGCGACTTTTTGTTTGCGGCGACCGGGAAAACCCAAAGCACGGAATCCATCGGACTGATGGTCAAAGTCGCCTATCTCGATATGGCCACATGGCGCATGGTGGTCAGCATTATCTGCGGTGTTCTCGGAACGGCACTCTATTACATCGGTTTTCACCAGATGTGGAAGCTCCTGAAGCGGCACCTCACCCAACCAAAGCAGCAGAAGTGGGTCAAGCTGTTTCAGATCGCCTATCTCACCGGCACGGTCTGCTGGGGCTATGTCCATGCTATGTTTACGAACATGGCGCTGATCTTCAAGTTTACCTTTGAGAAATACGGCGATATGCAGGCTGCGGCTGAAATCGCCAACAAGGTGTTTTACTGCAACGCCGCGCCGCTGCTGGCATCGTATATTCTCTGCGATGTGCTGCTTTCTGTCGTGATGATCGTTATGATATGGAAAAAGATGCTCCATCTGAAAAATACAGCACAGCGGATACTCGCATCTTTTTGCAACCCCATCGTTTTTACGGGAATCGTGGGCAACCTGCTCACGTTTCTGCCGTGGCCGCTGGATCAGATCGATCACGGCACGGAATCCGCCGGGCACCTGCTGGTTCTGGCGCTGGGGCTGGTTTTGCTGCGGGAAATGGCGAAAAGCGGAGAATGTAAGGAGACCGTGCAATGAAATACATAGGTATGCCCATGGGAATGTGGGTACTGTTTGCAGGCTCATTCCAAAAACAGCTGACGGTTGTATTCGGCTATGATGCCGATGCGGCAAAAGCCATCACGAAAAAAGCAAAGCCGAAATACAGGGAGATCATTTCCGAGCTGCCTGAATTTGAAAAGGGAGACCGGTTCAAGATGAACCTGGTCAACTGCGCGATGATCGGTGCGTTTATTCTCTCCATGCCGGAGCGCCCGGGCGTGGAACGGCTGACGGTCTACTACGCCAATGCCATGATGACAAAGCCCATGAAATGGTTCTGCCGAATGAGCGGAAAGAGCAAATTCACCGAAAAGGACATTGCCGGTATGAAAGCCACCGCCGCGCTGAGAGCCGCTGACCGCAACCCCTACTCGTGGAATATGGAGCTTTACGAATATCCCGACGGCAGCGGCTACGAGGGACGCTTCACCAAATGCGGCATCTGCGTGCTAATGAAAAAGCTGGGGCTATATGACCTCACTCCCGCGCTGTGCCGTCTGGACTACACCATGAGCGAAGCCGGCGGCGCGACTGACTTTGTGCGGCAGTACACCCTCGCCTCCGGCGGTCCATACTGCGACTGTGGGTATAAAAAGAAGCTTTAGGCGGGAGGCACAGCGATGAAAGAAAGCTATATTACAAAGGCGTTCCGAAAAACGGTGCGTGAAAGATTCCCGGAACAGGAGGTACGAAAATGATCCAGACAACAGTTAAGGTTTCCGGCATGGCCTGCTCTATGTGCGAGGCGCACATCAACGACGCCATTCGCGCCACATTCTCAGTGGAGAAGGTTTCCTCATCCCATTCCAAGGGGGAGACGGTGATCCTCTCGAAAGAGCCGCTGGGCGAAAATGCCCTCCGTGCCGCCATCAATGCCACCGGCTATATGGCGGGAGAGATCAGCACCGCAGTCTACGAGAAGAAAGGCTTTTTCCATTTCGGGAAGAAGAAACAGTAAGATCATTCCGATGCCGCCACCGCGGCCATCGGTTTGACATATATTTATATAGGAGGACAATCATTATGAAAAAACTCGGTTTATTTGCAGCAGGCGTGCTGTTCGGCACGGCAGGCATCAAGCTGCTGGGCAGCAAGGATGCCAAGAAAGTCTACGCCCACACCACTGCTGCCGCACTGCGTGCCAAGGAGGGTGTGATGAAAACGGTCACGGCGGTGCGTGAGGGTGCGGAGGATGTTTATGCCGATGCGAAGGCAATCAACGAATGCCGCGCAGAGGCGGAGGCTACTGCTGTGGTGGAGGACGCTTCTGTGGAGGAAAGCAAGGCGGAGTAAGCCATGAAATGCAAAATCCTACATGAAACGACCGGACGGCTGCGGGTACACCTGTGCTGCGGGCGGATGAGCTTATCCCAAGCGGATGTGCTGGAGTACTATCTGCGCGCCCAGGACGGCGTGCAGGCGGTCAAGGTCTACGACCGGACGCAGGACGCGGTGGTGCTCTATGAGGCGGAGCGCGGAAACATAATTCGTGCGCTGGCACAATTCTCCTTCGCCAAGGCGGAAGCTATGGAGCTGGTGCCGGAGCATACCTCCCGGGCACTGAACCGGGAGTTTGAGGACAAGCTGGCGATCACCGTCATGCGGCGGTGCATCTCCAACCTGTTCCTGCCGGCGCCCATCACCACGGCGCTGGCACTGCTCCGCTCCGTAAAGTACATCCGGGAGGGGCTTTCGGCACTGTGGCACGGCAAACTGTCCGTCGCCGTGCTGGATGCCACCGCCGTCACGGTGTCCATGGCACGGGGCGATTTTGCCACCGCCGGTTCGGTCATGTTCATGCTGCATCTGGGCGAAATTCTGGAGGAGTGGACCCACAAAAAGTCCGTGGCCGACCTTGCCTCCGCCATGAGCCTGCAGGTGGACAGCGTCTGGCAGCAGGTAAACGGCACCGAGGTGCTGACGAAGATCACCGATGTGAAGCCGGGGAACCGTATCGTGATCCGCACCGGCGGCATGATCCCGCTGGACGGCCGAGTGGTGGAGGGCGAGGTTATGGTGAACCAGTCCTCCCTCACCGGCGAGTCCATGCCCGTGGCGAAGCACCCAGGCAGTCCCGTCTATGCCGGGACGGTGGCGGAGGAGGGCGAGTGCGTCATCTCCGTGGAGAAATCCTCCGGCAGTGGGCGGTATGACCGGGTGGTTCACATGATCGAGGAGTCGGAGAAGCTGAAATCCACTGCCGAGGACAAAGCCTCCCGGATGGCGGACAGACTGGTGCCCTATACGCTGGGCGGCACGGCGCTGACCTATCTTCTGACCCGGAATGTGACGAAAATGCTCTCGGTGCTGATGGTGGACTTCTCCTGTGCCCTGAAGCTGGCCATCCCCATAGCGGTGCTGTCCGCCATGCGGGAGAGCAGCGGCTATCACATCTCCGTCAAGGGCGGACGCTTTTTGGAGGCGGTGGCCAAGGCGGACACCATTGTGTTCGACAAGACCGGCACGCTGACCTATGCGACGCCCACCGTGGCGGCGGTCGTCCCCTTCGGCGGACACGACGAGGCGGAAATGCTCCGGCTTGCCGCCTGCCTGGAGGAACATTACCCCCATTCCATGGCAAACGCCGTGGTAGCGGAGGCAAAGCGGCACGGGCTCACCCACGAGGAGTATCATTCGCAGGTGCAGTATGTGGTGGCCCACGGCATCTCCAGCATGGTGGAGGGCAAGAAGGTCATCATCGGCAGCGCACACTTTGTCTTTGAGGACGAGGGCTGCCGCATCCCGGAGGGAGAACAGGCGAAATTTGACACCCTGCCCGCCGCGTATTCCCACCTGTACCTCTGCATAGACGGGGAGCTGGCGGCGGTAATCTGCATCCACGATCCCCTGCGCCGGGAGGCGCGGGAGGCGGTAAGAGCGCTGCACGAGAGCGGCTTTGCCAATGTGGTGATGATGACCGGCGACAACCGCCGCACGGCGGAGACCGTGGCCGCCGAGGTGGGCGTGGACGCTGTGTACGCCGAGGTGCTGCCGGAGGACAAGGCCGCGTTTATCCGGCAGGAAAAGGCGAAGGGCCACACCGTTATCATGGTGGGCGACGGCGTCAACGATTCTCCGGCTCTCTCCGAGGCGGACGCGGGCATCGCCATCTCCACCGGCGCGGCCATCGCCCGCGAAATCGCAGACATCACCGTTTCCTCGGAGGATCTCTTTGCGTTGGTAACGCTGCGGAGGCTCAGTCAGGCACTGATGGAGCGCATCCACGGCAGCTACCGCTTCATCGTGGGCTTCAACCTGACGCTGATCGCGCTGGGTGTGGCGGGGGTACTGCCGCCCACCACCTCGGCACTGCTGCACAACGGGTCGACGCTGGGCATCAGCCTGCGGAATATGACCGACCTGCTGGACGATGAAGAAAATCCCCGAAAATAAGCAAGAAAGTGAGGGAGCAGAGAGGCGGCAAGGTGCTTCTCTGCTCCTTGCAGACGCTGTGTTATTAGCGTTAGGGGGGGCGGATAAACGCGGAGCATAACAAAGCCCGTATCAGTTTAACTGGTACGGGCTTTGTTGAATAATATGCAAAGTGAAATCAGACCTTCCAACCGGCGGCCTGCTTGCGCTCCACCACGAAGCGGCGGTAGAGTCCGTCAACATCAACCAGCTCGTCATGGGTGCCCTGCTGAACGATCTCGCCGTGATCGACCACAAAAATTTGGTCGGCATGGCGCACAGTTTTCAGCCGGTGAGCAATCATGATGTACCACAACGCAGACCGACGCAGGACGATAGGCAAGATCACCGCAGCCATGCCGGGTATGGACGGGGATATGTGGACGCTGGCCCAGCAGACCCTTTCCAAGCTGAAACGTATGACGGATTCTGACTATGACAGCCAGAAATTCTATTTCACAGACGAGAACGAATAAATAACAGCAGACGTCGGGCGCGGCGGCCATGTGGCCGCTTGCGTCCGGCGTCTTTTCTTTTTGCCTGTTCCTACGCATTTAGAACCCAGTATTGACGGGGATAGGATAAAGTATTCGCCCACCTCTGCAAACGTGCGGGAGAAGCCTTGAAACTGGCGGTTATCAGCCCCGAAAGGCGTAGGTTACAGTCATTATTAGCCCCCGAAACAGGTACAGACGCGCAGCGGGTGTATCTGTTTCGGGGGTGTGCAGGTGATAGCCGCAAAGCGGCGTAAGAGGGTGCAGCCCTCTTGATCGTTATTCTTGTTCCAGCTGGAAGCTCGGCAACGCTTCCAGCAGCTTTAAGGAAATGTGCTGCCGCATATCCTCGTCAATGACTTTTTTCACTTTGCCGCCCGGCTGCCTGATCTCCACCGTGGAAAGCTCGTCGATGTAGTCCGCATAGTGGGCCAGCACCTTTTCTGTGGCCCACTTCTCACCGGCAACGGCGGCTTTGATTGTTTCATAGTCCAGCAGCTTTTCTTGTCCGTCCATCCTGATACCCCCGTCAGATTGATTTTTTCCATGATACCATATCTGGGAGTATGGAGCCAGAGAAACCGGCGATTTTCTGCTGGTAAATTCTACGCATTTAGAGCGGCACTATGGCGGGGATAGGATAAAACACTCACATACCCCGCCGACTATGCGGGAAAAACCTTGAAATATAGGGCTTTTTAAGGCCCTAAATGCGTAGGTTGGTGCTTTGTTGCGATATGCTCCACGGTTACGGTGTATTGTTCATATTCTGTTTTCGGGAATCTTTATGAAATCTTCAAAATTGCCCGGTATGCTATCCGTAAAATCAAAGAAAGGACTTGATTATATGGATATGATTTTGAAAACGACTGACCTCTGCAAAAATTTCAAGGGGCAAATGGCGGTAAACAATGTGTCACTGAACATCCGGCGCAACTCGGTTTATGGTCTGCTGGGGCCGAATGGGGCTGGCAAATCCACGATCTTAAAAATGCTCACCGGCATTTTGCGCCCCACATCGGGAAGCATCGAGTTTGACGGCCACCCGTGGAAGCGGAATGATCTGGAGCATATCGGTGCTTTGATTGAGATGCCCCCGCTTTACGAAAATCTGACTGCATACGAAAATCTCAAAGTCAGAACTACATTGCTCGGCCTGGACGATGCACGAATTAACGAGGTATTGCAAATTGTCCAGCTCACGAATACCGGCAAGAAACGGGCCGGGCAGTTTTCTCTTGGTATGAAGCAGCGGCTTGGTATTGCTATTGCATTGCTGAACAGTCCCCAGCTTTTGATTCTGGATGAACCGACTAACGGCCTTGACCCTTTAGGGATTGAGGAACTTCGAGAGTTAATTCGCTCTTTTCCCTGCAAAGGGATTACAGTTATTTTGTCCAGCCATATTCTGTCAGAAGTCCAGCAGATTGCAGATCATGTGGGTATCATTGCTGGCGGCGTCCTTGGATATGAGGGAGAGCTTCGCGCCGGTGAAGATTTGGAACAACTCTTTATGGATGTTATTCGCAGAAATGGTAAGGAGGGATATTAAATGGAGATGGCATATATTCAGGCAGAGAACCTAAAGCATAAGAGAACTTTCACAAAAACGCTGATCGTTCTGGCCCCGTTTGTAACTGCGCTTATGAACTTTTTTGCCCCTCTTTGGTTCCAGCTCAATTCTTATAATTGGTGGTATATCCTGCTTTATCCTGGATTCCTTACGCTCACCTGTGCCTTGATTGAACAGCGGGATAATGGCAAACTAAAATATCGTGCCGTTGCTTCATTGCCTGTTTCGCAGAACAAAGTCTGGAAAGCAAAAATTGGAGTGGCCGGTATTTACTCCTGTGTGGGGAATTTCATTTTCCTGGCGCTAAATCTGTTGGGCGGTTTTGCAATATTAGTTATCAACGAAATTCCCCTGACAATCGGAATTTGGCAGGCTGCGGCCGGAACAGCTTGTATTGTCATTGCAAGCCTATGGGAAGTTCCGCTGTGCTTATGGTTATCAAAAAAAGTTGGTATCTTTGTCACGGTTATTCTTAATGCCGGACTTGGAAGCGTTTTAGGGATTTTCACGGCTACAACCTCTTTGTGGATGATCTGCCCGTATAGCTGGGTGCCGCATCTTATGATTTCCGTGTTAGGTATTTTGCCTAATGGTGAGCCGGTTGCAGATCAGAGTACGGCAATGGCATTTTGGATGATTATACTTGTATTGGTCATTTCGCTGGCCTGGTTTGCGGCGCTGTCATTTTTAACTGCAAGATGGTTTGAGAAAAAGGAGGTGGGGTAACTATGGTATCTGTGGTTCGCTGCTGGAAAGCAGAATATCAGAAGTGTAAACATAGCATTTTGCTCTATATGCACAGCATGATCCCGATTATATGTGCGGCGATTTTTGCGGGTTACTATCATATATCCAGATGGGAACTGGCAACCAAAATCAGTGCCTATCTGGAAGTGCTGGCCGTTGCGTTCCCGTTTCTGATCGGCATTATTGTGGGCCTGGTTGTTCAGATCGAAAATCAGGCCGGGCATTATCAGCTTTTGTTGGGAACAATCCCATCTCGCATGGCAACGTATATTGGTAAACTTGGTTTTCTGATGATCTGTGCTTTTGGCGCAACATTTTTAGCGTTAGGAACATTCGCTGCACTATATAGGGATGCTCCGGCAAGCCTTTACCTGAAAGCAGGGATTCTATTGTTGATTACCATGCTTCCCATTTACCTGATTCATTTGTTTGTGGGAATGAGCTTCGGAAAAGGTGCATCTATGGGATTGGGAATTGCAGGGAGTTTAATAGCTGCCCTTATGATAACAGGGCTTGGTGACGCTACATGGAAATATATTCCATGGTCCTGGGGCGTTCGTGCTATGGATTACACTGTGCTTGCATGGGATAGCCCCCAACTGTATGCACAGGTAAAAACCGATTTTTTCAGCGGTATGATTATTTCTGTATGCTGCACTGTTTGTCTGCTGATTGCCAGTTTGGTTTGGTTTCATGGTTGGGAGGGAGGTAAAAACAGTGAATAAAAAGTGCCTGTTTGCCGTGGTAATTGTGCTTGTAAGTCTTATATGCTTATCGGCCTGCGGTGCGCTCCGCGATACCGCCGATAAAAATAAGGCGTTAAATGAATCTCTGCCGTATTATGAGCTGAACGCCGCAAACTATGATGAAATTTCATATAACGGCCTGACGTATACCATAACGGATGAATGTCTTGAAATGTCAGAACTGCAAGAAGAAATCGGGCAGGTATCGAAACGCTTCAAAAATGTGGCGGGGGAAGATTTCAGTTTCGGCTACGTTTACAGTATTGTGGATGTGGATATAAGCAATGCCGTAGCTGTAAATATCAACAATGAATATCGGAAAGCTGACATTAAAAATAATGATGAGTTAGTGTGGTTTCAGAGATGGGAAGGAGCAAAAGAAGGGGACTATTCCAGAGAGCAATGCTATCTGAATAAGGAAAATGTGACGCAATTTTCCTATAAGGGAAATGACTACACGATTTTAGCGGATACTGTCTCTAATAGTGGACTCGGGGAATGGATTGGGTATATCCAACAACTTGCGGCTGTAGACGAATCAGGAAAAATATTACTTCAAGAAAATCTCAAAACTGCTACCTTTCAGACGTTGGCAGATTTAGCAGATTTAGTGGATAAAGCCCCTAATGACGCCTATATTATTCCATTCTTAAATGTGTATGCAGCTCCTAACGCTGACGACTATCTGATTGTAGATATAAATGGAGGGTATCACAAAGCTGTTATAGATGAAAATATCAAAGGCACAGATACAGTTTTTGACTTTAAGGATATAGAGCAATCTATGAGTGGCAAGTTTGAAATCAATCCTCAAAATGCAACGCAGCTTCTTTGTGATGGGACGGTTTATCAAGTAACTTCTGATACTGTATCAAATAATGAATTGGGAAGTCACATTGGTATTCTTGCGGAAAATGTCATATTTAATGCAGAAACAAAAATTCCTTTGTCAAAGGAGGAACTAAGAAAAATTGACTGGTATGGGGAAAACGCCGGACAACATCGGGAACAATGGATTTACAAAGATATTTATGAAATTCATGGTACAGAAAAGACCGAAGCCGTTGCAGTACAGATAAATGACCGCTACTATATTGCAAAGCGTCAATGACCGATTTTTGTTTTTCTGCCTTTATGGGTTATGATATACTAAAAAAGCTAGGAGGCGATACTATGGCAACAATCCTTAACCTCGACAATGTGGTATAATGGGGCGGGAGGTGATTTTTTGACCCACTTACTTGTAGTTGACGATGAAGTTTCTATCTTGGAATTGATTAAGAACAGTTTGGGGAAAGATGGATATTTGATAACAGTCTGTCAAAATGCGGATGATGTAGACATCAAAAAGCTGCATTTCTATGACCTCATTCTTTTGGATGTGATGATGCCTGGCACAGACGGGTTTGAGTTTTGCAAACAGATCAGGAATATGGTAGACTGCCCGATTCTCTTTCTGACCGCAAAGACATTAGAGGAAGATATATTGTTTGGATTGGGCATCGGTGCGGATGATTATATTACGAAACCTTTTCGTATTCAGGAGCTTCGCGCCCGTGTCGCGGCACATTTACGCAGAGAAAAAAGGGAGCATCACAGCACACTTTCATTTGAGCCTGATATAAGATTTGACCTTTCCGCAAAGGTACTGTATGTTTCAGAACAGCCGGTTCCCCTTACCAAAAGCGAGTATTCAATCTGTGAATACCTTGCGAAAAACCGGGGACAGGTTTTTACAAAAGAACAAATCTATGAAGCCGTTTTCGGGTTTGATGGAATAGGCGATAACTCTACGATCTCAACGCATATAAAAAATATTCGTGCGAAATTGGAGCATTTCAAAATAAGTCCGATCAGCACCGTATGGGGGATAGGATATAAATGGGAGTGAAAAAGAAACCTACATTGAAAATATTGTTTCGCCAGTTTGCTATCTCCCTCATTGTCATGCTGGTAGCGGCAATTATTGTCCCTTCTGGTTTGGAGGGACTTGCTGTAAATGCTGGATTAGCTACAAGAGCAAATCTAAGTGAATTGCAGGTAAAAGAGATCATTCCAACGCTGACGATTGCCCCGGATATTACAAAGGTTGTGATTCCACAGGGATGCGGCTACTTAATTCTGGACAAGAACTTTAATGAGCTTTACAGCAATATGGACGATGATGAAAAAGAAATTGCCCTGCTGTACGCAAAGGGAGAATATATTGAATATGCTACGGGGAGGCAGTTTGCACTTGTTGTCCGGGAAAACGAATTTTGCGTTTTAAGGTATTATATTGGTTCTCAATTTACAGTGTCATGGCTACCGGAATATTTTCCATCTCCTGACACGCTTGCGTTTATCCTGATGGCTGTAAATTCGCTGCTGGTCATTATCATACTGACCGCCAGATTTGCTAAGAACCTGCGTACACAACTGACCCCGCTTTTAGAAGCAACTGCGGAGGTTTCAAAGCAAAACCTTGATTTTGAAGTAGGACACGCCAAAATCAAAGAGTTTGAAGATGTCCTTGCATCTTTTTCAGATATGAAAGATAATCTGAAAATTTCGTTAGAACGGCAATGGAAAACCGAACAGACACAGAAAGAGCAAATCGCCGCGCTTGCCCATGATTTGAAAACGCCTCTGACGGTTATTCAAGGAAATGCTGATTTACTCACAGAAACAAATCTTGATGATGAGCAACGATTATACGCTGGTTACGTCGTGGAAAGCTCCGGCCAGATGCAGTCATATATTCAAACCCTGATTGATATATCACGGGCGGCGGTTGGTTATCAGCTCCATATTGAAAGTATAGACTTGCCAGCGTTCATGCAGCACTTGTTCGGTTATATGGAATCACTATGCCGGACAAAAGAAATCCGGCTGCAAATGAATACTGTTTCACTCCCTCAAATGCTGAAATTTGATAGGGTGCTGATAGAACGTGCTATTATGAATGTTATCAGTAATGGGCTGGACTACTCCCCGCAAGGCGGAACGCTTTATGTGGATGTTCAGAGTAACAACGGTTTCGTGGAAATTTCAGTCACAGACGAGGGAACGGGATTTTCTAAAGAGGCATTATGCCACGCACAGGAACGGTTCTATATGGGCGATCAAAGCCGCAATTCAAAGTTACACTTTGGTATGGGTCTATATATTACAAATTCGATTATGGAACAACATAATGGTCAGCTTATTTTAGAAAATTCAAAAGAAACCGGCGGCGCAAAGGTTACTATGAAACTTCCTTGCTGATTTTCCGATAGTGTAATGGACGTCTTTTATGTCCGTCCATTTTTCAAATCTTTATGGAATCTTCAAAAATTCCTCTTATCATGTATCTAAAGAAAAAACATCTGCCCAGCGGCAGAAAAGAAAAAAACCGCTGCTGGGCAGACCCATTTTCACGCTTAATTTATATTCTCTGGTGGCGGTTTTGAGAAATCAAGGCCGCTGCTTTCTTTCTGTCATTCCCAGCAGTTAAAGGCATGGCGGCCCACGGGAGGACGCTGCCATGCTGTTTTACTATCATTATAATCTAATCCACTTCTACCGCTTAAAAAAAGCCTTGCCCCGCCACGGGAATATTCCGGCTATGAGTATGAACTATACCATGTAAGAAAACAACAAAACGCTTCAAATCGTCGCCCGGTAGGTTTACGACCTGCCGGGCGATTTTTGTCGATTTTCGCGGATTGTCATTTCCGGCAAAAAATCAGATGGAAAAGGAGGCGGTCAGCAGACCAGGGCCAGCATAGGCCCCTGACAACGGACAGGATCATCCTGCTCACTCCCCACGGAAAGGGGGTGAGAAGATGAAAGTTACCCCCGATGATTACGGGAGGCGCTGCCAGTTTGACCATTTTTGCAAGCTGGTACTGTACCATGAAGCCGTTGACTACTTCCGGGAAAGGAAGCGTCAGCGTGGCTGGGAAACATCCTTTGAAACGCTGCCGCTTTCGGAACTGGACACGCTATGCACGATAGATCAGTACCCCAGCGACAGTTTTATATTTCCGGCCTATGGCTGTGAGCTTCAGATCAGCGACGGGCTGGTGGCCGCTGCCTTTGCCAGCTTGCCCCAGCCGGGACAAAGCATCTTGATACTGCATTGTGTCCTGGAACTGACGGACGGCGAGATTGGCGCGGTGGTGGGAATGTCCCGCAGCGCCGTCCAGCGGCACAGGACTAAGACGCTGGAAACCATGAGAACAAGACTGACGGGAGGTATTGCAGAATGAAGCAGGCCAGATATAAGGAGCCTTTGCCCCTTGCAGTGATCGAGGCGGCCCGCGCCGGTGACGCCGGGGCCGTGGAACAGGTCTTGCAGTATTACAACGGTTACATAAACAAGCTCTGTACCCGGACGCTCTATGACGATTGCGGCCAGCTCCATGTATGCGTAGACGAGTACATGAAGCACCGCCTTGAAAACAAACTCATTTATGCGATTGTCTGTAACAGCAGATAGCAAAGCGCCGGGCGCGGCGGCCATGTGGCCGCCTGTGTCCGGCGTCTTTTCTTATGCTTCGTGCTGCCAGTATCTTTTCCGCTGGCGCTCGGCCTCCTTACGGCGTCGCATCCGTTTGGCGCAGGCCGCGCAGTATTTGGCCCGGTTAGACTTCGGCTGGAACGTGGCCCCACACTCGCAGCAGCGTTTCACTTCATCCCGGTCTTTGATGATTTCGGCGTACAGGGCAGCGTCCAATGGGAGGACGGCTGCCTGAAACCACCGGCACAGCAGCGAATAGGAAATGCTTTGTACGCAAACACATTCCTCGCCATCGTCCAGTATCCGAGCTATAACTGTCCTAAAAATTAATGCACATATCTACACCCTGCTACCTAGCTCAATTACTAAATCTTACAAAACATTGGTTGCATCTATAAAAATCCATAAATCGCAGCTTCTTTTGTTTATTTGGATTGCAGATCAATCGCTTGCATTCCTATAACTTAAACGGCTCGTCCGGCATCATGATAGTTTGTTTACATTCATCCATCATCGCCAATTTATCTAGGGCGATCGTTTTTTGCTACAATGTTAAATGGTATTATTTATTCATTATATAGCATAAAAATATAGCCTTGTCCTGCCTGTAGCAAAAAATGGTGATCAATTTTTATGAATGGTTAGATAGTAATGATGCAGAAAACATTTTGCGAAATACTCAAGTAGGAGATCAGCAAAAGCGATGCGTCACAGCCTGTTGAGTTTTTCCTCCAGTTCAGCCGCAATGCGCTGCCGTTCTTCCTCGCTTTCTGCGCGTGCATACGGTTCCAGCGCGGCGTCCCGCTTTTGCTCCGCGTCGCGCGTCCATGCCTCAAACTCTGCCTTGGTCATATCCTTCCGCATCGTGCGCGCGTAGTATTTCTTGTATGCCCGCTGCTGCACCTGCCAGACTTCATTGTTCGCAACTTTGTCCTTAAAGCTGCTGGCCGCGCCGATCTCCCGGCAGGTTTTACCTGAGTCTTCCGGCGCAGGACCGGCGCAATAGGCAAAGGTCGCGCCCGGCGCCTGCAAAAACCAGCGCCCGCAGTTGGCGCAGCGCTTCGGAACAAACCCGCGCTGCAAGCCTTTCATGAATTCTACATAGACAAAATCCAGCAGCCGGTCAAAGTACATTTTTTCGACCACCTCCGCCCCGCGCCCAGTGCCGCGAATGCAGAACTGCGCGTTTACCTTCGGCGCGTCCACCTTCGAATCTGCGCCAAGGCTGACGCCGTTGACGAACGGCTCCAAGCCTTTTTTCTCGATCTGTTGTGCCAGAGAAGTTTTTCTCTGACCCTTTTTCTTTTCAAACGGCTTGCCCGCAAAAATGCCGTCCAGGAACCACGCATAGCGCTCCTGAATCAATCGGATGGCGTCCAGCTGCTCCTGCATGAACCTCGGCAACGTATCGTCCTGCATCGCATATTCGCGGAACGCTTCCTGCGCTTCGCCCACAAATAATTCACGCACATCCATGCTTGCAAACAGCTGAACATCATCCCAATACAGGCGGTAAAGCGGCAAAGACGCAAATCCATTCGCCACAGCCTGAAACGCCTGCGCTGCCTGCTCCGAATTAGCTTCTGCGACGGCGTTCCGATATTGATCCAATAATTCCTGAAATGGTGCAGCGTCAAGATTCAGAATTTCCGTCAGCGCAGTGCCGTAGGGCTGCATCGCCGGATTGGATTCTACCCAATAGCTGGACGCGCCGAACTCCACCTTCGTATTGGTGCGCGGTCGGTGAAAATCCAATAAATCTTTCCCCAAAACGCCCATGTGCGTGCGTCTCCTTTGTAGAGAATGTATTTTCGTTTGTGTAGTGTATGCGCTTAAATGATACATTACCTATTATGGAATGTCAATGGTTGTGCTATCATTCGATTGTAGATTTGTAGAGAATGTATCTATAACAAATAAAATCGAAAGGAAGTGAAAAAATGAAGACACTCGAAACCATGACCGCTGAACAGTTACAGAGAGCGCCATACTCACCGGTGCCGTTTCTGGTAGACGAACTGATTCCAGAGGGCCTGCACATCCTCGCGGGCGCGCCGAAGATCGGCAAATTCTTTAACGGCAAGGACAATTTTATCGGAAGCTCCGCATCTTTCTAATTCAAAAACAAGGTCAGCAAGTTTTTCGACTATTCC
>ENA-UEQO01002587-UEQO01002587.1-human-gut-metagenome-genome-assembly--contig:-NODE-2587-length-15805-cov-4.914293_pt1 | contig 15805 bp, 6 predicted proteins | sample MGYA00242938_ERZ507940 | MGnify/ENA primary metagenome ERZ507940 (study PRJEB26167, sample SAMN06115517) | human gut metagenome | host: Homo sapiens | place: China:Chongqing | collected 2014-12-03... | reverse complement strand
AAGATGATCTATTTATCAACATTTTGACAACCAAACCTGAAACTCTCTGCGCAGGAGCCCATTCCAACGCTTGGATCTTCCCCAATACCCGACCTAATGCCACATTGTCTATCAGGTCTTTTTCCACAAGTTCGCCCCAAAGATTCGCCGCACACAAACGAACAGGACGATCAATGCTCAACAGGCACACCGCCAGGTATGTCAAAGCCATCCCCCCTCTCCACTCCAAATCAAGTTCGCGCAGGGTATCAAGAGCAACCAGGTTAAGCCTTGCCAGTTCCAAATCGTTCCAATAAGCATCCCTTACGCGATCCCGCACCAATAAAGCCAACCAAATCCGAGGTGCATTCGGAGAAAGCAACAAAAATCTCTTCAGATCCTTCTCCCGCAAAGGAACCTTCCAAAAAGTTTCCACCAAAAGCGGAATACGGGAACAAGGACGATAAGCCATATATAAGGCATAACCTCCAAACCTCCACTTTATCGCAACATTCTTACTTGCCGGCGGAATCAACTGCAAGATACGATCGACTTTCCCAAACGGCTTTTCGAAAGTAAACACATCGCATGGAATATCTCCCGTCAGATAGGCCCGGTTCACAGCAGAATAAGGAAAATCCTTGAACTCGTCATAGACGGTATCAGGACTTTTGACCAAAGCGGCGGTCATCCAGACAGCCTGAAACGTAAAAGGACCATTAGGGCGTGCTTCCGGCTTGAACAAGAAAAGCAATAGCTCGCGATATTCGCCCGCCAACTCTTGTTCGGCTAACCGGACAGCCTCTTCCGTATCATCCAATGCCACACGCGAAAGTGCGATTTGAAAGTCCAGACTGTCCGGTTTGATTCTCTTTTTCTGATATGCAGACAACCGGGAGACAAGCACGGACGGATCGATCCAAGCCGGACGGTGGGTCGGTGTCGATAGCAAAGGCAGCGTATTATAATCTTTTATCCGGTTAAAAGCCAATTTTACAAGATCCAGATAGGGTTTATAGTCCTGAAATGATTGTTGTTTCGAGCTTTTGACACGTCTTTCCGATCCGGTAAGCATTTGAGCATAATCAAGAAGAAAAGACGCTGCCAGCACATCCAATTCTCCTACCCCGTCTTTTCCTCCCTCCACAACGGTACGGGCCATTTCGAAAACCGGAACCATACGTTCCACATCCTCCTGCTTTACAAACGGATGCATACAGGACAAAGAAGCCAAAAGTAAATCGATATGGAAACTCTCTTCGTTATCCATCGACCGGCCCATCAGAGAAACCAGCCCATCCATATTCGTGACATCCGGAATACGCATTTCTTCCCGAATGAAGGGTTGCTTTTCTATTCTTTCCATACTACTTCAATATTGTGCGATACAAATATACGGAGAAAAATACACCCATCAGACAAAGTCTCCATTTACCCTTGTGTTTTCCGGTATTCCATGGGGGTCATGCCATATTTGTCTCTAAAAATGCGCTGGTAGGTTCGCACATTGCCAAAACCGGAATCGATAGCGACAGCCTCAATCGTATAATGCTTGAAATCTTTCAGCAGCACAAGCGAATAATCGAGTCTCAGCCGATTGATGTATCCGTTGAAATTTTCGCCTGTGAAAGTCTGCAATAACGGAGAGATACGATTTTTCCCAACAGGTGTCAGCCTCAGGATCATGTCGCGCGTCAACGTCGGATCGAGGAACAACTGCTGTTCACGAATCTGGCGGTCCAGTTCGTCGAATAGGGCCCGGTCATCATCTGTCGGCATCTCTTTACCGACAGAATTCTCCTTCACCGACTCTCTTGATCCAGTAGCCGGATTACTTGACATCACTTTTTCCTCCAGTTGCCGGATCTGCTCGCGGGCGGATTGCAGTTCATCGCGATACGAAAGGTAAAGATTGATCTGCCCGGCCATCGACTTGTTTTTACGATTTACCATCCGGAAGTGGCGGACAATCAGCACAAAAATGATACCGGCCATCAAGAGCATGCCCAACGCAAATGCCGTAACTCCCCTGTGCCACCTCAACTCTCCGGCCTGTACTTCTATCTGCCTTTCTTTCCCCTCCGTATCGAGAAGTGTCGCCATTTCAAGAGCATCTTGCCGGTTATTCCGACGGTACAAGCTGTCAGCCTATATCGTAGCGGTTTCATAATACTCCAGAGCTTCCCTGTCCTTTCCTAAACGCCTACAGGCATCCGCCAGGAGCAAGCAAGCATCCCTTCGTCCCGTGCACACCGTATCTTCATAGACTGTCGGATCTGCAAGCAGCCGAGCAGTTTCGGCCACTCGCACGTAGTCGCCACGGCTTTCATGATAACCGATCTCACATATGAGCAGCTCCACGTCTTTACCCGCCAACGGGTTCTCCTGTTCCTTGGCAAACCACTTCCGTCCCATATCTGCTTGTCCCGACCGTTCGTATAGCAGTGAAAGCATGCCAGCTGCCCCTCCCTCTTTAGAGAAAAATTCCTTGTCAGGTATCCGGTTCGGATAAACGCCACCTTTCAAAGGACGCAACTCTTCGACCACTTCCTGCATACGCAAAGCCGCTTCGAGCGCCTCGTCCGTTTTTTCATCCTCGGCCAGCCATTCGGAGCAAGAGCGGTAATAGCCATACAAGTCCAAATACAAGCTGACAACGGGCGCTCTCATCTTTTTCTTCCTCTCCACAAGCTGACGGCAGAGGTTGACGGCATGACGCATCTCTTCGTAAGCTTTGTCCGGATCGCCCGTCTCCCGGTATACACGGGCGATGGCCCAATAGGCCTTATGAGCATTATCCTTCGGCTTACCCGCCCGCTCGAGTACGTCGATCATCGACCGAGCGTAGCGTATCGCTTCATCGTATGTCCCGGTCGCGATCATCAACTCAACCAAGTTACGGCACATATTGAAATAATATTGAGGATTGTTCCGGACCGAATCGTCTTCCAAAGCCAACTTACCCCATTTTACCGCTATGCGCTCCATCTGTTTATCCCCACCGTATATCTGTGCCCGCATCCAGCAAATCTGGTAACGAGGCATAGATTTCCGGCTTTCAGCTATATCCAACAAGGCAAGTGCCCTATCCGGATCTGCCAGAGAAGTCTTCCGGATTGCATTGACAGTCAACAAACTGTCAGCTATAAGCACTTCAGGCTGTATCATTGATACAGCCTGAACTTGCCAGGTAATCAGGCAAGTGAAAATTGCTATCATAAGCGTATATAGGGAACAGCTTTTCATTTTCTCATTTTCAAAATAGGCGCAAAAATAATAACAAAAGAGGAGAGAATCATTTTTCCCGGCGAAATCTTTTTTCATGCTTGGCCAACCGATCGATAAATTCACGCAACTTCCGATTCTTGAACCCGACCGTGTACTTATATTTCATCACCAACAAAAATACAAGATCAGCCAAGACCAACAGCACGACTACTAGCAACAAAACCTCGCCGGTACCGAGAGTAATCTCCTCCGGAAAGATGGCATCCGGCGTTATACGAATTGTCTTCATGATTGCAAAGGGTAAAAAATTTGCGCAAAAGAAACGATTCCCTCCCACACATCCAAATATGCTGAAAGACAGTTTGTCACAAATTGTCATAGCAATACGACAAACAATCCGCACGCCCCGAAACACCTCGTCCGAAGGATTTTCCGACGCATGAAGGAAGATTTTGTCGCAGTGATCACGAATCCATTCACGACCTTTGGGCCGCAAAACTAACCCGCCGGAGTAATCCGGTTAAATCGATATATTATTAATTAAACAAGACGACCGGCTATCCGAAGACGGGATGCCGGTCCGTCTCCCGCCCTCGGGAAAAGGACGTTTATTTTTTTAATCAATCATATTATTTCGCAAATGAAACACACATTGAAAAGCTGGCTCGCCGATAACGCCGTGACAGCCGACAACAAGACGGACAAGATCCTACTGCTCGAAACGGCAGGCAGCATGAATCTTGACGACATCCTTGAAGAAATGTACGAGACCAACACAGGCCTGCAGCGCGAAACGTTACGCCACGTGGTGGAGCTTTACCACCGCATCGTGAAGAACGCCGTCCTGCGGGGCGTACAGGTCAACACCGGGCTGTTCTACGCCGTCGCCAAGTTCCTCGGCGAGAAAGCAAACGTGATGTACATCCTCGAAACCGAAGACCGCAAGAACGGCCGCAGAGACGGCGGGCAAGCACTTCTTCGTGCGTGGCGCGATGCTCAAGGTGGCAGGCGACGACCCGTCGGTTGGCGTAACCCTCACCAACAGCACCAAAACAGTGACGAAGATCGACGCTGACCGTCACCACGCAATACAGCAAAGGCAACGTCGGCCTCAAATCGCCCCGCAGTGTTTCGACGCAGATTTGGGTCGGCGGCCGTCCCGAAGAGGGCGGCGATGATGAAAGGCCGGGCGAACTGTGACCCTCCCTTTGCCATTGACGCACGGCGTTTGTCACCTCTGACGCAGTATGTGCATCACCGTTGACGCCGCCTTTGTGTCAGCCCTGACACCGGGTGTGCGTCAGGAAAACAGAAAGATAAACCTAAACATAAAAAAAGAATCGTAAATGGAACTATTTTTACATGAACAATATCCGCCGAATCGAGCGGGTAGAAAACGAGGAAGGAGCTGGCTTTGGCTGTTTCTTTTGTTGATGATAGTAGGGCAACAGGCGAAAGCGCAAGACTTTTACCTAAATGCAAACAAAGCCAACATAACAGATCGGATCGCCTCAGATGGCTATGTCCAAGTGGATGTCCCAGTCTATGAATCCACAGGTAAAGACGAAAGTGTGTATAATGGATGGTTATACGTCAAAACAACAGATGGTACTCAAGATTGGAAAAAAGTATTCTGCTTTTATACACAACAAGAACGAGATGAGTGTCAAGACTCTGATAATGTGGATGATAGAATATGGATGGTTGTCCGATTAAATGATTATGAAAATAACCCCGGATTTGATCTGAGCGGATTTTCATTTGTCAATAAGTTATCAAAAGATTGAGAACAATAATAAGGTTTATTTAAACCAAAGAAATGAAGGAGAAGTTTGTGTGACTCGTGCCTCATTTCGTTGGTATATTCCGGGTAAGTTCGCTGGAAAAAATTTGGAATTTAAGGTCGTAATGGATGTTGACTATAATTCTGATGATGATAAAGAAATAAGAACTGAAAGTGGCATAAGGAGTAGTACTGGCGGTAATTTCCCCAACCCTACATTAAGTTATAACTTATCGCAAACTCCGGGTAAATACACGGTGACGTATGCCGGTGTACAAGCGAAAGATGGAGACCTAATCCATTGGGATAATAATGGAACAAGCAATAGTCCTGGAGCAACCGGGAATAAGGATTATGACGTACAGAACACAAGCCGGGATGTGAAATTCACTTACCATTATAAACTGCATGACTATGCATATGCAGAACGTTCCGCCCAAATCACATTGAAACCGTTCCGTTATCCTGACGCACTGACGGCTACGGATGTGGCGAACGGGAACACGAAGGTTTCATGGAGCATCCCCAATGCAACGGCAGGGGATGATTTTTCTTCCTCTGGAACCTATGAAGTTCAACGATCGATGGACCAGAATTTCAACAATCCGGTTTCCATAGGGATTGTAACGATTGAAAAAGGGAAGACGGACTATTCAATAGAAGATAAAACCGGAGAGGAAAATCTGAACGGGACGGTTTACTACCGCCTGCGCCGTTCGGATGCTGCTTTGTGGCAATGGGATTATGTCAAGAGCGGGTCGATCGAGAAAACGATGTCGCACCTGCAAGTGCTTTCCGCCAAGGCAGAACGACACAACTGGGAAACAACCGACGCAAAAAAGCAGCAGGCGAAGGTCACCTGGACGATGGATGGAGATGCAGAAGATCAGAGTAAGGTCTGGACAGGAGGAGCCAAAGTGATCGTTGTACAGCATAAGAATCAGGGGGGCGGAGCTGTTACGGACGAAGAAATCGAAGCCACGGAAGAGGATGTAAAACGTGGTTACCTGATCGATGACCTGAACACGACCTGCGTGAACTATACCTATTCCGTCTTCGTGCGTCCGGGCAATGACAACTACCCGGAGCAGTCACCCCGGGTGAATGCGGAGATAACCGGCGAGCCGATTCTCCCGACGCTTTCCGGACAAATCACGTCGTTTACCGCTTCCAAGGGCTATTTCTCGGATCATACCACGTTGCAGTGGACGACCGATGGGATTGCGATAGACCAATTCGAGGTACTCCGCCGCGATATTAAGAAGGGACAAGCAGAAGATGCAGGATGGGAAACAATCCATACACAAGAGGGCGGAACACAGACCTCGTTCTTGGTGAACGACGATAAGGGGCATGCCGGTGTGATCTATGAATATCGGGTAGATGCCGTGACGCATTGCGTGGATGAAGAGATTGCAAATCCTTCGGAGGTGGATCGCGGTTTCCGAAGCCCGACAGGGACGATCAGCGGGCAGATCCTCTTCCAATATGGCGATGCTGTCGCAGGAGCGACCGTGCTGGCCACGTCGAACGACCAAAACCTGAAAAAGGGGCAGAGCCTCCTGTTTGACGGCAACGGCACGATGACCACGAAAGCAGAAATGGCCGTCCCGACAGATGCCTCCATCCAGCTCTTCATGAAGCCGACGGAGGAGAACCAAAGCGTGACACTTCTCTCGTGGGGGCACTTCGCGCTCGGCATTCAAAAGGGCAAGCCGGCGATCAGCGCCAATGGAGGAACTTCGTGGATACAGGCAGAAACGACTTTGCCAACCGGCCGGTTCACGCAACTGACAGCAGCTTTCGATACAGATTTGACGTTATGGCTTTACGTGGACGGCGAACAGGCAAAGGCGGTGACTGCCACTGGACAGGTAACATCATCGGCAAACGAAGCCATCGTAACCATCGGAAAGGGCTTTAAGGGTTATCTTGACGAAGCGCGCCTGTGGAACCGTGCACTGACTCAAGGCAACAAGCAAACGGCAGGCGAAATCCAAGACACCTACAACCGCCTGCTGACCGGCACGGAAAACGGCTTGACAGCCTACTGGCGATTCAATGATCCGGTAACCGATGAAGCATACGACATCTCGCACGTCGGGACGAACTATAACAAGAACCACCTCGCGCTGAGCGAGAGCGGCATCACGCTGAAAGGTGAATCTGCGGACGACTATCCGACCGACGGACAGTTGGCTTTGCGTGCAACGACAGATAGCGGTGGCAACTATCAGATTTCGGGTGTTCCCTATGTAGGGGAAGAAACGACCTATACGGTGACACCTTCACATCCGATTCTTCAGTTTAACCCGACCTCCCGCAATGCCGTGATCAGCAACAAGCAACCGGTAGTTTCGGATGTCAAGTTTACGGACAACTCAGCGATTGTGATCCAAGGATATGTCTTTTACGAGAACAGTTCCGTTCCGGTGAAAGACGCGACGTTCAGTATCGACGGCCAGGTGGTGACGGCCAATGGACTGCCGGTCAAAACCGCAACGGATGGCAAGTTCCCCTTCAGCGTTCCGGCAGGAGTACACACGGTAAAGGTGGAGAAAGCAAACCATACGTTCAAGGACGACGGTCGCCTGCTCGACAGCAACGGTAACAACTACAACTATCAGCAACCGATGAGCGACATCCGCTTCTGGGACCAGACGAAAGTCAAACTGATCGGCCGCGTGGCCGGCGGTACGGTAGAGCAGAACAAGCCGCTTGGCTTCTCGCTCTCGAAGAACAACCTTGGTGACAGTCCGACACTTGTCTTGAAACTGGAAGGCGATGCAAGGAGTGAAATCTACGATAAGGATGCAGCCGGAGGAGACAGCGCGCCGGAATCGAAAGACACGACGCTGACGCACTACGACGGCAAGCATACGAACAAGGTAACGTTCAACCAGTACGACATCGTGATCAACCCGAATGCGGAAACCGGCGAGTTCGAAGCATGGCTCTTCCCGGTTAGCTACAAGCTGAACCAAGCAACGGTAACCGGTTGGGAGATCATGCCGGGTGCTGCGCCGACCATCGACCTGACCAACGTCTTTACGGAAAAGACCTCCGAATACATCCCGGTGGACGAAGAGGGCAACGAACTGCCTACGCAAACGATCAGCTACAACGAGAAGTTCTCGCTGATCCACCGCGTCGAGCCGACCATCTCTTACAAACAGGCGAACCGTGCAGGGAAGACGATGGGCTATTTCGGTTACGAGTCTTACGCAATTGCCGACATCAACGGCGGGGAGCCGGATACGGTCAAGCTCTATGATGCCGAACAGCAGAAATACCTGTTTGATGCTCCGGTTTTTGCCGTCGGTTCTTGGAACTTCTTTGTTGAAGCGACCGAAGACTATTATTACAACAACGTGAGAGAGGGCGAGCAGATGAATGTGGATCGCGTCCCGACACAAAAAGGTGCGCTGAAGATCACCAATACATTTAATACAACCAACCTTCCGCAAGAAGAAGAGCTGGATGACAACGGGAAGAAACTGGTTACCGTCGCGATGAACAAGCCGATTTTTGCAAGCAATGACAAGGGGAAACTGACCTTCTCCGTGACAATTGGTGAAGGAGATGATAAAAAGATCTACACCGCTAAAACGCTAGAAGGTTTCCTGATTGGGCAAGACCCGCAAACGGATGGTACAGATTTCGTGACAGGCGGTCCGATCATGTTGCTCAACATCTTGCGAGACCCTCCCGGAAGCACCAGCTACAGTTGGTGGGAAAGTGGTCAGACAGTCACTTACTACAGCATGAGTGGCAAAGGTTTTACGCAAGTCGGTTCTGAAAGCGCAGGTACCAAATTGGGAACGACGGTTACTACGGGAGTCGGACTTGGCGCATTTACCATCGCCAAATCCGAAATGGAAAACACCGTCACGTTGGCTTCGGAACACGAAACCGCCGTAAGCCACCCGGAAGCCCGTACATTGAGCATAACGACTTCCACACGCTACCAGACAAGCGATGACCCGCTGAATGTCGGGTCGGCAGCCGATGTCTTTATCGGTGTTTCCAATAACATTTATTACGGAGCGGTGGACTATATCGACATTCTCGACAAGGAGGCTTTCGATCAATCTTGGAAAGGCGAAGATGGCACGGTGGAAGACTATACCCAGGCGACTGCGCCTGACGGAACAACCTATTATATATGTAGGCGGAAAGTGTTAAGTTCAACCGTACAGGGAGTAACTCACTTCGCCTACCCGAAGATGCATATCGAAAACATCTTGATCCCGAACTTGATCAAGATGCGCAACGAACTGTTGCAGGTGAAGACCCCTACGTTTGGCGAAACGGAGGCACAGGCAAAGGCGACAAGTGAGAACCGGACGATCTATCTGTCCTATCTGCCCGCAGACGATGAGAATTTCGGAGCACCAAACACGGATGAGTTAAAAAGCTATGCACTTTTCTTCCCGAACGGCGAAATGCCGGAAGAGAAGGAGGTAGAAGACGATCCGGTCTATGAAATGTTTCCCGACTATTTCAAAGACAAGAAGGTGAAGAACGGAACACCGGATTCTGTCTCTTTCTATAACAACAGTATTCAGAATTGGATTGATGTGCTGAAAAGGAATGAAGACGAAAAACTGGCTGCATTCAAGAGCAGTGACAAGTTGGAAAACAACCGCACGTTTGGGGCTGCTTCACCAGTGGAATATTCAGAGGCGTATTCTGTCAACAAAGAAGACGGTTATACTTTCTCCTATACGGCGACAGGAGGTGTAGCAACAGATTTAGGGTTCAACATCAACGGTTTCGGCCTTGAAACCTCCATTTCGGAAATGTTCGGCGAATCGGGAGAATACGAACAGAACGAAGGGGTGGAAAACACAGATGCTTCCGGATATGTTCTCTCTGACGAGGGCGATTTTGACTACATCACTGTCGATGTGTTCCGCGCGGCACCGATCGATACGGACTTCAAAGACAAATGGGAGGACATGATGGGTGAGATTGAAGACGATGGCGATGTTGAACAGGATCCCGACAAAATCAAGAAGACCAAACAGTACGGTAGTTTCATCTTCAAAACCCGTGGCGGTGAGACGGCTTGCCCGTATGAACCGGCCGAATATACGCAGTACCAGGACGGAGCGCAGCAATTGCTGAATGAAGCGACGCTACAGATCGAACGTCCGGACATAACGGTCGACAAACCGGTGGTGACCAACGTTCCCTCCGACCAGGCCGCCGTCTACAACCTGAAATTGATGAACGACTCGCAGGTGAGCGGCGCAACGGCTATCTTCACCATCGCCATCGTGGATGCACAGAACCAGCATGGGGCGAAGTTCTCCATCGACGGTGTGCATTTGGCTGACGGTCGCGGTATCGAAGTGCCCTACGGCGAAGTGCTGAACAAGGTATTGGAGGTACGTCGTGGTACGGAATACGACTACGAGAACCTGGCATTGGTCTTGAAGTCGCAATGCCAATCCGACCCGACCGACAATCAGGCGGATATTGCCGACACAGTCTACATCTCCGCCCACTTCATCCCGTCGTCGAGCGATATCAACATCAAGTCACCGACCGACAAGTGGACATTGAATACAAACGCGGCAATGGATTCTGCCAGTGGCAAGTATTACCTACCGCTGACAATCGACGGGTTCGACGTGAACTTCCAGGGATTTCACCATATCGAGGTGCAATACAAGGCATCTTCGGAGGCGGACACGCGCTGGACGAACATCTGTAGCTTCTTCACCGATACGACCTACTACGAAGAAGCATCAGGTACAAAAGAATTTATCACCGGCCGACCATCACCACCCGCTTCTTCAGAGCCGAGGACCAAAACTACGACATTCGTGCCGTGACCTTCTCGAAGGTGGGCAACGAGTTCGTGACGAAGGAATCGCCCGTCATCACCGGGGTGAAAGATACGAAACGGCCTGTCATCTTCGGCAACATCGAGCCAGCAGACGGTGTACTGGGCGTGAACGATGAAATCCGCCTGACATTCAACGAAACGATCGCCGAAGGCTACATGACGGAAGTGAAGAACTTCCGCGTGACCGGAACCCGCAATGGCTCGAACGGTGACCACTCGACAGCACTGACATTCGACGGACGCAACTCGTACCTCGAAACGCAGGTGACACGCAACCTCGAAGCCAAAGACGTGACCGTAGAAATGTGGATCAACCCTTCAGCCTCCGGACAGGATATGACCCTCTTCAGCCACGGCGACGAAACCAACGCGCTGGAACTGACTTTGGCAAAAGACAACACTCTGAAAGTCCGTATCGGAGAATTGGAATATTCATCTAAAGGGCTGAACGTGAAATTGGACGAATGGCAACATGTAGCCATGACCTACCGTGCCACCAACCAACAGTTATCTGTCTACTTCGGCGGACGGGAGGTTGTTACCGGCGTACAGACCGTACCTTACAGCGGTGTCGGCCCGATGATATTCGGACGGAGCATCCGGGGCGGAAACTATTTCGCCGGACAGATGCACGAAGCACGTATCTGGACCAAGGTGGTCGAAATGGCCTACCTTATCGCCAACTCGCTGCGCATCTACACCGGACGCGAAGCCGGATTGCTTGCCTACTACCAGATGAACGAAGGTAAAGGTGACATGGTGACGGATAAATCGCAAGGTGCGACAGCCTACATGTATGGCGCAACCTGGAGTACACAGGACGGCAAGTCGCTTTCTTTCAACGGCAAGGATGCGATCGCAGTAGTCAACTCCTCACGTGTGGCGATCACCGGATCAAGTGACTACACCCTGGAATTCTGGTTCAAGGCTGCAGCCGGCCAAAAAGAAGACGCTGCGTTGGTTGCCAACGGAAAAGGTGTCGGAGAAGAGAGCAACGGAAATGCAAACAAAGTATTCGTCGGCTTCGTGGATAACGAACTCCTGTTCCGCAACAACGGATACGAACAAAAGGTAGCAGGTAACTTCCGCGATGGTGCATGGCATCATTTCGTACTGGCCGTGAACCGGACGGCAGGCAATGCGCAGATCTTCATGGATGGCGTGTTGAATAGCTATTTCGACGCTTCGAACATCGGCGGTTTCAGTGCAACGCAACTCTATGCAGGCGCACGCCGTTGGACGGAAACGGAACAGATGGTAAACCATACGGATATGTATTTGGACGGAGCGATCGACGAATTGCGCATTTGGAATATGGCCCTGCCGGCCTCGACGGTTTCCAACAACTATAACATATCACCGGAAGGAACGGAGATGGGATTGATGATGTACTTGCCGTTCAGCAAGTATATCACGAACAGTGCCAATATACAGGAACTAGTTTACAGCGGAGATGACTTGGTGACCGATTCGACTTTGGTTACGCTGGAGAAAGCTGTTGCGACCAGCGAAGTGGCTCCTGTTTGCAAGAAAGCCCCTGAAACATCCATTCCATTTACATTCGTCGTAAACAAGGATGCTTTGGTTATCAATCTAATGGACACGCCCGAAGCGATCGAAAAGACAACAGTCAACTTCACAGTGAAGGATGTAAGCGACTTGAATGGCAACTTGATGGAAAGCCCGGTTACATGGAGCGCGTACATCGACCGTAATCAACTGAAATGGAGCGAAAAGTCCGTGACGAAAGAGAAAAAGCTGAACGCAACCATGACATTTGCCGTAGATGTGGAGAACCACGGAGGAACGGTGAAGAACTTCACGATCGAAGGATTACCCGCCTGGTTGGATGCCATGCCTGAATCCGGCTCCATCGACCCGCAGGGACGGGAGACGATCCTCTTTACCGTGGACGAAGGGACGAATGTAGGCCGATATGACGAAGTGATCTACGTCAAAGGTGACAACAATGTGGCCGAATCCCTGCCTGTAACGTTGAAAGTGTTTGACGAACAACCGGACTGGACAGTCAATCCGGGAGATTTCACCTATAACATGAACGTGTACGGACGGATCCGCTTCAACAAGCTGTTCTCTGCGGATGCGGAAGACATGTTGGCAGCTTTCGATGCAGGTGGACGTTGCATAGGTGTGGCGAACAGCCAGTATCAGAAAGATAATGACATGTGGTACGTCTTCCTGACAGTCTACAGCAACACGAACCGCTTGGCAGCAAACCAGATCGAGTTCCGTTCATGGGATGCCAGCACAGGGCTCGTCTATACAGCTTATCCGTCGGAAGACATTTCATTCGAAAGCGATAAGGTTTGGGGGACGGCCTCATCTCCGATCATCTTCGACGGAGAAGAGCGTGTGGTACAGAATATAGACCTGATCAAGGGCTGGAACTGGATATCCTACAATGTGGCAAGCGAACTGTTCTCCGATCCGACAAGCATCTTGAACAAAGCGATCTTCACAGGTGACGAACAGGTGAAAGACGAGACGAACGGTGTCTACATGACTTACGACGGTATCCGGAAGCAATGGGTCAATAACGATCCGGCCCAGGCGTTGAAATTTGACAACCGTCACATGTTCCTGCTCCAATCCCCGATGACACAGAAACTAAGCGTTTCGGGTTTGGCGATCCACGAAAAGGAAAACCTGACATTGGATATCCTCCCGAACTGGAATTACATCAGTTATCTGAGCACCGTCAATCTGCCGATCTCGGAAGCTTTGGCCGGATTCGAGGCTGTGGAAGGCGATATCATCAAGTCACAAGACCGTTTTTCTATGTATGGAGAAACAACCGGTTGGCTTGGCAGCCTGACTTATCTGGAACCGGGCAAGGGATATATGTTATTCAGCAAGAACAAAACGACGTTAACCTATCCGGATGTAACGGCAGGAACCACTACACGCAGTACGATCAGTACACGTACGATAGGTATGCCGGTCGAAACCGTATCCGAACAGGCCGGACAATATGCCGCCAATATGTCTGTAGTCGCAACAGTGGCTGACAATATGCCGCTTTATTCCGGAGACCGCTTGCTGGCTTATGCTAATGGGGAACTGCGAGGAGAAGCAATGGTAACAGAACGTCCGTCCGATGGCGAATCACTATTCTTCCTCAGCGTAGGAGGTGATCGTAACGAAGGCATTTCGTTTGCTCTCGAACGTGGCGGAGAAATCATCGCAGAGACATCTCCGATGTTGGACTATGCAGCCAATACCGTAAGAGGAGACATTGAACAGCCGATGATCATCGACTTTATCAACGATCTCGAAATATCGGTTTATCCGAATCCGTTCGAGCACGAACTGAACTTCATGCTCAATGCTAAGTCAGGAGATAAAGTGGAAATCATGCTTTACACGATGGCTGGACAAATGATCCACCGCTACCAAACTACGGCAGCTGCCGACGGTTACATACATCACCGCTACAATGCGGCAGTCGACATGTCGAAGGGTATCTATATGGCGACAGTCATCATAAACGGTGAAAGACATGTCTATAAAATCAGTAAAAGATAATACGAAAACAAGATGAAACAATACATTTATCAAATGATAATCTTGGCAGTCTCCACATGTTTGTGGAGCTGTCAAGACGATGATCCTACGCCGACGGTTGTTGAAGAACCCGATTGGAAATTGGAATTGGTGGAAAACGATCCTGAACCGGAATGGGAAATGCCGGAAAGCGGAATCTATCAGTTCAGTATGACCGGCATAATGAAACTGTCCGACTTCCTCGAAGGATATGCAGACGAAACAGACGAAGTCTCTGCTTTTATCGGCAATGAATGCCGAGGTGTAGTCAAAGCACAAGAATATAACGGAGAAAAGTTATTTTTCCTTTATATCCGAGGAAACTCGGCTGAGAAACAAAAAGTAACTCTCAAATATTATAGAGCCAAGAGCAAAAAACTATACGTCTGCAACAAACTGTTCGATTTTGTACAAAACGGCACATATGGCAAAATTTCCGATCCAGCTATTCCTCCGTTCGAAGAATCAGGAAAGTATCCGGAAGCAATGACCGCTACTGTGACCCTGACAGAGTCACTGCCTTTCGAACAGCGGGACAAAGATATTCTGGCTGCCTTTGTAGGAGAAGAATGCCGGGGTGTCGGGACTTTGGCCGAAATGGATGGACATAAAGTGTACCAGTTTGAAATACGAGGTAAAAAAGGAGAAAATGCACCTGTCTACTTCATGTATTATAGCCTGTAGACCAGCGGTATCTATAAGGCTTCCGAATCTTTCCCCTTCATTGATGAAGGAGTGAAAGGCACCGAAGAAGAGCCGTTCACGATATCTTTACAACCTGTTGTAAATTGACACTAAACTCCAATAAAAAAGGCGGTCTCCGTGAGAGATCGCCTTTTCCAAACGCAACGAATAAATTATTAATTACTTACACTCTTATTATTTCTTACAGTCGCAAGAAGAGTAAGCCACTAACATCCAAACCAATTTTTCCTGTTCCTTCAGGTAATCGCTCATCAATGCTACTGTCGCCTCGTCTCCGGATTCGGAAGCCAAAGAAAGTAATTTACGTTCTTCGGCAATAAACTGGCCGTAAGTGTCCAGAACGTTTTCCAACGCTTCGTCTGCACAAGATACGCCCGACACCTCCTTTACTTTGGCAACTTTCAGATATTCACTGAATTTGTTAACCGGAACACCACCTAACATCAGGATACGCTCAGCCAGTTCATCTACCTTTTCAGCGGCATCGTTATACATATCTTCGAACTTGCTGTGGAGAACAAAGAAACCGTGTCCCTTAATGTTCCAATGGAAACCGCGAAGGTTTGTATAGAATACCTGATAATCGGCTAATAACTGTTGTAATGCTTCAACTACTTTACCTGCAGCAACTGCATCCAAATGGATATAATCTAATGTCTTCATAATACTTTACTTTTTAATTGTTATAC
>ENA-UEQO01002585-UEQO01002585.1-human-gut-metagenome-genome-assembly--contig:-NODE-2585-length-15809-cov-3.163043_pt1 | contig 15809 bp, 8 predicted proteins | sample MGYA00242938_ERZ507940 | MGnify/ENA primary metagenome ERZ507940 (study PRJEB26167, sample SAMN06115517) | human gut metagenome | host: Homo sapiens | place: China:Chongqing | collected 2014-12-03... | reverse complement strand
CTCCCGGATAATTTTGTATCACCGTTCATACGAACAAACGTTAACCTAAAATAACCAACTGATGAATGAAAAACTTTGACTTTTTATTCGTATCGAAACTGAAGCGCCCGGCAGCGACCGTGCTGGCCACACTCGCCGCACTCCTGCTGACGACTTCGCTCCAGGCACAGCAGCGCCTCACCGTTTCGGGCGTCGTCACCGACGCCGCATCGGGCGAGCCGATCATCGGCGCATCGGTCATCGTCGCCAGCACCTATAAAGGTACGACGACGGGCGTCAACGGCGACTTCATGCTGACCAACATCCCCGCCAAGGATTCGCTGATATTCCAGCATCTCAACTACACGCGCCAGACCGTCCCGGTGAACGGACGCACGAAGATCGACGCCAAGCTCTCGGTCTCGGCCGTCGAAATCGAGGAGGTCGTGGCCGTCGGCTACGGCTACGTTCCGCGCAGCAACCTCACCAGTTCGATCGCGGTGATCAGCGAAAAGGACATCAACAAGACCCCCGTGTCGTCGATCGAACAGGCGCTCCAGGGCAATGCGACGGGCGTGCTGGTCATCACCGCGTCGGGCGAGCCGGGCAGCGAAGTGGCCATGCGCATCCGCGGCGGCACGTCCATCTCGGGCGACACCAGCCCGCTGGTGGTGATCGACAACATCCCCTCGGACCAGACCGCCCTGTCGCTGCTCAACCCCAACGACGTGGCCGGCATCGAGATTCTGAAAGACGCCGCCGCCACGGCCATCTACGGTTCGCGCGGCGCCAACGGCGTGGTGATGGTCACCACCCGCAGCGGCCAGGCCGGCAAGCCCACTCTTTCGGTCAATGCCGAGTACGGGCTTTCGATCCCGCGCTACCGCATCGAGATGATGAACAGCGAGCAGTACGCCGAGTACGACAATTTCGCACGCATGATGTGGGGCGTGAACAGCTTCAACACGCTGCGTCCCGATACGCTCACCACGAACGATTACCAGAAACGCCTGCTGCGCGACATCGCCCAGCGCCACAACTACACGGTCGCATTGCAGGGCGGATCGAAAGACATGCGCTATTACATCTCGGGCGGCTGGCTCAGCGAAGAGGGTATCCTGCGCCATTCGAGCAACGAGCGTCTGAGTTTCTCAACCAAGTTCAACATGAACCTCTCGCCGCGCCTGCACCTCGATATCAAAGCCTCGCTCAGCCGTCAGCAGACCGAGAAGATCAGCTCCGGCGACTCCGGCGCCACGCTGCGCATGCTGATGCAGAAACCCACCAGCACGATCAACGGCACGGACCTCGGCGACGGCACCTATATAGATGAGGAGACCGGCGAGATCAAGAGTATCAACACCGAGGCCGCCAAGGCCCTGAACTCGAACCAGTGGAACAAACGCACGACGGCCGAACTCAACGCCGTCTTCCGCTGGGACATCGACAAGCGGAAATACTGGACCTTCAACGCCACGGCCGGCTACAAATACAACAACAGCAACGACTACGCCTATGTCCTGCGGTCGATATACAGCACCGAGGCGCATATCGACAAAAACAACAAGGCGACGCGCGAAACGTCGCAGGGCATTACGTGGAGCAACGAGAACTTCATCAACTTCTCCCGGACGTTCAGCAAGAAGCACTTCCTGATGTGGACCCTCGGCCAGAGCTGGCAGCGCCAGGAGTCGGAAGGCTTCGACATCGACGTGACGCGTTTCGACACCGACTATTTCATGTGGAACAACCTCGGGGCGGGAGCCTATATCGGCGTTCCCGGATCGAGCTATAAGGCGGTCAACCACCTGTCGTTCTTCACGCGCGCCATCTACACCTACAACGAACGCTTCACGGCGACCTTCTCGCTGCGTGCCGACGGATCGTCGCGCTTCGGCGAGGACAGCCGCTACGGTTATTTCCCCGCAGCCTCGGTCTCCTGGAAAATGACCAAGGAGAAATGGCTCAAAGACGTGAAATGGATCTCCGAACTGAAACCCCGTTTCAGCGTCGGCGTGACGGGCAACGACCGCATCGGCGAATACAAGTCGCCGACGATGCTCTCCTCGAACAAGGTGCTGGTCAACGGGCAGTCCTACAACGGTACGACCATCTCGCAGATCGGCAACCCCAACCTGCAATGGGAGACCACCCACGAATACAACGGCGGTCTGGACGTGGGGCTGTTCAAGAGCCGCATCCGCTTCTCGGTGGACGCCTACTATAAGAAGACCTACAACCTGCTCTACAACTACCGTCTGCCGCAGACGACGGGTTATTCGCAGGTTTCGGCCAACGTCGGCAACATCGACAACAAGGGCGTCGAGTTCGAGATCCACACCCGCAACATCGAGCACCGCAATTTCAGCTGGAACACCGACTTCAACATCGGCTGGAACAAAAGCACGATCACCGACCTGGGAGGCAACGACCACGTCGTGCTCTACCACATGGGCAACGGTGTGAACCAGGACATCACCTTCCTGGAAATCGGACAGCCGTTGGGCATCATCAAGGGTTACGAAACCTCGATCTACAAGAGCTGGGACGAAGTCTACGCCGACGATGCCGTCTGGGTCGAGGACCCGCTCAACATCCAGACCCGTCCGGGTATGATCAAATACATCGACCAGAACGGCGACGGCGTGATCAACGATCAGGACAAGGTCGTGCTGGGGCAGGCCCTTCCGAACGTCATGGGCGGTTTCACCAACACGTTCAACTACAAGAACTGGTCGCTGACCGTCTTCTTCAACTACGCCCTCGGGGGTAAGATCATCAACACGAACGTCACCAAACTCGACCTCTACCAGGCCGGCAACAACAACGCCTATGCCGACGGACTCGGCGCATGGCGTCCCGCGAACCCGATCACGGGCGACCAGGGCTGGATGGGCGGAAGCAAACCGCTGCCCTCGTCGAACAGCTCGCCCTCCACGGCGCGCCTCTACACCCAGAACGTCATCGACCGCTGGATCGAAGACGGTTCGTACCTGCGTCTGAAAACGCTCTCGCTCACCTACACCGTACCGGAGAAGATCTCCCGGAAAATCGGCATGCAACGCCTGATGCTCTCGCTCAAAGGAACCAATCTCTGGACCTGGACCAAATACCGCGGATTCGACCCCGAAATGAGCAGCTCGGTGGGAACGTCGAACTCGACCCTTGGCATCGACCGAAGCAGCTATCCGGCATCCAAGAGCTTCACCTTCAACGTCAACATCACTTTCTAAAACCACTGCCCGATCATGAAAAAGATACTTTTCATCCTGCTTTCCGCATTCGTGCTGGGATCGTGCGATTTTCTGGACGAGGAGTCGAAGACGCAAATCCCCCTCGACAACTATTTCAACAACGAGGAGGAAGCCATGCTGTTCCTCTACGGAGCATACTACCAGGTGCGCAACACCGTATTCGGCACGGACTTCATGTACCTCACCGACACGATGACCGACAACATCGATTATTCGTCGACCAACGTCGACCGCAAGGGTGTCACCTACCTGACGCTGAACGTCAACAACTCGCTCGTCAAAAACATCTGGGGCAAGTTCTACGCCGTCGTCGAACAGTGCAACATCCTGATCGACCAGTTGGAGAAACGCCCCGAGCTGAGCCCCGCCAACAGCGAAAACATCATCGCCGAGGCCAAATTCATCCGCGCCTGGGCCTATTTCAACCTCGTCCAGCTGTGGGGCGACGTGCCCCTGATGACGGTCCCCGTCTACTCGATCAAGGAAGACAACATCCGTCCCGAACGCTCGTCGGTCGATGCCGTCTACTCGACCATCATCTCCGACATGGAGTGGGTAGCGACGATCGTCGAGGAAAAGCCCTCGGCCATCACCGTCGCCTCGGGCGTAAGCTATCCGCTGACCATCTCGCGGGCCGCCGCCAAGACGCTGCTGGCCCAGATGTACCTCGTCCGCAAGGAGTACATGAACGTCATCGAGACGCTCAAACTCTTCGCCGACGGTACGCAGGTAAACGAGGATTACGGACTCTGCCCGGAGTACAAGTACATTTTCGACACGCGCTACAAGGAACGCGAGGAGCGCAAAAAGGAGATCCTGTGGGAGATCACCGCCAAGAGCGAGGACAAGTACAACAACACGTGGCACCGCGAGGTGGCTCCCTCGGAGCTGAAGGGTGCGAGCGGTGAGAAGATCGAAGGCGCAACCAACGGCTATCAGAGCTACACGCCCTCGTACGATCTCTTCAATTCGTACGACACCGGCGATATGCGCTACCGCCAGACCTACCAGATCACCAGCTCCTCGAAACCCCATTTCCTGAAAGGTTACGACGTCGCCGCCCTGAACCAGAACCTCGCAGGCCCGAACGTCATCCTGCTCCGTTCTGCCGACGCCTACCTGATGCTGGCCGAGGCCTACAACGAGCTGGGAGCTCCGGACAAGTCGGTCTTCTTCCTCAACCTCGTCCGCAGCCGCGCCACGCTCACCGGCCTCGACGCGACGCTTCCGCACGACGAACTGGCCGACGCCATCCTGGACGAGCGCCGCTGGGAGTTCGCCGGCGAAGGCGCCTACCGCCTCTACGACCTGCGCCGCACGGGCCGCTACCTCGACGTGATGCAGAAATTCACACAGCGGGTCGTCGAGATGAGCGCCGAGGACCTGAAACAGTCCTTCGTCAACCCGATCGACGGCAAAAAGACGCCCGAACTGAGCGTTCCGTTCATCAAGCTGAGCAAGAACGCGCAGCCCAGGCACCTGCTGCTGCCGATTCCCGCCGACGAGCGCATCGCCAACCCCAAGCTCACGCAGAACAACGGATGGAACTAACCCCAAAACGACCAACGAAAAGATGAAACGCAATACATTCCGCTTTGCAATTCTGGCCGCCGCGGCCCTCACAGCCTGCAACGACACGCCCGATTCGCTCTACGAGCACGAAGACAGCGTACAGGACGTGCCCGACATCGTGCTCGAATCCTATGCCAGGCCCTACGACATCATCCCCGAAGAAGAATGGACCGAGATCAATTTCGGCAAATTCATCGCCGCAGCGATGGGCACCGATGACACGGGTTCGACGACCCTCGCCGACCAGCGTCCCGCCCACTTGGTGAAACTCGATACGCATATCCGCATGGTCGAGCAGTTCGAGAAATTCGTCGAGGCCAACCCGAACGTGGTGAAGATGCCCAAGGAGCCTTTCTGGAAATGGGAAGACCCCGACGGCAACTCGCGCAAAGACTTCCCGGTGGTCGGCATCACCTGGAAGGAGGCCGACGCTTTCGCCCGCTGGCTCGGGGGACGCCTCCCGACCGAGGCCGAATGGGAAATGGCAGCCAAAGCCGCCACAGCTGAAAACTCGGGCGACCGTTACCTCTCTTACAGCAACAACAGTTCCTCGAACAAAGCCGCCTGGTTCTTCAACTCCAAAAACGCGAGCTACGGAACGGGCCTCGTGACGGTCATCACCGACGCCCAAGGCAACCGCATCGAGCGCATCGGCCGCATGGCGCACCGCTGCGGCGAGATGAAGGACGGCAAGACCTCTCCCGCCAACGCCCTCGGGCTGACGGACATGTGCGGCAACGTCATGGAGTGGTGCTCGGACTGGTACGGCGCCGATTATTACAGGGAGTGCCTGAAAAACGCGGTCCCGACCGAAGGTGAAATTCCCTACCTCGATGCCGAAGGCAAAAGCGTCACGGGCGAAATCATCTACGTCGAGAATCCGCAGGGTCCCGCCACCGGCAAGCTGAAAGTCCTGCGCGGCGGCTCGTGGAACCAGCCCGAATACGCCGTGAAGACCACGATGCGTTTGAAGATCCAGCCCGGCACGCGTTCCGAGGAGATCGGCTTCCGGGTGGTATTCGACGTGACGGAAGGCGCCGACTACGGCGGAAACTGATAAAACAAGCATAAACAATCCCATTAGATGAAGAAGAGAGAGATACTGACGGTCCTCGCCGCCGCGGCCCTTACGCTGACTGCGGCGGCCCAGGGCTACGCCCCGGCCGAAAGCCACCGTCTGACGAAGACCATCAACACCGAATGGACGTTCAACTACTTCCCCCAGGAGGAGGAGGTCAGGGGCGTCTACGAATCCCCGTCGTTCGATGACTCGACCTGGAGCTACGTCTGCGTCCCCCACACGTGGCAGACCTACGAAACCACGCGCGAGCTGCATCCCTACATCCGCAACGTCGCCGCTTCGGACAATCCCTACTGGTGGAACGGCTGGGGCTGGTACCGCAAGCGCATCGACATCGGACGCGAGTATGCAGGCCGCCGCATCCGCTTCGAGTTCGACGGCGTGCAGAAATACGCCAAAATATATCTCAACGGCAAGTATCTGGGCGATCACAAGGGCGGCTTCACGAGTTTCTATGTGGACGCCACCGACGCCGTGAATTTCGGCGGCGAGAACATCCTGACCGTGGCCGTGCAGAACTCGCTCAACGACAAATACCGCATCCCGCCGATGAACGCCGGCAACTGGGCGGTCTACGGCGGTATCATCCGCGACGTGCGGCTGGTCGTCACCGACCCCGTGAGCATCCCTTTCCAGGGATCGTACAAACACGAGGGCGGCACGTTCATCACCACCCCGGAGGTGAGCGCGAAACAAGCCGCCGTGCGGATCAGAACCTACGTGCAGAATCAGCGTCCCGACGCCGCGGAAGTGACCCTGCGCACCGTCGTCACCGATGCCGACGGAAACGTGTGCGAACGGCTGAACGCTTCACAGCGCATCGACGCCGGACAGATCGCCGAATTCGACCAGTCGATCCCCAAATTCCGCAAACCGCAGCTGTGGAGCCCCGACTCGCCCTATATCTACAACGCATACAGCGAAGTTTACGTGGGCAAAGAGCTGCTCGACACCTATCATTCGACCTTCGGCATCCGCAGCGTCGCGTGGGACTACGACCTGCACCGGCTGGTGCTCAACGGCAAAGTCACCCACCTGCACGGCATCAACCGCCACGAGGAGTTCCCGTGGCTGGGACACGCTTTCCCGAAATGGATCGCGCAGCGGGACATGGAGGACATGAAATTCGGCCTCGACATCAACTACATGCGCACGGCGCACTACCCCAATGACCCGTCGGTCTACTATTTCATGGACCGCAACGGCATCTGCATCAACGAGGAGCTGCCCAATATCAAAAACCAGAACTTCTCGAAGGAGGTGCAGGAGCAGAACTGCCGCGAGATGATCCGCCGCGACCGCAACCACCCCTCGATCGTCATCTGGTCGATGGGCAACGAGACCGACCACGCCTGCGACTCGCGCTACGCCGTCGAGGAAGACCCCACGCGCATCATCACCGTGCGGCAGCCCTACAACGACTCGTACAACCCCGAGTTCTGCAAGCACACCGACAAGGAGATGCCCGTCGAGAGCTACCTGCGCTGCACGATCCGCGGCTGGTACGACAAGGACGACATGAATCTCGAACCTTCCGACGGTCAGTGGGCCGGCACGGAGTATTGGCAGCACAAGCTCTCGCGCAACCCCAAGAAACCCATCTCGGAGCACAACGGCACCGTCTGGCTCTATGCCGACCACGGAGCCGACCGTGAATACGTCGGCGCACCGCTCAAACACGTCAACCCCAAAGGCTGGGTCGATAGCTGGCGCACCCCCAAATACGTCTACTACCTCTGGCAGGCCAACTTCTCGCGCAAGCCGATGGTCCACATCCAGCCGCATTTCTGGCGTTCGCAGTATGTCGGACAGAAGAAGCTCATCACCGTGGATTCCAACTGCGCGAAGGTCGAGCTCTATGTCAACGGCAAAAAGGTCGGAGAAAAGAAACCTGACATCACCAACGACTTCTGCGTCGAATTTCCCGATGTGGCCGTCGAACAGGGCGTGATCGAGGCCGTCGCCACGCACCGCAACGGTATGGTCGTGAAAGACCGCGTCGTGATGTCGGGCGAACCCGCGGCGCTGACGATCAGCATGTCGGCGGACAGGATGATGTCCACGGCGGACAACATCGTCGAATTCAAGGTCGACATCGTGGACAAGGACGGCGTACATGTCTACGGTGCGAACAATACGCTCAAATTCCATGTCGAAGGCCCCGCGACGCTCGTCGGCCCCGACGTCTACATCAGCGACCGCAACAAGCACGAGGAGTACGAAGGCACGATGTACATCGACGCCCCGGTCATCAACCTCATCCGCGCCGTCGGCAAGACGGGCACGGTGACCGTCACCGCCTCGGCAACGGGTCTCAAACCGGCTTCGGCGACCGTCGAAGTGGTCGACTACGTCGATCCCGCGCCGCTGCCCGGGATCTCCGAACCCCGCCTGAGCTGGGAGGGCCGCCAACACGTCGCCGTCAACGCTTCGCAGGCCAATTTCGTGCCGGCACCCGAGGAGATGCGCCTCTTCCCCGGCGAAGTGTCGTTCCCGATCGCCCGCCAGCAGGAGTTTCGTGCGCTCACCCAAACGTTCATCAAAGAGCAGAACCCCGGTATCGACACCTCGACGCCCGAATTCCGCTACATGCTCGATGCCTTCTCGACGATCCTCGCCTCGACGGCCCGCTACACGGGCGACCGGGGCTATATCGTGGCCGACGACTACAACTTCATCGCCGGCCAGTACAACGTGTCGCGCGCCATCACCAAGCACCTGGCCACGAAGCGATTGCCGAAAGCCTATGTCGACTACATGACCAACTACTACGCGAAGATGATCGTGCGCGACGGTAAGGACATGAACTACATGGCCGTCTGCGAACTCATCGACCGTATTCCCGAGGGCGGCGAAGCGGTCTGGACCGGTGAAAAAAGCGCCGCGAAGGGGCTGCGCACCGCAGAGGGCACGGACCTGAAAGCCATCGCGGCGCTCGTCCGTCCCGAACTCGGCACGCTGGACAAGGATGCCCAAAAACGGGCCTACAAACTCATCACGGCCGTCAATCCGTCGGTGACGTTCAAAAGCATCCGCAACAAAAAGACCAAGACCCGCACCGACTCCTACACCGTGAAGCCCAACAGCGTGGTCCTGATTCCCGAATTCAAGGCCCTGACCTCGAAGAAATTCCCCGACAAGAAACTGTAAGATGAAACTCACCCGATACATAGGATACGCGGCGCTGGCGGCATTGCTGTCGGCAGCACCGGCGTGTACCGGGGCCAAAGTCACGCCGACGGCGGCGACACAGCCCGAACACCACACCGTGACCGACCGCTACCGCGTGACCGTCGGCGGCGTGGACCTCCCCGTCGAAGCCTACAAGGATATTTTTTATGTCAATTTCACGCTCGACGGCTGCGCTCCCGTGCGCATCGGGTCCGCTGAGCCGCTCACCGGCTGCGAGGTCAGCCCCGCGGCCCGGGGCATCGCGGCTTCGGTCGAAGGCTCCGAGGCCCGGTTCACCCTCCCCGGCGCAGGCTGGTGGGTGGTGCGCCTGAACGACCGCGACCGGCTGTTCCTGCTGGCCGATGAGCCCGAGAAGGCTCCGGCAGCAAACGGACAGACACTCAACGCCGCGGATTTCGTGTCGGGCGACGGGCTTCAGACCGCCAATCTGCAACGCGCGCTGGACGAGGCTTCGGCCACGGGACGCACGCTGATCTTCCCGCGCGGGGTCTATCCGACCGGAACGCTCCGCATCGGCAGCAACACGCACATCTACCTCGCCGACGGGGCGATCATCAAAGGCTCGGACGACCGTGAAGACTACCCCACCGACGGCGGCCTCCCGGAAGCCGACCACATCCACAACAAAGAACACTACACCGACAACGGCGAGTGGATGACTTTCAGCCGACTGATCCTCATCGACAGCGCCGAGAACGTCTCGATCCGCGGCCGCGGCATCATCGACGGAAGCGGGGCCGCGCTCCGCGCCCAGGGCAAGCCTGCCAACCTGATCCGCATCCGCAATTCACGCAACGTGTCGATCGAAGGCATCCTGCTGCGCGACCCCGCGGCGTGGAACACCCACATCCACTATTCGGACGGCGTGACGATCCGCGACGTGAAGCTCATCAACGACGCCACGGTTCCCAACACCGACGGTTTCGACCCCGACGCCTCGACCAACGTGATGATCGACCACTGCTTCGCCTACTGCTCGGACGACAACGTCGCCGTCAAGACCACCAACAACCTCGGACTGAACAAGGAGCTGCAAAACGTCGTCGTCCGGAGCTGCGTCTTCCTGACGCGCAAGTCGTCACTCAAAGTGGGCACCGAAACCAAAGCTGCCCGTATGTCCGACATCCTCTTCGAGGACAACGACATCGTGGAGTGCGACCGCGCCCTGGCGCTCTACTGCAACGACGGGGCGCTGTTCGAAAACATCACCTTTTCGAACAACCGCGTCGAACGCAACTATCCCGACAGCCAGCGCCGCCCGATCCATTTCAAAATCTCGGAGCGTCACGGCAAAGGGCGTATCCGCAACGTCATGATCCGCAACTGCGACTTCGCCACGGTCTTCCCGCGCCCCGCGGAGATCGCCGGACTCGACGCCGACCACACGATCGACAGCCTGACGTTCAGCAACGTCACGATCGGCGGCCGTCCCGTCCGCTCGCCCGACGACCTGGGCGCCAAGATCCGTTTCACCGAAAACATCCGTTTCGAATGACAAAACGACTTACGATACTCCCGGCCCTGCTTCTGTGGACCGCAGCCGCCTCGGCTGCCGGATACGAGGTGCGCATGAAGGGCGCGCCCCAGCAGGTCGAGCCCTTCAAACACTACCACTACGTCTCCTGTACGCCGGAGGGCGCGGCGGAGTTCACCGTGACGGTCCCCGCAGCGGTCTCCTCGGCCGAAGTCAGCCCCCTGAGCCGCGGCGTCAAGCCCTCCATCGAGGGGAGCACGGTGCGCTTCCGCCTCCCGGAAGCGGGCCAGTACCTCGTGCGGCTGAACGACACGGCAAAGCTCTTCATCTTCGCCGAGAAACCCGCGCTGAAAGTCGAGGGAACGAGCATTATGGAGTATAAAGGCATCGACAACACCGGGACGACGAACGTCACCGCCGCCGTACAGCGTGCCGTCGACGAATGCGCGAAGAAGGGCCGCACGCTGATTTTCCCCGCCGGGGAGTATCTCTGCGGCCAGCTCCGCCTGCCGTCGCACGCGCACCTGCATCTGGAACGCGGCGCGGTCATCCGGGCCGACGCCTCCTCGGCAGCCGCCTTCGAATCGAACGACGATGTCAAGACCCGCCGCTTCATCTATGTCAAGGACGCCAAAGATATCCGGATCACGGGACTGGGCGCCATCGACGGCAGCGGCCGCGCGCTGCGCGAAAAGTTCGGCGACAAGGCCCGCATACGCCTGCTGCTGGCCGTGAACTCCTCGGACCTGCATTTCGAGGGCGTGATGTTCCGGGACCCCGGGTCGTGGAATACGCAAATACTCCTTTGCCGCAACGTCGTGTTCCGCAACATAAAGCTGATGAACGACACGGAGCTGAGCAACACCGACGGCTTCGATCCCGACGCCTCGCGCAACCTGCTGATCGAAAACTGCTTCGCCTACTGTTCCGACGACAACGTGGCCGTCAAGACCACGGGGTATTCCGGCTATCTGGGCGACGCGGAGAACATCACCGTCCGGGGATGCGTCTTCCTGACCAAAAAGTCGTCGCTCAAAGTGGGCACCGAGACCCGCGGAACGCGGATGTCGGGCATCACTTTCGAGGACAACGACGTGCTGGAATCCGACCGCGGCATGGCGCTCTACGTCTCGGACGGCACGGCCCTGAGCGACGTGCGTTACCTGAACAACCGTTTCGAACGCAACCACCCCGACAGCAAGCGGATGATGTTCCAGTTCTCGGTCAACGCCCGCCGGAAAGACTCCCCGGTCGGTTCGATCCGCGGCGTCGAGGTCCGGGACTGCTCTTTCCGGGTCCCCTTCCCGAAGGCCCCCGAGATCAAATGCCCGGCCCGGGGCAATATCGAAGGCATCGTCTTCGAGAACCTGACCGTGGGCGGCGAAAAGGTCCTTGCCCCGGAGCAGATCGCGCTGAAATGCGTCAACGCAGAAGCGACCTTCAAATAAACCGCCATGAAACGACTGTTAGCCATATCGCTGTTCCTCCTCACCGCTGCGCGCCTCGACGCACAGTGGCTCGACTCGAACGTCTACGACCGGCCGCTGAAAGAGGTGCTCCAGCAGGTCGAAGCCCAGTATGGCGTCAAACTGCTCTACGAAGAGAAGAACGTCAGGGGACGTAGCGTCAAATCGGCTCCGTGGCGTTTCTACGACGATGCCGAGGCCACGCTCGACAACATCCTGCGACCGCTCGACATGCGCTGGACGGCCAAAGCCCCCGGTGTCTACGAGATCAAGAAATGGGAGTATTTCCGCAAACCCTACGCCGAAGGTGAAAAGCACCTGAAACGCCTGCTCGAACTCTACCCCGCACGCGAGGCTTTCGAAGCCCGCAAGGCCCGCATCCGCACACACATGCTCGCCACGCTGGGGCTCGACAGCCTGAAAAAGTGCGACCTCGCGCCGATCCGGAGCAATCTGCGACGGCACGACGGCTACACCGTCGAGAACATCGCGCTGGAAATCCTGCCCGGCGTCTGGGTTTCGGGATCGCTCTACATGCCCGCACGGTTCCGGGGACGCATCCCCGTCATGCTCTCGCCGCACGGCCATTTCTACGATAAAACCGACACCTCGATCCCCGACCAGCGGGGACGCTATCGCCCCGACCAGCAGCTCCGCTGCGCCATGCTGGCCAAGATGGGAGCCGCGGTTTTCAGTTACGACATGTGGGCCTGGGGCGAATCGGCGCTGGCTTTCAAGCTGAAGGACCACCGTTCCGACCTGGGAATCGTCATGCAGACCTGGCAGAGCATCCGCATCCTCGACTACCTCTGCGCCCAACCGTGGGCAGACACGACCCGCGTGGGCGTTACGGGCGCTTCGGGCGGCGGCACGCAAACGATGGTGATCGCGGCGCTCGACGACCGCATCACGCTGAGCGTCCCGGTGGTCATGCTCTCGTCGCACTTCTTCGGCGGATGCCCCTGCGAAAGCGGGCTTCCGATCCACATCCTGCCGGGCGAGCCGATGAGCAACAACGCCGAACTGGGAGCCCTCGCAGCCCCGCATCCGCAGCTGGTGATCTCCGACGGCCACGACTGGACAGTGACCGTGCCGCAGATCGAATACCCCTATCTGCAAAAGGTCTACGGATTCTACGGTGCCGGGGACAAGGTCCGCAACGTCCACCTGGCCGCCGAACAGCACGACTACGGCGTAAACAAACGCCGCGCAATGTACGACTTCGTGGCGGAGCAGTTCGGGCTGCGGACCGAAGGGCTGCGCAACGCCGACGGCACCTACCGCGAGGAGACCGCAACGGTGGAACACGCTCCGGAAATGTATGTTTTCGGAACGGACCGCCAGCTTCCGGCCCATGCCGTCAAAGGCAGCGACGCACTGCGCAAACTACTCCGGGAGTACAAAATCGAACAGTAACCCATAAAGATAACCTGCGATGAAACAAATTTTACCCATCCTTACGGCACTGCTGCTTTGCGGTCCGATCTCCGCGCAGATCAGCACGGCGGATTTCGAAGCCCTGCGGGCCATCTACGAAGCCACGGGCGGCGCCGGCTGGACAAATAACACCGGTTGGGATTTCAAAAACGCCACGGCCGACGACGTGAAGCCCTACAACGCCCAGGAGGGCACGGGCTGGTTCGGCATCAACGAAATCCGCAAAGGCCGCGTCAGCAAACTCGAACTGCCCGCCAACGGCCTCACGGGCGCGCTTCCCGAAGCGATCTACGCCCTGGACGGCATGCGCACGCTCAACCTCTCGGGCAACGGCCTCACGGGCAGTCTCTCGCCCGAAATCGGGCGGCTGAAGCTCATGTCCTCTTTTATCCTTTCGGACAACCGGCTTTCGGGCGAGATTCCCGACGAACTGATCCTGATGGGCGCCGAAGCCAAGACCTCGAAGCCCCGCGAAGACGGCAAGGGCGGCAACGAGATCAAAGTGCTGCTCAACAAGAACCAGCTGACAGGCCCGATTCCGGCAGCAATCGGCGACATGGCCCTGCTGGCGAAACCCGCCAACTCGAGCGCGCTCGACCTGAGCTACAACAGGCTGACGGGCGAAATACCCGCTTCGGTGGCCCGGCTCACCTAGCTGACCTCGTTCAAGGCCGCCGGCAACCGCCTCTCGGGCACCGTGCCTGCGGCGCTGGAGTCGCTGCCGCGGCTGAAATACCTGCGTCTGGAGAAAAACGCCTTCACGGGCGCCGTTCCCCGCAAATAATCCGACAACAACCAGAAAACATAACCTGACATGAAAAAACTGATCCTCTTATCGCTTGCCGCGCTGGCCCTGACGGCCTGCGGCGACTCGGATTGGCTGGGAGACGGCAACGTCTACTACAAGCCGAAAGAGCTCACGCTGTCGAAAAGCTCGCTGAACGAACTCATCATCGGCGAAACCCGCCGTCTCTACGCTTCGTTCGACCCGGCGGAAACCACCGACGGAGAGATCCTTTGGAGCTCCAGCGACGACGCCGTCGCCACGATCGACGAAAACGGCTCCGTACATGCCACCGGCCTGGGCGACGCCGTCATCACGGCCCGCAGCACGGCCTATCCCGAAATCAAGGCCACATGTGCGGTCTCGGTAACGGTCGAATCGGGCATCCGCGTCTACGACCTGCTGCTCGACCAGCCCGTCGATGGCCGGATCACCTTCGTCCGCAACTCCACGGGCAACCGCGACTACTATTTCGAAGTCTTCGTACACGACACCTTCGACAAGAGCGTGACGTTCGAAACGACGAACGGAGAGGTCGTGGACATCGAGGAGAAGGAACTCGACGGCCGCACGGGCTTCACGCTCGTCCCGGGACAAGAACTGGGCGACGCCACGATCACCATTCAGTCGACGCGCAACGACGACGTGCGCGCGGAAATCCCCGTCAGCCTGAAAACCATCAAAGTTACGGGTGTGGCGCTGTCGCTCAACGAGGACGGCAGCGAAGCCAGCGACGCACTCGCCGGGAAACTCACCGTCAGCCATACCAAAGCCGTCCGCGTGGTCTTCTCCACGGACGACGAGGAGATCAAGATCCCCGAAAACAGCCGTATCAGCGTCGAGAGCAGCAACACCGCCGTTGCAACGGTCGACGCCGAGGGCACGCAGGACCCCGCCACGCAGACCGTATCGTTCAACGTCTATATGGTCGACGATCCGGCCAACGCCCCCGACGGCACCTCGACGATCACCGTCAAGACCGACGACGGCTCCTACGAAGCCAGCTTCACCGTGACGGCCCAATGCCCGGGCGTGCAGCAGATCGTCCTCGGCCAGACCCTCTCCGACCCGATCCTCGCCGGCCGGACGTTGCAGATGACCTACAAGACCGTTCCCGAGGACGCCTATGTACAGACCGTACAGTGGAGTTCGGCCGACGAGAGCGTCGCCACGGTAGACGCCAACGGACTGGTGACAGTCAAAGCCGATTTCGCGTTCGACCCGGCCAACTGCGAGGCGACCGAAATCCTTATCACGGCCACCTCCGACGACGCCAGCGCCGCCGCAGGGTCGTGCAAACTGCGCCCGTATCAATATGTACCCGCCACGGGCGTCATGGTGACCGACCAGTGGGGCAACCGCATGCGCGGCACCAGCACGACCGCCTCAACCATTTCATCTCCCAATGATAATTACGCCTGCATCGTATACTGCTCCGGAGGAGGAACTGCTAAAAAAACTCTATTCAATGACACTCAGAGCTGGGCTGTCGCATCGCCTGCTGTCGAAGGAATTGACAAAGCAGGTTCGGTAGCCGTTTACCTAACGGCGACACCCTATCCCTACGAAT
>ENA-UEQO01002563-UEQO01002563.1-human-gut-metagenome-genome-assembly--contig:-NODE-2563-length-15924-cov-6.770808_pt1 | contig 15924 bp, 16 predicted proteins | sample MGYA00242938_ERZ507940 | MGnify/ENA primary metagenome ERZ507940 (study PRJEB26167, sample SAMN06115517) | human gut metagenome | host: Homo sapiens | place: China:Chongqing | collected 2014-12-03... | reverse complement strand
CTTTGCTTTGAGGTGGAGAAAGGAGGGGGGATATGTTCCTGGGAGTATATCCTTGATTCTCGTTATTCCGGGTGAAAGAACGTTACAGGCTTTTGTATTCAGGCCTGAAAATCCAGCCCGGTCCGGTGAAAAATTTTAGAAAAAAGATACGGCGCATAAACCGGGGAATATACCCGGCTTATGTGCCGTTTGCTAATTCATCTTTTTGTGAGAGGTGGCTTATTCGCCCCGGTTTACATCCCGGGCATTGGCCTGGGCGGTCGGCATAATGACTATATCGTTCAGGCATACATGGGGCGGTCGGGTGATGGCAAAGAGGATCGTATCTGCAATGTCGTCGTTTGTCAGGGGCGTGATGCCTTTATATACGTTTGCTGCGGCTTCGCTGTTACCTTTATAGCGGACAAGGGAAAATTCGGTTTCCACCATGCCCGGAGCAATGTTGGTGACCTTGATGTTGTGGCGCAGCATATCCGTGCGCATGGCTCTTGACAAGGCATCCACTGCATGTTTGGTGGCGCAATACACGTTGCCGCCGGGGTAAACTTCTTTTCCGGCAATGGAAGCGATATTGACGATGTGCCCGCTTTGCCGGGCGATCAGCAGGGGAGCTACGGCACGGGTGACGTAAAGCAATCCTTTCACGTTGGTGTCGATCATACGTTCCCAGTCGTCTAAAATCCCTTCCTGAACCGGGCTGACCCCTACTGCCAGCCCTGCATTATTGACCAGCACATCGATGTTTTTCCATTTATCGTTGAGGCTGTCGATGGCCGATTGTACTTCTGCCTGCTGGCGGACGTCGAAGCAAAGGGAAAGTACGTCGGTTCCTTTACTCCGAATGATTCCGGCTAACTCTTCCAGCCGTTCCCGGCGTCGTCCCGTGATAATTACATCGTAGCCTGCCTCTGCCGCTTTGATTGCGGTGGCCTGACCGATACCGGAAGTTGCTCCGGTGATAAGTGCGATTTTGTTCATAATGACCTATTTTCAAAAAAAATCCCTGCCCGGCAGAGATTCTTGTTCTGAGTTAAGAAATTGAATCTAAAATTAATGTTTTCTAAGTTAAAATGCAATGGGATTTGTGGAAAAGCGGGAAAATAGTTACTTTCGCTCGGTGTCCCTATGTATGTTTGGGTGCTGAGAATAGCGAATGATAAAAAAAATTCTGTTTATATTAGCGGGTGTCCTGATTGTTTCCGGTTTGTCCGGCCAGAAATTGCTGCGTAATACAAGTATTTTGAATTACCAGCGGGGTGACCGTACTTTGTTGCATTTCGGTTTTAGCCTGGGAATGAATTACATGGATTACCGGGCTCTTTTGTCGGAAATGAACGGCTACCGGGCTGAAACGGGAAAGTTGAATGTGGGCTTTTCGGTGGGTATCATTTCGGAATTGCGTATTTGTGAGGACCTGGGCCTGCGTTTTTTGCCGGGGCTCGAGTTTGCCAACCGTTCTTTGGCCTTTACGAATGTAGAGGGGGAAGAGGACGGAAAAAAGTATGCTTACAATGAATCGGTATATATCAATTTACCGCTGATGCTGAAATATAAAGCGAAGCGGATCAATAACTTCCGGCCTTTTCTGACAGCCGGAGGCAGTTTTAAATACGATTTTCACAATCATGACCATTTGAAACCGGATAAATCGGTGTATTTCCGGACAAAGCGTTCGGACGTTTTCCTGGAAACCGGAGCGGGGTGTGATTTTTACTTACCTTATTTTAAATTCGGAATAGAGTTACGTTTCTCTCTCGGCCTGACGGATGCGCTGGTCCACCGGCACGATTCGGAAAATCCGGGGTATGAGAATTATACGAACGCTTTGAAGAAGCTGAACGCCCGTATATTTTCGATTTGTTTTAATTTTGAGTAATTTTGTTTAGGTTTCCGCAGTTGCCGGGAGAAATTTTCGGAATGACGGAAAGTTTTTAAATCGCTAAGCTGGAATACGTAATGTATAGAGAGATACAAATCCGGGTGATGCCCGAAGAGGCCGGGGATACCGCGCTTTTAGAACGCTATGCGGCAAAGGCTGCCGGAGTGGAAGCCGGCCGGATCTGCCGGGTGGAGGTGTTGAAGCGATCGATCGATGCCCGGCAGCGCAAGGTGATGTTCACTTTGGTGGTGGGCGTGCATATCGACCGGATCGAAGCCCGCGAAAAGGTGTTTGTGCCGGGTTACCGGGATGTGAGCCGGGAGCGGGCGGTGGTTGTGGTGGGAGCCGGGCCGGCCGGGTTGTTTGCTGCTTTGCGCCTGATCGAGCGGGGATTTCGTCCCATTGTGCTGGAGCGGGGAAAATGTGTAGAGGAGCGGAAGAAAGATTTGGGGCAGTTGTACCGTACCGGGATGGTGGATGAAGATTCTAATTTTGGATTCGGCGAAGGAGGGGCGGGCACTTTTTCCGACGGTAAGTTATACACCCGCTCCAAGAAGAGAGGGGATGTGCAGCGTGCCATGGAAATATTGGTGTATCACGGAGCGAGCGAAAATATTTTGGTGGATGCCCATCCGCATTTAGGCACGGATAAGCTGCCGGGAGTGATTGTGAATATCCGGCATACGATCGAAAAGTATGGCGGGGAAATTTATTTCAATTGCCGGGTGACCGATCTGTTGCTGGAGGAAGGGGCTGTACGGGGTGTTGTGGCAGGAGGCCGGGAATTTCTGGCTGACGATGTGATTCTGGCAACGGGACATTCCGCCAGGGATGTTTACCGGATGCTTCACGAGCGTTCGGTACTTATGGTTCCGAAAGATTTTGCGGTGGGGCTGCGGATGGAGCATCCCCAGCACCTGATCGATTGCATACAATATCATTCTCCGGCAGGAAGGGGGGAATATCTGCCGGCAGCAGAATATAGTTTTGTTACCAACATCGAGGGGAGGGGCGTGTATTCCTTTTGCATGTGTCCCGGCGGGGTAGTCGTTCCGGCGGCTACCGGAAAGGAACAGCAGGTGGTGAACGGCATGTCGGCTTCCGGGCGGAATACGCCCTGGGCTAATTCGGCCATTGTTACCGCCATCGGTGAGGCAGAGTTGAGGGAACTCGGATTTCACGGGCTTTTCGGAGGTTTGAGGTTGCAGGAAACTTTAGAAAAAAAAGCCTGGGAAGAGGGTGGCAAAAACTTATTTGCCCCTGCACAAATATTAACTGATTTTTTAGGGGGTAAATATAGCAACCTGTTACTGCGTTCTTCGTACAAACCAGGTGTAACGAGTTCTTTGATCCATGAATGGTTGCCGGAAGTGATCTACCGCCGCCTGCATGACGGGCTTCGTTTTTTTGGCCAGCGTGCCAAAGGTCTGATCACGGATAAGGCATTGCTTTTGGGGGTGGAAACCCGGACTTCTTCGCCTTTACGGATACCGAGAGGAAACGAGCGGTTCGTACACCCGGAAGTGGCTGGTTTATACCCTTGCGGAGAGGGGGCTGGCTATGCCGGAGGTATCATTTCCGCTGCCATGGATGGGGAAAAATGCGCCGATAGCGTGAGCTAACGTTTAAAAGGGCATTTTTGAGTAAAAAAAAATAGAAAAAACATCGTTTTTTTTTTGAAAAATTTGACATCATCAATAAAATCCCTACATTTGTGTGTAGAGAAAAAGGTTAAAAAATTCTAACCCTAAAAATTAATATTATGAACAAAGCTCAATTAATCGACGCTATTGCTGAAAAAGCAGGTTTAACAAAAGCAGATTCTAAAAAAGCATTGGAAGCTTTCGTAGAAACAGTTAGTGATGCCCTGAAAAGTGGAGACAAAGTTGCATTGATCGGTTTCGGTTCTTTCTCTACTTCTGAAAGAAGTGCAAGAACAGGTAGAAATCCTCAGACTGGTAAAACGATTACGATTCCGGCTAAGAAGGTTGTTAAATTCAAAGCAGGCGCCGAATTGGCAGACATGTAATCCCTGATAGGATAAAAAAAAATGACGTCTAAGTAATTAGACGTTATTTTTTTGTCCGTATGTATGCGAACATAGGCGGCAGACTGTAGGAAGGGGAACCGAAGAGGGGAACGAGGCATTTCCGCCGGGAGGAATGCTCCGGAATATTTAAAGATTGTAGGGAATGGGTGTTTCATTCTACTCGAACGGTTTTACAAAAAAATAGTGTCGCCGGTAGTATATGGAATAAGAATCGAATAACAATAAATATTGAATAAGATCATTTTTATTATCAAAATATATTTATTTGTATGAAATTTGTCGTAGAAAAAAGAAATAATTACATTTGTGCAGAATCAGAGAGGGTTCTATGATATAAAGATATTGAGTTAGTTTTATTCGGCTTATAAGAACTACCAAAATTTAAGAAGAGACACAGAATAAAGCGACAATGTCCCAGCGAAGTGTGGGCATATTTGTCGTGTGTGTCTCATAAACATTGGTAGTTCATGTTAGCAGCGACAAATACCTGCACTTTGCTTTTTATGATTTTTACTTCTTTTTATAACCTTATGAGTTACTGCTTGGGGCGTTGATGGCCGGAAAGCGCTGAAGAATGGCGAAAGAGGGGAGGGATGCGGTAAGGTTGTTTTTGTTTGCCATAGAATATTTATTCTTTCCGGTAAATTTATTTCGATAAGTTTAATAAGCCCGGTAAGTCCGGGATATTTGGGAAACCTGGGATAGGGGAGATCATTCGATAAACCCTGAAATTTAGCAGAAAATTTTATTATAAAGCGGAAGACCGTCTCGTTTTCCTTTGTTTATTCGGCAATCCGGGTACGGTTTTAAGGTGCTTAGACTTGTGCCGGAAAATGATGCCGGGGTATGGATAAGTGCGAAAGACGGCGAAACATTATTCGTCGGGGGATTGGGGCGTTTGGGCGCGGGTAATTTTTACGACGCCGATACTGAGTTCGTAAAGAGCGTACATAGGAATACTCACCAGCAGTAGGGTGAAAATATCGGTGGTGGGGGTGATGATTGCGGCTACAATTAAAATTACCACCAGGGCCTGCCGCCTGTACTTTTTCAGGAAAGAGCTGGTGATAAATCCCAATTTTGCAAAAAAGTAAGTAAGCACGGGAATTTCAAAAGTCGCTCCTAACATGACGGAAAGCGCCAGAAAAGTGTTGATATAGGAAGATATGGAGATTTTATTATCGATCAGTTCGCTCACGTGGTAATTGGCTAAAAAACGGAAAGATAGCGGAAAGATCAGGAAATAGTTTAATAACACTCCCGTCAGGAACAGGAGAGAGGCGGATAAAAGCACTTTGACCGATATGTTGCGTTCTTTTTCATAGAGTGCAGGACTGACAAAGCGGTATATCTCGTAGAGGATGTAAGGCGATGCCAGGAGAATCCCCACATAAAACGATGTGCTCATGTGGATAAAGAACTGGGATGCCAACTCGATGTTGATCAATTCGACGTCGAAAGGTTCCACCTGTATGGAAGGTTGTCCTATCCATATTCCTAAACGGTTGATCCACTGGTATAGAATGAAATCGGAATTGCGCGGCGCTAAAATAATATCGAAAACCGTGTCTTTATAAAGGAAAGCTACGACCATGAGGAGAACGACGATGAGAGCAATACGAAAGAACACTTTTCTAAGCTCATCGAGATGATCCCAGAAAGTTATTTCCTGCGCTTTGTTCTCCTGCATGCCGGGACGGTTTTATTTTTGAGGATGATCGGAGCCGGCATTCGGGTCGTTCTCTGTGCCGTTCATGCCGTCTTTAAAACTTTTCACGCCTTTGCCCAATCCTTTCATTAATTCGGGGATTTTCTTTCCACCGAAAAGCAGCAGGACGATCAGGGCTATAAATAGGATCTCCTGTCCTCCCAATCCGAATATCAACGGGTACATCATATAAATTAATTTTTTCCGGTTTCTGTGGGCCACTGCATTTGGACGGCGGCCGATCTATGATACAAATATAATTAATTTTAGCCTGAGTGCAAACGAGGGGAATGAAAATAGCATGTATTTGAGAGTGAGTGCAGGGCAGACGGGAAAATATTTTAACTTTGCATGAGTATAAACGATCTGATTCAATGGAAAAGCAGGAAATAAAGAACTGGCGGGTGCTCGATTCCGAATATATTTCGCGCGAGCCCTGGTTTACGGTGCGGAAAGAACGGGTGGAAGTGGGAAACGGGAGTATAATCCCTTCTTACTATGTGTTGGAATATCCGGCGTGGATTTGTGTGTTGGCTATCGATAAGGAAGGGAACATGATTATGGAACGGCAGTACCGGCATGGTTTCGGGCGGGTGGATTATGAGCTTTGCGCCGGGGTAATGGATGCCACCGACGCCACTCCCCTGGATGCCGCCCGGCGGGAACTGTGGGAGGAAACGGGATACGGCAACGGACAATGGCAGGAATTGATGCAGGTGTGTGTCAATCCGGGTACGCATAATAATATCACTTATTGTTTTCTGGCTACGGGAGTGGAACGGATTTCTGCCCCGAAGCAGGAGGAGACCGAAGATATTGCGGTGGAATTTTTGTCGCCGGAAGAGGTAAAGGAAATATTGGAAAGAAACGGGATCATGCAGGCGATTCATGCGGCGGCTCTGTGGAAGTTTTTTGCTTTGAATCCCCTGGAAAAGAAGTAACCGGAACAGGCTTATAAGCTATAAATATGAAGTCAGCGAAAGAACAGGTAGAATATTTAAAAAATTTTGTAACGGACGAGAAGAACGGTCTTTTCAGCCGTATAATCGACGAACGGACGGATTATGCAACGGTGGTGCTGGAGGATTTATTCCAGTCGCATAACCAGAGTGCCGTGATGCGTTCGGCGGATTGTTTCGGCATACAGGATGTGCATATTATCGAGAATCGCAACACCTACGATATTACCTCTACGGTTTCGCAGGGGGCGAGAGAGTGGCTGTCGCTGTATCGTTACGGAGAACGGGAAAACAATACGCAGGCGGTTATCGATAAGCTGCGGGGAGAGGGATACCGGATTATCGCCACCACGCCCCATCAGGGAGATGTGCTGATAGACGATCTCGACCTGGAGAAGGGAAAGATGGCCTTTTTTTTCGGTACGGAACTGACCGGGTTGTCCGATGTGGTGATCGGCCAGGCGGATGAGTTCGTGAAAGTGCCGATGTACGGTTTTACCGAAAGCCTGAATGTGAGCGTCTGTGCCGCGCTGGTGATGTACAGCGTCAGGCAGCGTTTACGGGTAAGCCCGATCGATTGGCATTTATCCGAAGAGAAGCGGACGGAGGTGCTGTTGCAATGGTACCGGAAGGCGATTAAGGCTTCGGAGGAGATTTTGGAAAGGTTTAACCGGGAATAACGGGAGAGCGATGATTCGATATAAGGAAGGCATGAATAGAAAGGGATTTATTTTAGGGGTGATTTTCGGAATGCTGTCTTTGACGGGCAGGGCGCAGATAGATAGTGTCGCAGTGCGGCTCGAACGAATCAAAGCGTGTTCGGAAGATAGCGTGAAGGTGGCTTATGCCGGTGAAATACCCGCTATGCTGGAAAAAACGGCTTTCGGGAGTTTCCGGGGAGCCGCCCCGGTGAAATATCTGGGCTATAAGTGCAGTGCGGATGCCGGGGCAGAGCTGTTTTCCTGGGCGATTCCCCTGACGAAAGGGTTGGCTTATTATAATTGGTTCCGTTTCAAGGATGGGAACCGGGTGTATTTGTTGCGGACTTTGCCGGGAGAGGAAACGGAAGTGCCGCCTTATCTGTTCTACGATCTGCTGCCGTTTAAATCGGGCGGGAAGGAGTATTTTGTTCTGCTGGGCTGGGCGCAAACCCCCAACAGTAACCGGAAAGCCGTGCTGATCGCCCGGTTCGGTACGGGGGGTAAAGTGTATTTTAATTCCAAACTGATGCGGAAGGGGAAGAGCCGGAGCGCTTCGCTCACTTTCGAGTATGCCCTGGACGGAAGTATGATGTTGAAACATGATAAGAAAGGAAAACGTATTGTTTTTGACCACCTGGTGCCTTTCGATAAGAAGTACGAAGGTTTTTTCATGTTTTACGGTCCGGACGGCACGAACGATGCCCTGTTGCTGAAAAAAGGAGAGTGGCTGTATATGGACAATGTGAAGAGATAAGGGGGGAGGCGTGTTCTCCCGTCCGGGCGGAAGAGTTTTTTAGGTATATGAAAAAGAAGATATATGGAAAAAGAAGAGTTTAAGTTTTTGACCGAGCAATTCGACGATATAAAGATTTTGCGTTACCGGGTTCCTGCTTTCGAGGGGCTGACTTTGCGGGATAAGGTTTTTGTATATTACCTGAGCCGGGCGGCCGTGGCCGGGCGGGACATCCTGTGGGATCAGAACAACCGTTATAATCTCCGGGTGCGGCGGGTGCTGGAATGGATTATACGGGATTTTAAAGGCGACCGGAACACTGCGGAATTTCAGTCGTTTCTGGTGTATGCGAAGAAGGTGTTTTTTGCCAATGGCATACATCATCACTATTCTATGGATAAGTTTGTCCCCGAATTTTCGAAGGAATATTTTCAGGGATTGCTGGCCGGTATCGGTGTGCCGGAAATTTTTCGCGAATTGGAAGATATTATCTTCGATCCTGCGTTTATGGCGAAACGGGTGGTGCTCGATGCGGGTGTGGACTTGGTGAAGGCTTCCGCCAATAATTATTATCAGGGAGTGACGCAGAAGGAGGCGGAGGAGTTTTACAGAACGTCCGGTACGGCGGAAGAGCGTCCGGTGATGCGGGGCCTGAATTCGACCTTAGTGAAACGGGACGGTATGGTGGAGGAGGATGTTTGGAAGGTATCGGGAAAATACGGGGCAGAACTGAAACGGGTGGCGGGATGGCTCGAAAAGGCGTTGCTTTATGCGGCCGACGAGCAGCAGAAGAAGGTTGTCCGCTTGCTGATCGATTATTACCATAGCGGGGATTTACGTATTTTCGACGAGTATTCGATCGAGTGGCTAAAGGAACTGGACGCTCCGGTGGATTTTATCAACGGGTTTATCGAAGTGTACGGCGATCCGTTAGGGTATAAGGGAAGCTGGGAATCGGTGGTGCAGATTATAGACCGGGAAGCCGGGGAACGTACCCGGAAACTGGCCGAGAACGCTCTGTGGTTCGAGGAACATGCCCCGGTGGACGAACGTTTTCGCCGGAAAGAGGTGAAGGGTGTTATTGCCCGGGTGATGCAGGTGGCGATGCTGGGCGGGGATTGCTATCCGGCTACGCCTATCGGGATCAATCTTCCCAATTCGGAATGGATACGGGAGTGCTACGGCAGCAAATCGGTGACGCTCGACAATATCACTTATGCTTATGAACAGGCGGCGCAAAGTTCGGGTGTGATGGAAGAGTTTGCCGCTACGGAGGAGGAGAAAGAATTGGGACGCCTTTACGGCTCGCTGGCGGGGAATGTGCATACCGACCTGCACGAGTGCCTGGGGCATGGTTCCGGGCGTTTGCTGGAGGGTGTTCAGCAGGATGCTTTGAAGAATTATTATTCTACGATCGAGGAGGCGAGAGCCGATCTTTTCGCCTTATATTATATTATGGATCGAAAGCTGGTGGAATTGGGCGTGCTGCCGTCTTTAGAAGCGGCGAAAGCGGAATACAATAGCTATATCCGTAACGGGTTGATGGTTCAGCTAACCCGGCTAAAAGAAGGGGATAATCTGGAGGAGTCGCACATGCGAAACCGGCAGATGATCGCGGCCTGGGTATTCGAGCAGGGAAAGGAGCGGCAAGTGATCGAGCGGGTGAAGAGCGACGGGAAGACGTATTTTATCATCCGCGATTATCAGGCTTTGCGGGGACTTTTTGCCCGTCTGCTGGCAGAGGTACAGCGCATGAAGTCGGAAGGCGATTACCAGGCGGCGAAAGAGCTGGTGGAAACCTATGGCGTGAAGGTGGACCGGAAATTGCACCGTGAGGTGTTGGAACGTTACCGGAGATTGAATGTGGCTCCGTATGCCGGATTTATCAATCCGGAATATGAATTGGTGGAGCAGGACGGTGTTCCGGTGGATGTGAAAATCCATTATCCTTCGGATTTCCTGCAACAGATGCTGGATTATGCCGTTGCGGAGTGAGGTAAATATAAATAATACAGAATTATGGACGATTTGCAGGGATTCATGACACCTCCCGGGCACGTACACTTTTTAGCTAAAAAGCTGTTCGGTGAGAGCGGGGAGATACAGGACGGGGCTATTGCTTATTTAGAGCCGGGAGGGGGCGGTCCGGTCGTGCCGCATACTCATTTACACGATCATTTGTTTGTGGTGGTCAGCGGAGAAGCTAAAATCTTACTCGATCGTCAGGAGGTCGTTGTCCATGAGAACGAATCCTTTTTGGTGAAAGGCGGGATTCCCCATTCCGTTTGGAACAATACGGAGAAGACGACGGTCATGCTGGGGATCAGCGTAAAATAGGGCAGTTTTTCAAAAGGGAAACCAACCGGGCTTCTGCCCCGGTTTCGATAGATCGGCGGCGGAGTGTTGAAAGCTGTAACTGTTCGTAAAATAAAAGCTGCCTGGAATTCCAGGCAGCTTTTTTATATTCCTATGACTCGTAATCAGTGGTTCTGACGGGCATTGACGATAGCCAGGAAGTCGTCGGCTTTCAGAGAGGCTCCGCCGATCAGGCCGCCATCTACATCCGGGTTGGCAAACAGTTCGTCGGCATTTTTAGCGTTGCAGCTACCTCCGTACAGGATAGAGGTGTTGTCTGCCACTTCTTTGCCATATTTTCCGGCCAGTACGCTACGGATAAATGCGTGCATTTCCTGGGCTTGTGCAGAGGTTGCCGTTTTTCCGGTTCCGATTGCCCAAACCGGCTCATAAGCGATGACGATGTGTGAGAATTGGTCGGCAGAAAGGTTGAATAAACCGTTTTCCAGTTGCGATTTCACCACTTCGAAGTGTTTTTCACTTTCTCTTTCGGCCAGCACTTCACCTACGCAGAAAATCACTTCCAGCTGGTTTTCCAGTGCGCGTTCCACTTTTTTTACGAGGATCGCATCGGTCTCGCCGTAGTAAGACCTTCTTTCAGAGTGTCCCAGAATCACGTATTTCGCTCCGGTCGAAGCCACCATTGCGGCTGAAACTTCACCTGTGTAAGCTCCCGATGCTTCAGTAGCGCAGTTCTGTGCAGAGACCTGAACTAAAGCGGGATCGACGATCTTGCTGACTTCCGGCAGGTGGATGAAAGGCGTGCCGATCACAACGGTTACGCCGGTGGCATTGGCCGCTTTCACTTTGCTGTTTACTTCTTTTGCCAGTTCAACACCTTCCTGAAGTGTTTTATTCATTTTCCAGTTTCCTGCTACAATTTTTTTTCTCATGGTTTATGTTTTTAATTCAAAAATGATACAGAGCGTCGGTTATTTTATCTGCCTTTTATATTTACGTGCCATGTAATAGCCCAGGCAACACAAATATAGTAAAATCAGGGAATAAACCACATAGCGATCGGTGATGTTTTGTTGTTCCGACAGGCAATAAGAAGTTAAGTCCTTGTCTTGCAAATCTTCCACTTCGGGCAGGTCGCGATGTCCCCATTTGTCGATCACCGTTCCTTTGCGTAATAACACCAATCCCGGATTGGAACGGATCATGGTTTTGAGCTGTATTTCATCGGTGGAACAAAATTCGTAGTTCACGTCGTGCGCCTGAGTGTAGTTTTGCACATCGTCGGTGTTCGAGGCGGTCAGCCCGTAGAAGCGATAACCTTTATCCTGTGCATAAGCCGCCAGCTTGTTTAACTTGTCCTGATTTTCGGAAGAGGTTTTATTGATGTTGTAAGCCACAGCCAGGAAGGTGTAATTATCGTCGTCCAGCACTTCTTCCGTGATGTTTCCGTATTCGGGATGTTCGATCACAAAGTCGTGAATCGGGGCTTTGTAGCCTTCGCTGATCAGTTTTTCTTCGGTGCTGTGGTGTTCCCAGTTCAGGGTGTCCTGCCAGGGAAAATTCTCTTCCGTGAAGTCTTGAATCTCTCCGGTGTTTTTGTTTTTATATTTCAGAGTCAGCTTATATTCGTCGTGGGGGGCTCCTTCGGGGATCCGCATGCCTTCTGCAATGTTCTTTCCGATGGCATAGGGGCGGAAATCGAGGATCGGTAAGTGGCGGTAAGAATAAGATTCGATGCAAAGCATAAAGACAATGCTACATACCAGCATGACCGTTTGCTCCAGGAAATTGAAGACCGATTTGAATTTTTCCTTGTTGAAGAAAATCACTAAGGTCATCAGCAGCAGGATAACGTTTTTCCAGAATGTTTCCCAGTTGGTAAGGATCAGGGCATCGCCGAAGCATCCGCAGTCCGTCACCGGGTTTTTGATCGCCAGTATAAGCGTGAGGGGGGTGAATACGCCCATGAATAGCAATGCGCCCCAGGCAGCCCATTTCGTTTTAATGTTGAAAAACAGGCAAATACCGATTAAAAATTCTGCTAACGAAAGGAGAAAAGAGAAGAAAAGTGCGGAGAACGACATCCAGCTCATTCCGAAAGCATAGAAGTAGTCGGTAAATTTGTAGTCCGATCCCAACGGATCGACACCTTTTACAAAACCGGAATAAATAAATAAAGCTCCAACTAATATTCTGCAAATGTTCCTCAATAATTTCATATTTCTTTTCTGTTTCTTACGTTTTTAACGGGAAATCCCGTTCGGTTATCAATTCAGGGGTGTAGTAGTCGTTTCTTTTTCCACGATCAGGCGTATCAGGGCAAATACGGAATAATTGATCATGTCGTAATAATTGGCGTCGATACCTTCCGAGATCAGGGTGTTGCCTTGGTTGTCCTCGATCTGTTTCGTTCTTTTGATTTTCATCAGGATCAGGTCGGTGTAAGAACTGATCCGCATGCTGCGCCACGCTTCGTCGTAGTCGTGGTTCTTATCGAGCATGAGCGATTTGGCACGCTGGAAATAAGTGTCGTAAAGCCCGGCAATCTGTTCGTGGTCGCTTTCTTCGCTTTCTCCTGCCGTTCCCAGTTCCAGTTGGATCAGTCCCATAATGGAATAGTTGATGATTCCGATAAATTCCGGGATAATGCCTTCGTTCACTTTGGTGATTCCTTTTTCTTCGATGCACCGGATGCGGTTGGCTTTGATAAATATCTGGTCGGTGATAGAGGTAGGGCGAAGAATGCGCCATGCCGTACCGTAATCGTGCATTTTCTTGACAAAAATATCACGACAGGTATCTATCACGCTATCATATTCTTGTGCTGTGTTAGGCATAATTTAAGGGTTACATTGTAAAATGTAAAAAAATCGTCATTATCTTTGAAAGTGTAAAAGTAAGAAATAGAATTGAAAATTGAAAATTTAGTTTATGATAAAGATGCTGAAGGTGGGCGGGGAAGTGCTCGATCTTTCCACTCCCGCGGTGATGGGAATTTTGAATGTCACTCCCGATTCTTTTTACGACGGCGGGAGCTACCAGAGCGAAGCCAAAATTATCGGACGTATTCATCAGATTGTGGAGGAAGGCGGAAGGATCATCGACGTAGGAGCTTATTCTTCGCGTCCGGGGGCTGCGGCGGTGAGCGAGAAAGAGGAAATCGGGCGGCTGATGCCTGCCGTGGAGCTGATACGGAAATACTATCCGCATATTCCGGTTTCGATCGATACGTTCCGGGCGAAGGTAGCGAAAGAAGTGAATACCTGTATGGGAACGGTGATCGTGAACGATATTTCGGGAGGAACGATGGATGAAACAATGTTCGATTATGTGGCACAGGCGGGGATTCCGTATGTGATGATGCACATTCAGGGAACGCCCGAAACCATGCAGAAAAATCCGGAATATGCCGATGTGGTGAAAGAGATAGGACAATTTTTCCGGGAACGGATCGCCCGGCTGGAGGCTGCCGGATTCCGGCAGATTATCCTCGATCCGGGATTCGGTTTCGGCAAGACTTTACATCATAATTACGAGTTGCTGGATAGAATGGAAACGTATAAATCGTTCGGCTATCCTTTGTTGGCCGGGATTTCCCGCAAGTCGATGATATATAATTTGTTGGGTGGAACGCCTGCCGATGCCCTGAACGGAACGACGGTTTTGAACACGATATCTTTGCTTAAAGGAGCGGATATTTTACGGGTTCACGATGTGAAAGAGGCGGTGGAAGCGGTGAAGATCGTGGGGGCGATGCGGGAGAGTTCCGGAAAGCGAGAAAAGGCTGTTTTATAATGGCGGGAAAGAGTGGGGTGAATGTACCAAAGGACAGGAAGACCGGAGAAAGCAGGATGAAACGATAGAGCATAAAAAGGTAAAAATATGATGAAGACCGGAATTTTGTGGGTGTTGCTGCTGCTGGCGGCGATGCCAGGACAAGCGCAATGGAAATGGCTTAATCCGTTGCAGGCAGAAAAAAATGTGATACAGGGACAAGGCTGGGACGAGGCTTTGCAGGGTACATTCGTCCGTTTGCCCTCGCAGGCTCAGGCGGATGTGCGTGCTGCGGTGTGGGGGCTTTCCCGCAACAGTGCCGGATTGTCCGTGTGTTTTTATTCCAATGCGCCGCAGATCCGGGTACGCTATCAGGTGACGGGCGGACGTGCCATGCCGCACATGCCTGCTACGGGAGTATCGGGGGTAGATTTGTATGCCCGGGGCGAGAATGGCGAGAATCTTTGGTGTGCCGGGAGTTATAGTTTCGGCGATACGGTCGTTTATCATTTTCAAAATCTGACCTACCGGGTACGGCATGGAAAGGGGTATGAATACTGCCTTTACCTGCCTTTGTACAATTCGGTGAAATGGCTGGAGATCGGAGTGCCGGAAGGATCCGGTTTGGAATTTGTTCCCCGGCGTACGGAAAAACCGATCGTGGTGTACGGTACGTCTATCGCCCAGGGGGCTTGCGCTTCGCGTCCGGGTATGGCATGGACTTCTATCGTAGGGCGCAGGCTCGACCGTCCGGTGGTGAATCTGGGTTTCTCCGGCAACGGCAAGTTGGAAAAAGAGGTGCTTAATTATGTGAATCAGATGGAAGCTGCGGTGTATGTGCTGGATTGTATGCCGAATATGTATCCGGGCGATGATCCTGAAAATTTGCTGGTGGCTGCGGTGGAGCAGATCCGCGCCCGGCATCCCCGGACTCCTGTGCTGATTACGGAGCATGACGGATATACGAATGAATACACCAATCAAGAAAAACAGGAGGCTTACCAGGGAGTAAACCGGGCGGCGCGGCGGGCCTTCGAACGTTTGACGCAGGCGGGTGTCCCTGACCTGTATTATCTTTCCCACGAGGAGATCGGTATGGATATGGAGGCTATGGTGGACGGAGTACATTCCACCGACTGGGGAATGGTTTTATATGCCGGGGCGTATGAAAAGGTATTGCGCCGGATATTGCAGGAGCCGGAAGGCCCGTATAAGACGGCGCGCCCTGTAAGGCAGAGGCGGGAAGCGGGAGGCTACGAATGGAATGCACGGCACGAGCAAATTTTGCAGATGAACCGGGAACACGCGCCGGAGCGGGTGATTCTGGGAAATTCTATCGTGCATTACTGGGGAGGGCAGCCTGCCGCTGCGTGGAAGAATGGCGGTAAGGTATGGGATAAGTGGCTACAACCTGCCGGATTCCGCAATCTGGGTTTCGGCTGGGATAGGATCGAGAATGTGCTTTGGCGGGTGTATCATGACGAATTGTCGGGATATGAAGCGAAAGAGGTGGTGCTGATGATCGGAACCAATAATTTAGGCGATTGCACGGACGAGGAGATTGCAGAAGGCATCCGTTTTCTGGCCGGAGCGATCCGGGAACGCCAGCCTTCGGCAAAATTGAAGGTGGTGGGGATATTGCCCCGCCGGGGAATGGAAGAGCGTATCCGGAAGTTGAACGCCAAAATCCGGGCGTTATTGCCTGCCGGGGTGACGTTTACAGAAGCTGGAGAATGCTTGTTCCGGGTATGCCGCGAAAACACTTCTATCCTCGCCAGCCCAAATCTTCCTTTGACGGAGCCGT
>ENA-UEQO01002542-UEQO01002542.1-human-gut-metagenome-genome-assembly--contig:-NODE-2542-length-16016-cov-28.848443_pt1 | contig 16016 bp, 19 predicted proteins | sample MGYA00242938_ERZ507940 | MGnify/ENA primary metagenome ERZ507940 (study PRJEB26167, sample SAMN06115517) | human gut metagenome | host: Homo sapiens | place: China:Chongqing | collected 2014-12-03... | reverse complement strand
GGAATGAAAAAAGCTTGCAAACCGTTCTAGTGACTGCTACAATAATATAAGCTTCAAAGAGAAAGGGAAACCAAATGAACAAAGCAGAAGCCCGTAGCCTATGGAGCGCTCTAAATTCTTGCACATGCAAACCCGGTGTGCACGCTCCATTTGATTGCGTATGTGTTCACGATGAAGTCATATACGCAACAGACGGATACGTTGTGAACCGTATCGAGGGGTTGTTTAATTCTGGCAGCGTGTTTAGTGCTTTATACAGAACTGATTTAGCGTATGCTCCGCGCGTTGATTTGTTGGACAAGGTGCTGACATACACCGTTGGAAACAAGGACTTCACAAGCGCGTGCGATTACTTCGACTCAGCGCAAGTAATCAAGGCTTTGAGAGTTCATAAGTCAGCCGGTGCGAAACATATACAATTCGCACCTGCAACAGGTCGTACTAAAGCACCTCTAATCATTCGCAGCGAGATACCGGCTACCCACGGGAGCATAATAATAACTTCAGCCATTCAGGGACTACGATAGAAGGAGAAACATCAATGACCACGGATGAACGCAAGCTTTTAATCAAGACCGATGAAGATTTGACTGAACTCTATAGGATGTACGCGGAAGATATCGCGCGTCTGTATAGACTTGTTCACGGGCTAGCAGGCGCGTTAACCGCGCTAATAGTGCTATTCGTGATAGTCACGCTTAACATATACGCTACTCTGGGGGTTATTTAACCCCCTTTTTTATTACATGTATAATCTCGCATTAGGTAAAGGCACCGTGCAAGGTGCACGGTGTCGCTTAGATGAAAGGATACCGATATGGACGTGAGCGCTATTACGGAGCTGGTGAGCAACGTGGCATTCCCAATCGCTGCATTTGTGATGATGTTTTACTACAGCACGAAGACCGTAGAGGACATGCGCAAGACCATCGAAGAGAACACTCTCATTATGACGAAGGTCATAGAAAAGCTCGACAGCATGAATCAGGAGGGCTAAGCGTGTTGAAGAAGCTTCTAAAGGGATGCGCGGCCTTTGTCGCGCTTGCGTCCGCTCTGGTGGTGGGTGCGCCGTCTGCGTTCGCGTGGCAGGAGATTGACTATTTCATCGCGAACGGACACGGCACCATTTCCCCTAGCTATCTTGTCATCCACTCCACAGCTAACCCCGGAGCAACCGCGTGGAACCACGTGACCTATTGGAATCGTGCGGGCAACAACGTGGCAATGGCTCAATGGGTGTGCGACTGGACGAACGGGGGTACCGTTTATCAGGTCATGCCCGGTAATGCTAAAGCGTGGCATGTGGGCAACGGTAACAACGTTTCGGTAGGTATCGAGATATGCGAGGGCACCACGCGCGAGCAGGTGGATACGGCACTCGATACAGCCGCTCAGTGGGCTGCATACTACTTGAATCAAAAGGGATGGGGGATTAATCGTATGGTATCCCATAACGATGCGCGCACGCTCTGGGGAGGTACCACGCACACCGACCCCATTCCGTATCTGGAGCGCTGGGGCTACAGCTGGGATTGGTTCAAATCGAAAGTTCAATCGTATATGGACGGGTCTACAGGCACCGAACCCGTACCCGATTCCGGCAATCAGAACAACGCGCCCGCGCATCCCACTGATTCCGTTGAAGCTCTGGCCGCTGCAGTCATGCGCGGAGAGTACGGGAGCGGGCAGGCGCGCCGCGATGCATTGGGTAGCCGCTACGATGAAGTGCAGGCGTACGTAAACTCGCACTATTTCGGTATCGGCTCAGGCTTCGGCTCTTCGCATAAGACCACTGCGGAGCTGGCCGCTGCAGTCATGCGCGGCGAGTACGGCAGCGGGCGGGCGCGGCGCGATGCGTTGGGAAGCCGCTACAATGAAGTGCAGGCGTACGTGAATAAACACTACTATGGGATTTATTAAAATAATCGTTGACACGCTTTACTGACATTGTTTATAATACTAATCAAGGCAACGGGGAAGGAGATGACATTATGCCTACCAATTTTGAACGTGGATTAATAGGCAGAACGGTAACGTTCTCGCACTGTAAGGGTCAGCGCGTTGTTGATGGGGAGTTCGAGCCATTCGAGTATGAACTGCTCGGGGACTATTCGAAGCTTTCCAAAGCCACTAACACGCTGCGTAGAAGGTTGAAAGACCCGACCATTACCATTACAAGCGTTGAAACGGACTCGGATTACTACTCAATGCCGATTAAGCTCTTTGTAGAAACCGCAATTAACTATAAGAAGGGACTCTAACCATGACTGAGACTACCCAGATTGCAACCATTGACACCGACACCAACCTCTACACTCCTTCTAGCTATTCCTCTATCCAGCCCACCGATGCGGAGACCCGCAAGCTCGTTGTTAACGCGATGAACAACGCGGAATCGCTTTCAGAGCACGAGGGCGAGACCTTGGACGTTATCGGCGTTTTCACCAAGCCCGGCGTGCGCCGCTCCCGCGAGAAGAACGGCGTTGATATGCCCTGCACCAACACCACGATTGTTTGCGCGGACGGTAAAGCGTACTTCTCGCAGTCCGAGGGCGTACGCAACGCAGCCGATAACTTCATGGCTGCGCAGCTCTTTGATTCCGGCGAAGTCGTTCAGATGAAGCTCGTTTCATCTAAGCTCCCCAACGGCAACACTCGCAAGACGCTTGTACTTGTCTAACATATATAATCCCAACCCGTTGTCTCTAAGGCGGTTCGGCTTGTAGCCGTTCCGCCTTTTTTTAACCGGAGGTGTTGAAATGGCAAGAGCCAAACGTGCATCTGATGAGACGTATAACGCCCGTAGGCGTGCCAAGCGTCTATTGGCGCGACTTGAGCGCGAGAATACAGCCGGAATGAGCGCATCGCAGTTGCGAGCGCGGACGGACTATATAGAGAGCGTGCGAGCGCAGATTGCCAAGTCATATCAAAAGACGCGTGCAGTATCCGAGATTGCATCTGCTAAAGAGCGCAGCCAAGCGGCAGCCGCTCAGCTCGACCGCATGACATCCGCACCGCGTAAGGTGAAGAGCGCTAAAGAGCGCTCCGATATCTTTTTCGCGCGTCAACTGAATCTTGCGGGTATCGGGCAACCTACAACGCTAGGAGAGCACGCGAGCGAGAAGGTATCTGTTTTCTACGCAGCAACGCGCCAACTATGGCGCGGGCGCGATACACGTAAGCGCAACGAGTACATAATTCGCGGCCTTGGCGCGAGTTCGTTAGCTGAAGCGTTCGAGAAGGTGTTAAGCGCCAATGAGGACGCTTTTCAAGCCGCGATAGGTTCCAAGGTAACATCATCGTTCGTGGAAGGGATTACCAGCGAGAACGAAGCGTTTTACAACGAAGTTGATTACGACTCCGAGTTGATGGGGTCGGAATGGTGGGTTTCTAGGGTTGTAATGTTCGGGTAGCTCGAAGGGCGTTAGAGGAAACATGACGCGCAAACGCGATAGCAAACAATTCAAGATAGCCGCGTCTTACGACACCGAGACATGCAACGTTCTTGTAGACGCTGCGGATAACAAATGGCGTGCTTATCCCGTGCTATATATCGTCAACGATTTGCGAGGGGTGGATATCCGCACGTACGAGGTCGGAGCCGGTAACGTGTCCTTTTATCGCTATGGCTCCGAGATGCAGGCCGTTATAGACGATTACATATCGTGGGGCGAACGCAACGGATGCGTCCCCATCATCTGCGCTTATAACCTCATGTTCGACCTGCAACCGCTCATGTTCGACTTAAATGATCGTTATGACATGGTAGCGAGCGCACAGAGCGCGACTAGCGCCTACACCGTGGATATCGTCCAAGAAGGCGTTGTAAAGCTCCGTTTCTGGGACACCTTCTATCTTGAGATGCGCGGACTTGCAAAGATGGGCGAGACCTGCGGCTTGCCCAAGGCCACGGGTGACTGGGATTACTCGATAATCCGCACACCGGAAACCCCGTTGACGGATGAAGAATTGTATTACGCCGGGCGCGATACGGAAGTAATCCCGGCTTACTTGCGCTACCTTCTTGAATCCAACGAATGGCTTAAACCTGAGTGGCTCGGTGTTCGAGTCCTTACTAAAACATCGCTGGTGCGGCAAGCCGGAAAGATGGAAACCGGGCGATTGCGCATCCCGCGCGGCGAGGGTAAACCCGTGTCCGTACAAGCCGCTTTCGAACGGATGTGCGCCGATGAACTCGCGCCTACATATGCGCAGTACGCGCTCAGGAAAGCGTGTTTTCGCGGCGGGTTCACGTTCACCTCCGCGCGGTATTCCGGAATCGTGCAGCGGAACGTGTACAGCATAGACGAGACATCCGCGCACCATGCCTATATCAACGGGCATATGACCCCCGTTAAGTTCCACGGCCTTGTTCCCGCTATCCTGCAGCATATGGCGGAATCCGTTGTAAATACGCACCTTGATACCGCTATGAAGCACTGGGAAGAGCCGTTTGGGTGCGCGTTTCATGCGCAGGTACGTTTCACGCGCCTGCGCCTGCGTGCCGATAGCGCGTTCGCGGCGTGGGATATCGCGTTGCTATCCGAAGCCAAGTTTAAAGGATGCGGCCAGTTGGGCGAGTGGGGTAGCGGGGACGCCGACAGGCAGACCGTAACCCAAGTGCGAAGCGCCGGTTACGTTGACGTTGCAGCCGGTGCGCGTTTCGCATTCGGAAAGCTTGTGGAAGCTCAATCGTGCATCGTGAACGTGTCGGAAATGGAACTGTGGTGCATGAGCCGCGTTTACGAATGGGATTCTATGGAAGTTATTCTAGGCGAGGGAACTTGCAAGTTCGTGAAGCCGCCCGATTACGTCACGCTGTTGTCCAACCTTTTCTATGCACGTAAGGATGCATGCAAGCAGATTCTAAAGACGTACGAGACCGGGCGCGCTTACACGGAGCCTATTCCGGAGAGTATCCCGGATGGAATCGCCGCGCGTATCCGCACCGGCGAAATGGAGCGTTCAGACCTCGAAGCATATTACGGGAGCACGGTAAAGGGAATGTTTAACTCGATTTATGGAATGGAAGCGCAAGACGTTTTCAAGTGCGCCTATAAGGTTTCGGAAGGAGAGATTAGCGTTGATAGGGATACTGTAGTCACGCGCGAGAACTACGAGGAGCACTACAAGGACGCACGTAAGAAGCTCGTTCTCTACCCTTATGGCCTTAGAATCGTTGGCGGTTCGCGCATGGCTATCGTTGCCGCTATCGAGCTTGTATATAGGGCATTCGGCGAGCGCGTGCGCGTGCTGGGAGGTGACACCGATAGCTTGAAGATATCTTGTGATTCAGGCGTGAGCGCGGATGACCTAATGGCTGCGCTAGAACCGTTTCACGCGTCCGTAACCGCGTCTATCGATGTATGCATGGAGCGCGTGCGCTCCAACTTCCCGTCTTACGCATCCCCGCTTACCGGAGTGGGCACGTTCGAGGTGGAGGGAGACGCGTACCCGCTCCATATGGACGCGTGGAACAAGGCGCGCGTGAGCTGGGACGGGCACCACGCGCATATAACGTGCGCGGGTCTTTCCAGACCGCAGGGCGCCTACCATATCGAGAATTGGATAGACGATATGAGCGCGCGCCACGGATTCGAAGAGGTAGCCCCGCGCGTACTCGGATGGGGCGTGCGCGTGTCGAACAAGGTATGCCACGCGCTCGAACACTACCGCCCGGCTGCATCGGATGTGTTCGATGCGCAAGTAACCGACTACACCGGCAAGACCGCGCGCGTGATATCTCGCGAGTCGATAGCGCTCTATCCGTCCGACCGCGTGCTAGGGGACTCGGAGAAGGGCGGCAACTCGCGCACCGTGGCATACGTTCGCGAGAAGTACGGGCGAGAGCTGGATACTTCCCAGCGCGTTATAGACGTGGCCGATGGGAGCGCGGTATATACATACACAGACGAAGAAGGATGTGACGTTGAATGGTAAATCTTAATGACGGCGTTCATTACAACTGGGAAAAGACGCTTTCATATAACGCGGATGTGACCATGGTTGTGGGCGCTCCGAACAAGGGCAAGACGTACGGCCTTCGAGCGTATGCGCTCAACCGCGCTATCAAGCGCGGTTGCAGGTTCGTGGAGGTGTGCCGGACGTTGGACGAACGAGACGCGGTAAAGAAAAGCTATTTCGACAAGCTAGCCGCGACCGATGACGATTTTGGGGCGTTCGATTACAAGTGCGAAGCGAACGAGTTCAAATACCGGGTGAAGGGCGCGAAGCGCGGCACGCCGTGGAATACGTGCGGGTACGTTGTCGCGTTCGCGGAGATGCAGGGAACGAAGAAGCGCACGTTCGCGGACGTTGAAAACATCATCTTCGATGAAGCTATCCTAGAATCAATCGATTCCACCCACACGTACAAGCGCAACGAATGGAACATGTTGAGCCGTATCATAGATTCATGCGCGCGCGAGGACGCCTATAACGATAGTAGGGTCAAGCCGCGTTTGTTCCTGCTGGGAAACGCGGTTGACTTACTCAATCCCTATTTCGCGGCGTTCAGTGTGCGCGGCGTGCCGTCCTACGGTTACACGTGGTATCAAGATAAGATGTGCCTACTTCATTACGTGGAGCCGGACGAACATGACGCCTACCGCATGGAGCACACGCTCGCCGGTCGCATGGGGCAGATTACCGGGTATACAAACGCCACATATGCGAACGATTTCAAGGAGGATACGCGCTACGTGATGAAGAAGCCCCCACGCGCAAAATACGTTATGGGCGTGGTTCACATGGGGGACGAGTATGGCATATGGGCTGACATGAGCGAGGGCTATTACTACGTCACTTCGACCATACCGAACAACGCGCCGAACGTCTACGCGCTCACGCGCAAGGACAACACGCCGAACCGCATAGCCGCGCAGCGGGCGCTTAAGACCATGCGCGTTATCGTCCAAATGTATTACGAGGGTAGCGTTTTGTTTGAGAGCGTGAAGGTGCGCGAGGGCTTTTTAGACGCTATGGCGCTCTATGGTGTAAAGTAGTATCCGCGCAAGCGATGACGGGCGCGCCACTCCATAAGTAGGGACGATTCGGGAAGCTATATCGTTCGGTCGATACCCGAACCCCGCGCGAGGTAGCAACGCGTTTTAATGGAACGCGTCTAGTTTCGCGGATGCGCTATAATGGGCGTGAACACGCATGTTTTTTTCATCGCGTGTTCGCGCTCGATTCATATACATATAGAAAGGGGCTTCTATGGGCGAAAACGAGAACCTAACACCCGAGGAAACCGAGATTGAGCGGACCGCAGGCGTTGACGGAGAGGAAGCGCACCGCGTGGGCGAGTTCGATGATTTGCGGATGCGCTTGGAGCGTATCGAGAGCGTTGTAAACGCAATCGCCGGCGTACTCGATGAGATGCGCGCGACCGCGGACGCAATCGACATCGACAACGGCGCGACCGTGATTGATGCGGACGGTGACGGGGATGCGGATATCATCGAGGATGATGTTATGGCCATCCCCGATTACGATGACCTTGATTTGGACTTGTAAGGAGATACACGAATGGCAACCAATAACACCACTATCGCCGGACGCGTGTACTTGTCCGGTACCAACGATTTCCAGCAGCGAGTACCTAACCCGACTATTTCCGGTATCGATGCTACTTCTAAATTCCTGTTCGACCCGATGAATCGCCGCTATCTTAACGAGTTCGTGGACGCTTTCGTCAACCGTATCGGTACGCAGATTGTCCATAACAACCAGTGGGAGAATCCGCTTACCGTCTTCAAGGGTTCCAACCTGCGTTACGGCGCTTCAATTCAGGAGAGCGCTATCAAGTGGCTCCGCGCCCACACCTACGATGTGGACGATGCAACCCTTCTCAAGGTGGAGCGACCAGAAGCAGCCGTGTGGTACCACACCGTGAACCGCAAAGACCGCTACGACATCACGCTCGAGTTGCCCGACCTGCAACAGGCTTTCGCGGACGAGATGGGACTTAACCGCCTTATCGATGCGGTTATGACCGTGCCGCGCAACTCCGATAACTACGATGAGTATCTTTGCATGCTCAATCAGATTTCCTATTATGAGAAAAATTGGCAGTTCTTCAAGCATCAGGTGAGCGCCGCGCCGACCGATGAAGCCACCGGCAAGGAGTTCTTGAAGGCCGTACGCGCCTATGCCAAGAAGCTCAAGTTCCCATCCTCGCTCTATTCGCCGGTGTCCGCGGAGTACGGTATTCCGACCTTTGCCAGACCTGAGGAGCTTGTGCTCTTCATCACGGCGGACGCAGCCGCTTCTATCGATGTGGATACCTTGGCAAGCGTGTTCCAGCTCGATAAGGCGGAAGCGGCCTACCGCACTATCGAGGTGCCGGAGTTGCCCGTACCTAACGCGTTCGCTCTTCTAACCACCGATTCGTTCTTTGTCTGCAACGATTACGTGTACGCTAACGAGAGCTTCTACAACCCCCAGACCTTGAGCACCAACTACTATCTGCATCATTGGGAGGTTGTGAGCGCGTCCCCGTTCGTGCCGGCGATTCTGTTCACCACCGATGCGGGTACCACCGCGCCCACGCTCACGCAGAGCGTTACCGGTGTTAATATCGCAGCCGGCGAGACCTCGCTCAAGCCCGGCGATGCCACGCAGCTCACCGTGTCGCTTACCGGCACCGTGACCGAGAACGATGAGGGTATCGTCGTCGCGCCCAGCGCCGTGACGTGGAGCGTCTCCGGCGAGACCGCGGCAAGTGACGGCGAGCCGCTCGACCTCAACAGCGCGACCCGCGTTGACCGTCTGGGAGTCCTTCACGTGCAGAAGACCGGCCTTGAAGCGTCCAACGTCCTTCATGTGACCGGCACCGCGTCCTACGTCAATCCGTCCGGTGCGACTACGCAGTGCACCGACTCCGTTGACATTACAATCGCCTAGCGGTTTATAATCGCTATAAAAGCGAACACACGCGCCCCCGCTTGTGAACGAGCGGGGGCGCTTTTAGTAAAGGGGGTATCAAATTGGATTCAGGATTCCCGAACATCGGAAACGTTGACGTATACAAGTATGACAACGCGCTCGATTACGCGCGCTTCAAGCCGAATGCGCGATTGAAGATGTGCAACGTGCCTTGGTGCGGGGACTATGAGAACGTTGTCAAGTTCGCCGATGATGACGCGCGCAATGCGTGGTTCGATGCGCTTGATGGCGATGTTATAAACCTCGAAACGATGTTTAACGTCAAGCCTGACGGGAGCGCAAAGGTACCAGTTCCGGTTACGTCCGCTCAAGGGTACAACTACCTCGTTGCCGATTTGCCGCGTATGACTAGCGACTCCCAGCCGCTCGAATACGCGGACGGCGCGCGCAAGCAACGCTACTTCTACTTCATCCAAGACGCGCAGCAACTATCGCCGAACACAACGCGCTTGGTCTTATCGCTTGATATGTGGACTACGTATATCAACGATATGCAATTCGACTACATTCTACTTGAGCGCGGACACGCGCCCGTTGCCGCGACTTCCGTAGCCGACTATCTAGCCAGTCCGCGCGAAAATTCCGAGTACCTACTTACCGCAGACGTTAACACCGGTGGGGAGCCGTATATCGAGCGCGCCCGCGCGGTCAAGAACTACAGCGCCGAGGGTCAGCGCGCTTGCATCGTGACATCGTGCGACTTACCCGGCAATCTGGGCAACGCGAGCGCGCCGCGCGTGCCGGTCGTATCCGAAGAGCTTGTTTCCGGCGTGCTCGCCGCGCGCGTGTATTCAGTCGCGATAGGTGACTTGGTTGGATTCTTGCGCGCTATGGAGAAAAACGCGCCTTGGGTCAAGCAGACCATTCAAGGTATCTTCTTCGCCCCGACCGATTTGATAATCCAATATTGGGATTTCACTATTTGGGGTTTCAATGTAAGCGTGCTAGGAGCTTCGCAGCGTGTGGATAAATTCATCAAGCCGGTGGCTAGCGACTTTATCTACCCGGCGCGCGCCGCGAAGTTCGCCAAGCTCTACACATATCCTTACGCCGCTATCCGCGTGAGTGATGAAACGGGCGCGTCTTCAATCGTGCGCGTTGAGGATTTGGGAGATACCGGCATCGAGGTAGCGAGCGCCCTTAATCTCATAATGCCCTATATAACGATCGATGCGCGTTTGCTTGGAATCGCCGGCGCAACCGATACGCTGACGTTCCAGACAGCGGAAGGGCGCTCGTATTCGTACGGTGGCGCGTGGGGCGATTACCTGAAACGCTGGAACGTGCCTATCATGACGGTTACCCAGAGCGCCGCGAGCCGCGCCGACTACTCGACCGTCTATGAACGCGCACACGCTAAGCTTGCAGCGGATAACGCTCTAGCTTCTTCACTTGCATCGAACGCGACCGCGAACACCAACGCGAACAACTCCGCGCAGAACACCGTTGACGTGAACGCCATCAACGTTGCCGCGAACACCGCTATAACGGAGAACTCGAACAGCGCGGCCTTGAACGGCGCTACAGCCGCTAACAACAAGCTCAAAGCCGACTGCGATAGCGACAACGCGACCTCTACGGCGATTACCGGGATGAACAACGATGTAATCGCGATTACCACGGCGAACAACAACGCCGCTTCTATCGGGCGCAACATCGGAAGCGTGATAGCCGCGTCATTCTCCGGGTCGGGTATAGGCGCTATCTCAGCCGGTGTAGCCGGTATCGCGGACACGGCCGTGTCGTTCCCGTCCGCGAACGCGGCAGCCGCTATCTCCCAATCGAGCAATGCAAACGCCGCTGCAATCGCGCAGACGAACGCGCTTGAGAAGACGCTCCACGCCGTCCAGTACACGGCAGCGAGCTACGGCGTGCAGAGTTCGGCCGCAACGAACGCGACCAATATACGCAACAACGCTAGCACGTCCTGCGCAGCTTCTAACGCTTCGCTCACGCGCACCAATGCCGCGAACACCAAGGCCACGGCAGACGCGAACGCGCAGCGCGCATACTCGACGGCGATAGACGCTATCAATGCGCGATTGAACCAAGCAGGCGTGGCCGCGCCTGCCGTGTTCGGAGCCGGCGCGAACGGGCAAGGGTGCGCCACGGCTCCGCGCGCGCTCTTCGCGCAGGTGATAACGCAACGCGAATGCGACATTATGAACGCCGCGAGCGCGTTCGCACGGTACGGATATACGCTCATGCGCGAATGGGACATGCGCGATATGCAGGTTATGAAGCACTTCACATATTGGAAGTGCACGGAAGTATGGTGTAGCGGCAACGGCAACGCTCTGGAAGACGCTCAGAACACCGTGAAGGATATACTTATGCGCGGGGTTACCGTTTGGGATACCCCAGAGGATATAGGCCGTGTAAGCATCTACGATAACTTTAGGGAGTGATGCAGCGTGAACGATGCAATCAACATCGATTCGCTTTTGAAGTCGGACACGTACCAGAACATGAGCGATGAAGAGATTCAGGCGCTTATCGATTACAAGGTCGAGCAAGCTAGAAAAGACGCTGTTATCAGCGCTGACTACGAAGCGCACGAAAAGCTTATGCAGCATCTTATCGATGAGCAAAAGCTAGCGAGCGATAGCGCTAACGCCGCGTTTGCACGTGCAATGATGGGCGCGAGCGCTTATAAGGAGGTGGACGCATGAGCAAGGGACGCAGGGGCTTAAAGCAGCGCCGCGCCTACCGTCCGGATTCGCGACCGGCGTATTGGCAAACGGAAGCCTACAATCAACAGTTGTTCAACATGTTCCAAAACGATTTGATAGAGCTAGCGCTGTCGCGCTTTAAATGGGTCGGGCTACCGGAAACGTGCAACGCGCGCTACCTCGAATGGATATTGCTCACGGAAGGAGCGGCAACGCTAGCCTATCCATCCCAGACAAGCGACACGCTTTTGTCGTTGAAGGCAGTCCAGCAGGGCGCGCCGAATATGTACGATGAGCCGCGCGCATGGCGCGCCATCGGCGCGACCGGTAAGACTAATTTCATGTGCAATTGGTCTCGCGGCGTGTGGATTTGGGAGAACGCGACCCGCTACCCGCTCATGGTGAAGATTAACATATGGGCGCGCGAGCTTGCCGACATCCTGCGCACGAAGCAGATTAACCGCTATCACATGCGCATGCCGCTGGTTATCTCAGCGCCGCAAGACCGCGCTTTCGATGTGCAGAACTTCTATAAGTCAATCGGCAACGGCGAGCCGTTCGTGTTGGCGTATGACAATTTCAGCGACATCCAGACCAACGCGACCATGCCGGAGCGAGCGCGCGAGTATATCGGGGACAAGCTTCAAACGGAATGGGCTAACACATGGGATGCGGTCTATAGAGAGCTTGGAATCGATTCGATGACGTTCAAGGCCGAGCGCATGATTGAAGATGAAGTTAATTCGACCATGCAGCCAACGGAGCTAGCGCGTCTATCCCCGCTGACTTGCAGGCGCACCGCTTGCGAGAAGCTCAACGCGAGATTTACCGGCAAGCTCACAGAGCCTATCACGGTCGTATGGGCGCGCGACAATATCACGGATAACTACGACATGCGGCACCGCTATGAAACGCTGTTTGGTAAGGAGGGGTAGTAGTGTTCGAGTTTCCCGAGGTTCCCGTAAACGATCGTTGGGACGCTATGACCGTCACGTTGGGCGAGTGGTACGAGATGGGCTTCTACCAGCCGCTAGTAGATGATTCTTGGAGGTTTGACGCATACAGCGAGCTGCAATATACGCAGTTGTGCCGCAAGATTATAGACAGGTTCTACTATCGCGAGGTATCCATCCCCACGCCCGCACGCTGGAAAACCGCGTACCTGCGAAAGCTCAACGAGATTATGCCTAAATATAAATTGCTCTATGAGCGCGTGGAGCAAGGCGTGAACCCGTTCCAAGCAGGCCGCGACCGCGCTAAGTCGCGAGATATCTTCTCGGACTTCCCGGAGACGATGCTTTCCGGCAACTCGGACTATGCGAGTTCCGGCACCGACCGCGAGAGCGACACCGTGCGCGAGGGCGATATAACGGAGCAAGCCGCGCGGTTCGCTGAATCGTGGAACGATGTTGATGTTATGATTCTCGATGAACTGGAGCACACGCTATTCACGTCTATAATGGTTCCAACCGTTCCGCTTTGGTAAGGAGGTTATATGTTCACACCTTTGCCGTATTTCGACCCGTTTCTAATCTCGAATCCTACGCTACCTAAACTGTACTGGGAGGTTAAAAGCCCCGAACAGCTAACCGCTAACCTGTACTGCATCATCAATGCGTTGAAGGATTACGTTAACGAGACCAGCGGGCAGGTGAACGAGAACAGCGCGGCGATTGACACGCTGGAAATGCTGTTTGATAAGTTCATGCAATCCGGATTCGATGACTACTACGCGCAGCAGATTGAAGAATGGATTAATAGCAACATCGGTTGGCTTTGGCAGACGTTCGGCCAGATGATGTTTGCGGGTCTGACCGATGACGGCCATTTCTGCATCTACGTACCGGACTCTTGGAGTGATATCACGTTCGATACCGGTGCCGTGTACGGCACCGAGGATTACGGGCGATTGATTCTAAGGTACGAGACCAGCGGGCAGGGCGTCATCGATAACACCGCGCCCAATTACCCCAATGAAAACGTTGCGTCTGATATCGCAAGACTGCAAAAGGAACTCAAAGAAGTAAAGCACACGCTTTACACCGCGCTCACCGATACGGAGGTGGCTAAGAAATGGCAGTAACCCCGCTTGAGTTCGGCAAGACCCTACGCCCTACCACGGTGGAGCTGGTCAAGAAGCTGAATGAGACTATTACAGCTGTGAACGCGTTGAATCCCGATTCTGTGACGCAGCTATCGCAAGACGTGGAGACGTTGAAGACAACCGCAAGCGACTTGACTTCAAAGGTGACGAAAAACACCGAAGGCATTACAACGCTTAAGCAAACGCAGGAATCGCACACGGAGGACATTGATAAAATGAAAGTGACTTTGTACACACCACTGCAAAGCACCGACACAGACCCATCGGGATACTAAGGAGTTTTAACCATGGCAGTTACACAGTACGTTGGCGCGCGTTACGTTCCACTCTTCGCGGAGCCGCTGGAATGGAATAGGAATACCGCTTATGAGCCGCTGACCATCGTTTACAACAACGGCAATTCGTACACGTCTAGGCAATACGTGCCTGCTGGTACCGACATTAGCAATGAAACCTATTGGGCGCTCACCGGCAATTACAACGCGCAGATTGAGCAGTATCGCGCGGAGGTCAAGCAGTATGACACGCGCATTACCGCGAACGATACCGCTATCAAAGCCGAGGTTACCCGCGCGACCGAAGCCGAAGCCGGCAAGGCACCAACGAGCCACGCGAGCGAAGAGACCGTGTACGGCGTGGGCAACGAGGTGAACTACGGACACGTGAGACTGGCCGCTGATGATACGCCCGTATCGAGTGATGCGGACGCGGGTATCGCGGCAACTCCCAAGGTTGTAAACGATGCGGTAACAGCCGCATCGGCTAAGCTGCAAACGTCCATTACCGACATCGAGAACGATGTTACAACCGTGCAGCAGACGCTCGAGACCGTTGAGGGCGATGTAGCGGATTTGAAGACCAAAGTTGGCAAGGGCGAAACGATCGATTCACTCTACGTCATCGGAGATTCATATCTCGAGGGCTACAACCCCGAGGGGTCTGTTACCGGATTCGGCAACGTCATCAAGCGCGCGCTCAAGGTGTCTACTTACAAGCAGGACGCACAAGGTGGGGCCAAGTGGGATAGCTCCACAGCTGAGCGCATTACGTCCGATGTGCTCAATTACGATGTGCTTCTAATCGCGCTCGGACATAACAATATGACATCTAATAACGTGACCGTATCGCAGAACGTAGCCGACACACTCAACAAGCTCGAGACCCTGAATTACAAGGGTAAAGTGTTCTTGTGCTCCACGCTTGCAACCGCTAAATACACGTGCCAGAAGATGCTCGAGGTTGACGAGAATATCGTCCTCGGTATGCAGACGGCCAGTTACTCGTTCCCCTGCGCGTTCCTCGCTAACGGCTGGTCTTGGCTTATCGATTCGGCTGACTACGGCACAGCCGACAAGGGGCAGCACCCCAAGCAGGCAGGCCAGAACCTTATCGCAGCTAATATCATCTCCGGTATGTATGGTGGTAACACGCTCAACGCGGCGCGTTCCTATGGCAGCTCGGGCCACGTCTACGTGTACCGCATAATGATGAACGTTGTCGTGCAGGTGCTTGGTGCGTCCGGTAATGACGGCACCGTTGTTTATAAACCGGCTCTACCGTTCAACACCGTGGACACGTATTTCTTCGTGATGCAGGGCAATGACGGCTCGACCAAAAACATGAGCTTCAAGTCTGCTGAGGGTGTGAAGATTACCTATCAAAATGTGACTAACGCGGTTTACGGAACAGCGATGACCACGCTACCGGAGAATGCACCGGCTTAAAGTTGCAGACCCCGCGCGGATAGTCGCGCGGGGTTTTTTCGTTGTTGCGAGAAATTATATAAATTGTTGTTGCTAATCGTTTCAGCATGCGCTATAATGGATTTATCGATAAGGGAAACACACAGAAAGGACTATCGGCAATGAAGGTTTACGAATACAGCAAGAAGGCAAGCAACGGAATCCGTCATGCGCATATTTGCGAGAACTCGAAGGCTATCAGCGTGTATCTTGAAACAAACTGCGATGTATACGAGTTTGACGCGGATACAATCCTGCAGGCAGACCGAATTATTAGGAACCACGGATTTGAGCCTATCGGTGAGAGCGTAAGCAATTCGGGTTTACTCTATGTGCAATTCAACGTTTGGTATTACGATTTCGAATACAACGATAAGCGCGTTAGGACGTTCTCGCGAATCGAAGATGCAACCCAATTTGTTACTTCTCTTGTTGACGATTCGAAACATAGATTTATCGAGTTGGAAAGTGTATACTAATAGGTGTGTTTCCTTCCTCTGGTCTAACCCGCGTGGCCTTGCTGTCTCAGGCTGCGCGGGTTTTTCATTT
>ENA-UEQO01002539-UEQO01002539.1-human-gut-metagenome-genome-assembly--contig:-NODE-2539-length-16047-cov-10.987289_pt1 | contig 16047 bp, 16 predicted proteins | sample MGYA00242938_ERZ507940 | MGnify/ENA primary metagenome ERZ507940 (study PRJEB26167, sample SAMN06115517) | human gut metagenome | host: Homo sapiens | place: China:Chongqing | collected 2014-12-03... | reverse complement strand
CGCCCCTACCAACTGCGGTTGCATTTCAACGGTTTTTGCGTAAAACAAACCGTCTATGGTTTTAAGTTGATGACATTGCCTTTCTCCCCCTTCTTTTCCGGCAAGGCGGAAAAGAAGGGGCCGTCGGAAACATGGCCAGCCGTCAAATTCTCAATTGTTTCACGTGAAACATGAAAAACAACAAATTCACATCACTTCTTGCATTTTCAGAAGCAGGACATTATAATAGAATGCAAAATGGGGCCGAAGGGGCGTGAAATGGGTATGGCGAAGGTTTTGGCATTTGTCAATCAAAAGGGCGGCGTGGGGAAAACGACCTCTGCGGTCAATCTGGCCGCTGCGCTGCAAAAGGCGGGAAAGCGCGTCCTTCTGTGCGATTTTGACCCGCAGGCCAACGCGACCTCCGGCCTTGGCGTGGAAAAAAGCACGGCTGCCCATTCGACCTATGATATCGTGATTGAGGATTTCCCCGCCGCAGACGCGGTGATCCACACAAAATACTGCGATGTTCTGGCATCCAACGTCGCGCTGTCCGGCGCCGGCGTGGAGCTGGTGGGCGTTGAGAAGCGGGAATATGCGCTGAAGACTGCGCTCCAGCCGCTGCGGGAACAATATGATTATATTTTCATTGATTGCCCGCCGTCTTTGGAGCTGCTGACGCTCAACGCGCTCTGCGCCGCAGATCAGGTGCTGATCCCTGTGCAGTGCGAATATTACGCGCTGGAGGGGCTTTCCGATCTGATGGTAACGCTCCGCGCGGTCAAAAGGCGCCTGAACCCGACGATCTCCATCTTCGGCGTTTTACTTACCATGTACGATGGCCGGACGAATTTCTCCGCGCAGGTTGCCGAGGAGGTGCGCCGCCATTTTCCCGGCAAGGTCTTCGCCTCCGCCATCCCGCGCAACGTACGCCTGTCCGAAGCGCCCAGCCACGGGATGCCTGTTTGTGCCTACGACAAATTCAGCCGGGGCGCGGCGGCCTATGACGCGGTCGCGCAGGAGATCCTTGCGAAAGAACAGTGAGAGGAGCAACGCATATGGCAATGCGAAAGGGTCTTGGCAAGGGCCTTGGCGCCCTGATTGGGGACTATAACGAGCAGCCGGACGCGCCCAGCGAGGGTGCAGTAACGCTGCCGCTGCAAAAAATCGAACCGAATCCGCTTCAGCCGCGCAAAACCTTCAACCCGGAAGAGCTGGATTCCCTGGCGGATTCCATCCGGATGCACGGCATTATCCAGCCTCTGACGGTACGCAGGCTGCCGTCCGGGTTCTATCAGATCATCGCAGGCGAACGCCGCTGGCGTGCGGCACGGCTGGCCGGGCTTACCGATGTGCCGGTCGTGGTCATTGAGGCCGACGACAAAAAGGCGATGGAGCTGGCGCTGATTGAAAATTTGCAGCGCTCGGATCTCAACCCGATTGAAGAAGCCCTCGGCTATCAGGAGCTGATGGGCACCTATGAAATGACGCAGGAGCAGGCTGCCGCCCGCGTGGGCAAATCCCGCCCGGCCGTTGCGAACGCGCTGCGGCTGCTGAGCCTCAGTCCGGCCGTTCTGGAACTGGTCAAGGACGGTTCCCTGTCCGCCGGTCACGCGCGGGCGCTGCTGCCCGTGAAGGACGAGGCGCAGCAGCTGTCCATTGCGCAGAAGGTCATGGCGCTGGGCCTGTCCGTCCGGCAGACGGAGGCGCTCTGCAAAAAGCTCTCAAAGCAGGCGCAGCCCGTCAAGGAGCAGCCGCCGCAGGTCGATTATCTGGCCGAATGTGAAAAGGAGCTGACCGCCGGGCTTGGCCGCAAGGTGCGCATTGTCTCCGGCAAGCGCAAGGGCCGCATCGAATTGGAATACTACGGGCAGGACGATCTGCAGCAGCTGTACGACGCGCTGCACACCATCCGCAAAAAGGAGCAACACTGATGGACGAAAAGAAAACCCCGCAGCCGGAGCAGGCTGCCCCGGAAACCGGAAAGCCGCTGAGCGAGAAGCGCAAATCCGCGCTGCTGCGGTATATGGCCGTTCTGTTCTGCGCCGCGTTCATTCTGGTTCTGATCTCGCTGATTTTGCAGACGCACTCGTCTAAAGCAAAGATTTCCGAGCTGAATGCCGCCAGCACAAGCGCGCTTTCCAACGCCGAAGCGCTTCAGAATGAGAACCGCGCCCTACAGGACGAGAAGATCGCGCTGGAAAAGGAAAATGAAGAATTGCAGGCAAAGCTCGACGAGCTGACGCAGAAGCTGGACGAGGCATCGCAGGCCGAGGAAAACACGCAGGCGGCGGAAAATGAAATGATCAAATCCCTGCGCACCGAGCTTGACCGGACGAAGGAAGCGTATGAAGCACTGCTGGAGGCAAAGGCCTGCGAAACGCGCGAAGGAAACGTCACGTTCTCCCGCGCCATGCAGACGCTTGAACGGTTGAAGGATTATCTGGGCCAGACCGCGCTGGAGGAATATAAGGCGCTTGGCGGAGAATAACAGGAGGAAAAGAACACCATGATCGATATTAAATTTTTACGGGAAAATCCGGACGCAGTCCGCGAAAATATCCGGAAAAAGTTTCAGGATGCAAAGCTGCCGCTCGTAGACGAGGCCATCCGGCTCGACGCGGAGAAGCGTGCAGCGCAGCAGGAATGCGAGCAGCTGAAGGCCGCCCGCAACAAGCTGTCGAAGGCAAACGGTCCGCTTTATGGCCAGCTGAAAAAAGTGGATGAGGCGCAGAAAGCGGAACTGCAGAAGCAGATTGATGAAAACAACGCCAAGGTCAAGGCCGACGACGAGCGCCGCGCGGAGCTTGAAAAGAAGCAGACCGAGGCCGAGGACAAGCTGCGCGAGATCATGTACGTGATCCCGAACATCATCGACCCCTCCGTCCCCATCGGCCCGGACGACAGCCATAACGTTGAAGTGCAGCGCTTTGGCGATCCCGTTGTACCCGATTTTGAGATTCCCCATCACGTCGACATCATGCAGTCCTTTGACGGCATCGACAAGGATTCCGCAGGCCGTGTGGCCGGTATGGGCTTTTACTATCTTCTGGGCGACATTGCCCGCCTGCACGAGGCGGTTCTGGCCTACGCGCGCGACTTCATGATCGACCAGAAGGGCTTTACGTATGTCATTCCGCCGTTCATGATGCATGGAAATGTTGTCAAGGGCGTCATGTCCTTCCCGGAGATGGAAGCGATGATGTACAAAATCGAGGGCGAGGACCTCTATCTCATCGGCACGAGCGAGCACACCATGATTGGCCGCTTTATCGACCAGATCATCCCGGAGGCAAAACTCCCCCTGACCCTCACGAGCTATTCCCCCTGCTTCCGCAAGGAGGTCGGCAGCCACGGTCTGGAGGAGCGCGGCGTGTACCGCATCCACCAGTTTGAAAAGCAGGAAATGATCGTCGTCTGCCGTCCGGAGGAATCCATGGACTGGTACAACAAGCTCTGGAGTTACTCTGTCGAGTTGTTCCGCAACATGGAGATTCCCGTTCGTCAGCTCGAATGCTGCTCCGGCGATCTGGCCGATCTGAAGGTCAAATCCTGCGACATTGAGGCGTGGAGCCCGCGCCAGCAGAAATATTTCGAGGTTTGCTCCTGCTCGAATCTCGGCGACGCACAGGCCCGCCGTCTCGGCATCCGCGTCAAGGGAGCGGACGGCAAGATGTATCTGGCCCACACGCTCAACAACACCTGCGTCGCACCCCCGCGTATGCTCATCGCCTTCCTTGAAAACCACCTTCAGAAGGACGGCACCGTCACCATCCCGAAGTGCCTCCAGCCGTATATGGGCGGCAAGGAAGTGCTGGTTCCGAAGCACTGATCTCGCCAGTTGTAGGGGTCGATGCCGGTCACAGCCGTTCGCGACGAAGGAGCGCTACGGATGTGGGTCTGCCGCTTGCCGGTACACATCGACCGGCAGAACGCACCATTTTTTATAAAAATCTGCGGCGGCTTCGCAACTTCCCATTGGGCCGACAGAGTCGTCGGCCCCTACAACGACACTCGCTCTTCCCCGTAGGGGCGGACGACTCTGTCCGCCCGCAGAATATACCGCTTTTTACGGAAATCTTCGGCGAATTCGTAACTTCCCAGCGGGCCGATGTAGGCATCGGCCCCTACAGAACTCCGGCGAATCCGTACTGCTTTGCAAATTTTGAACGCAAAGCGTTTTTACAGCAGCCATTCAAAGGCAGCTGTTATCAAACTTGATGTACCGTAACAGGCGGCGCGTACCATAGCGCCCATAAGGTGAGTATGTGTGTTCGCAACGACTGAAAATTTTGTTCTTACCTAAATGGCACCCGCAGGATGCACCAACCGCGTCCAAGCACTCTTTTCTCCCCTATCTTTTCTCTTGCGAGAGAAAAGATAGGGCCGCCGGTGGCATGACCAACCAAATCAAGAAAAAGAGAGGCAAACCAGATGAAGAAATTTCTGAATGAATTCAAGACCTTTATCTCGCGCGGCAACGTGATGGATATGGCCATCGGCGTTGTGATCGCGACGGCGTTCGGCAAGATCAGTGCAAGTCTTGTCGCGGATATCATTATGCCGCTCATCGGCTGTCTGATCGGCGGCGTAGATCTGGCGACGCTCAATATCACGCTCAAGCCCGCCGTCATGGACGGTGAAACGGTCGTGTCCGAGGCCGTTGTGCTGGGTCTGGGGACGTTTCTGACCACGATCATCGATTTCCTGCTCATTGCGTTCGTCGTATTTCTGGTCGTCAAGGCCATGAATATGGCAAAGGCGAAGCTGGAAAAGCCCGCCGAGCCGGAGCCTGAGAAGGAACCGGAACCCACAAAGGAAGAGCAGCTCCTGACGGAGATCCGTGATCTGCTGAAAAACAAATAATATGCCAAACGGACGCGGTGACTGCGTCCGTTTTTTTTGTATTTTCAGGCCTTTTCATTTGCCTATAAATCTGATAGACTATTTTCATTAAAAATGGGAGGGTTCCTTATGTCTGCTTCCTGTCAGAAAATCGATCTGCCCAGCTGGCCGCGAAAGGATATTTTTTCCTTCTTCTCCGTGCTCGATCAGCCGTTCTACAGCGTCTGCTTCCGCGTGGACGTGACGCAGCTGCATACGTATACCAAGACGCATGGTCTGTCCTTCTATTACGTCATGACGTATCTCGTCACGCAGGCGGTCAACGAGGTCGAGAACCTGCGCTATACCATCCGCGACGACAGCGTTTTTCTGCTGGACAAACGCACCCCGAGCTTTACAGAGCTGAAAAAGGGCAGCGAGCAGTTCCAGATCATCACGTGTCCGTGTGAAGGTACGCTGGCGGACTTCTGCCGCGCCGCGAAGGAGCGGAGCGAAGCGCAGACCTCGTTTTTGGAGCCGTCCTCTGAAACGGATGATCTGATCTATATTTCGTGTCTTCCGTGGTTCGATCTTACCTGCTGTACGAATGAGCGGCAGATTGACCAGGACGACGCCATTCCCCGCATCACCTGGGGCAAATACGTCCGGCAGGAAAACGGCCGCGAAACGCTGGGCCTTTCCATTGAGGTCAACCACCGGCTTGTCGACGGCGTGCATCTGGGCCGGTTCTATGAATCCCTGCAAAACAAGATCAACGAATTGGAGTAAGCATTCAACGTCATGAGAAACAGCAAGCTCGCCGCGCTGCGCGCGGCGTTTCCCTATACCGTGCCGATCTTCGCAGGCTTCTGGTTTCTCGCGATGGCCTACGGCATTCAGATGAGCACATCCGGCTTTGCCTTCTGGTATCCGATGGACATGAGCGCCGTGATCTATGGCGGCAGTCTGGAATTCGTCGCCGTCAGCATGCTCTTGTCCATCGCAGGCGGTACGATCGTGTATATGATTCTGATCCGGGTGGTGTTCTGAACGCGCGCACCATTGTAGGGGCCGATGCCCACATCGGCCCTCTGGGAAATTGCGAATCCGCCGTAGATTCCCGAAAAAACACTGCTTTCTGTGGGCGGACAGAGTCGTCCGCCCCCACAGAGGCTTAGGGTGTATCTGAAAACTCCCAACGCACCCGGACAGCGGGCCTTTTTGCGGTGCGCCGCGTCATTACTGCCCGGCAAGTTTCGAACACAAAGCGTTTTCACCGCAGCCATTCAAAGGCAACTGCTATCAATCTTGGTGTACCGTAACAGGCGGCGCGTACCATAGCGCACGTAGGGTGAGTTTGCGTGTTCGCAGCGACTGAAAAATCAGGACTTGCCTGAATCGCACCCGCAGCACGCACCAACCGTAACCAAGCGCCCCTTTTCTCCCCCTTCTTTTCCGGCAAGGCGGAAAAGAAGGGGCCGCCGGAGGCATAATCACCCATCCAATATGCAGAAAATCTCCCTTCCCGAAGGGGAGATTTTTTTATATTCTTATTATATTAAAGAGTCTTCCCCATCTCCCCTTGAAAATTGTCCACAGCTGTGCTATGATTAGTGTGTATAATTTTGTGCTTTTTCTGCCCGCGCGGCAAATACAGAAAGGAGCTGCGCCATGTATTCTTCCGCTTACGTCTGGGCCAAGGTTCTGGGGCATATGGAGTCCCGCCTGACCCCGCAGGTCGTGTCGACCTGGTTTGACGACACTGAGATTCTCGAGCTGACGGATGAAAAGCTCGTGCTCTACTCCCCCTCCTCCTTCCGCAAGGACATTATTCTCCGCCGCTGCGTCGGCTATATCAAGGAAGCCATGCAGGAGATCTTCCAGCTGAACGTCGACGTCGTCGTGCTCGACGATACGGAAATCGAGGCCTATCGCGGCAAATCGCAGAAGCCGGAGTTCATCGAGTTTAACCCGCAGTTCACCTTCGACAACTTTGTCGTCGGCTCCTCGAACCGCTTCGCGCACGCCGCCGCCGTTTCCGTCGCCAATAACCCGGCGGAAACGTATAATCCCCTTTTTATTTACGGCCCGTCCGGCCTTGGCAAAACGCACCTGCTTTACGCCATCGCCAGCGTCGTGCATAAGAACCACCCCAGCTATAATATCGTCTATATCAAGGGCGATCAGTTTACAAACGAGCTGATTGCCGCCCTGCAGGAGGGCCGGAACAATGAGTTCCGCTATAAATACCGCAATGCCGACCTGTTCCTCGTCGACGATATCCAGTTTATCGCCGGCAAGGAATCGACGCAGGAGGAATTTTTCCATACCTTCAATAACCTCTACGAGAACCACCACCAGATCGTCCTGACCGCCGACCGGCCTCCCAATGAGATGCTGCGTCTGGAGGACCGTCTGAAAACCCGGTTCGAATGGGGCCTGATTGCGGACATCCAGCCGCCTGATTTTGAGACGCGCATGGCGATCATCAAGAACAAATCCGTCTCGCTCGGCTTCGATCTGCCGAACGACGTGTGTACGTTCATCGCCGAAAACGTGACCTCCAACGTGCGTCTGCTGGAGGGCACGGTCAAAAAGATCCGCGCCTATCATGACCTTGACAACATGGAGCTGACCGTCCCGAACGTGTCCCGCGCCATCAAGGATATGTACAACAAGGAAAAAGCCGAGAATCTGCCCACGCCGAACCTCATCATCGGCGAAGTCTCCCGGTTCTATAACATCGAGGAATCCGTCATCCGCGGCACGCTCAAGAACAAGAACACCGCCGAGGCGCGGCAGGTCGCGATGTATCTGGTGCGAAAGCTCACGAATCTGAGTCTTCCCGACATCGGCAAGGAATTCGGCCGCGACCATTCGACCGTCATCCACTCGCTCAAAAAGGTCGAGCAGCAGCTTGCCGCAGGCACCGGAACGCTCGCCGACAACATCCGCGACATTACGGCCAACATCAACAGCAAGCTCTGATTTTGTCCACACCCCCCTGTGGAATCCACACACATTCTCTGTGGAAAGCTGTGAAACAGAGGTTTCACAAAAATGCGTGTTGATAACATTCTTTTTTCTGCACACCTGCCTGTGGATAAAAAAGCGTTGATACGTCAAGGCGAAAACAGCTTTTCCACATAAAATTCCCCTACTGCTACGTACTTCTAAAAAATATCCTTTCTTTCTTTTGAAAGAAGAAACGGAGGAAGTTCCATGAAATTTACCTGTGAAAAAAATGCGCTGGTGAGCGCCATCTCCGTCGCTTCCCGTACCGTCGCGCAGAAGAGTACCATTCCGGCGCTCGAAGGAATTTATATCCGGGCCGGCGTAAAGCTGACGCTTTCCGGTTATAATCTTGAAACGGGCATCACCATCTCCGTCGACGCCGAGATCCAGCAGACCGGCGCCTGCATTATGCCCTCCCGTCTCTTCTTCGACATCATCCGGAAGCTGCCGGGCGATACCGTCAGTATTTCGGTCGACGAAAAGTTCAAGGTCTCCATCCGCGGCGGCATTTCCTCGTTTTCCATCACGGCCATGTCGTCCGAAGATTACCCGGAGCTGCCGGAGGTCGAGTCCGACAAGGGTATCAGCCTGCCGCAGAACGAGCTGAAAGCCATGATCGGCGGCACCAGCTTTGCCGTCAGCGAAAATCAGGCCCGCCCCATCCATACCGGCTGCCTGTTTGAGGTCGAGGATTCCTCTATTACGGTCGTCGCCGTCGACGGCTACCGGCTGGCGCTGCGCCGCTGGAAATCGGAGGAACCGATCGGGCGGACGCTCAAATTCGTCGTGCCAGCCGCAGCGCTGAAGGAAGCGGAAAAAATCCTCGGCGATACAGACGAAGCCTGCACGTTCTTCCTCGGCAGCAAGCATATCCTCTTCAACATCGGCGAGGCAACGCTGGTCTGCCGTCTGCTGGAGGGTGAATTCTTGGACTGGCGGCGCGTCCTGCCGCAGAACCAGCCGGTCAAGCTGGCGGTAAACGTCGCGAAAATGACCGATTCCATCGAACGTGTCGGTCTGATCATCTCCGAAAAGCTCAAAAGTCCGGTGCGCTGCAAATTCGGCGAGAATACGGCGGATTTCCGCTCCGTCTCCACCATCGGCGAAGCACATGACGTCTGCCAGATCGCGGGCGACGGACAGGATATGGAGATCGGCTTCAACTGCCGGTATCTGCTCGACGCGCTGCGCGCGATCCCGGATGCAGAGTGCTCGCTGGAACTCATCAATGGGTTAAGCCCCATCGTCATGAATCCTTGCGACGGGTCCGAGCGGTACAGCTATATGGTCCTGCCGGTCCGGCTGAAAGCGGGGGAATAAGATGAAGGTCAGAGTCACAAAAAAGCTTTCGGATGCGCCCATTGAGATTCCCATCCATACTGAATTTATCAAATTGCAGGATTTTCTGAAATTCGCCAACGCCATTGAGTCCGGCGGCATGGCCAAGACCTTTATTCAGGAGGGTGAAGTCCTTGTCAACGGCGAGGTCTGCACGATGCGCGGCAAGAAGCTGCACCCCGGCGATGAAGTTACATTCCTGCACAACACCTGGCGCGTCACGGAAGAGCACGCATGAAGCTGCAAAGCCTGCAGCTCTACGATTTTCGGAGCTACGAGACGGCCAGCGTCAGCTTTCATCCCGGCGTCAATCTGATTGTCGGCGAAAACGCGCAGGGAAAGACGAATCTTCTGGAGTCCGTCTTCTATCTCTCCACCGGCAAAAGCTTCCGCACCGCCCGCAATCAGGAGCTGATCCGCTTTGGCGCAGAATTTGCAGATTTAAGCTGCACCCTGTTTTCAGGCGGCAGAGAGCAGAGCCTGCGCGCCGTGCTGTTTTCCGGCAGGAGGCCGCGTCAGCTCTACATCGGCGGCGTGAAGCAGCGGTCTGCCGCCGGGCTTTCCGGTGTGCTGACGACCGTTCTGTTCTGTCCGGACGATCTGCTGATCTTAAAAAGCGGCTCTTCCGGAAGGCGGAAGATTCTCGATACCGCCCTGTGCCAGCTCCGGCCCGGCTACGCGCAGGCGCTGGCGGAATATCAGAAGCTGTACGACAGCAAATCAAGAATTTTAAAAGACTATCACGACGCCCCTTCCCTGCTGGAGCCGCTGCCGGAGTTCAACTACCGCATGGCGCAGGTCGGCGCGGTCGTGATCGCCTACCGGGCAAAATTCCTGCGGGAGCTTTCCAAACAGGCACGGCTGTACCATGCGGAATTTTCCGGCGGCCGGGAGGAGCTTTCCCTCGTCTATCAGACCGTCTCGACCGTGACGGACCCGTTCGCGGATAAAAAGACCATCTTTCAGCAGCTGCTCGACCACCAGCAGGCGCATTACCGCGCCGAGCTGGATTCCGGCCAGTGCCTGTCCGGCCCGCATAAGGACGATTTTGAAACGCTCCTCGGCGAGCGCTCCGTCAAGGCCTACGGCTCGCAGGGCCAGACCCGCACGGCGGCTATCAGTCTCAAGCTGGCCGAGCGCGAATTATTCCGCGCCGACACCGGCGAGGAGCCGGTTCTGCTGCTGGACGACGTGCTGTCCGAGCTGGACGCGCGGCGGCAGGATTTTGTGCTCAATCAGATCCGTTCCGGGCAGGTGCTCATCACCTGCTGTGAGCCGGAACGCATCACGAATATCGGCAAACGCATTTTTGTGGAGGGCGGACAGATCCGGGAGGAAGCGTCATGTACCTGAATATCGGCGGCGATTTCTCCGTCCGGTCGGAATCCGTCGTGGGCGTGTTTGATCTGGACAACACCAGCTGCTCTAAATGGACGCGGAAATTTCTCGCGGAGGCCCAAAGGGCCGGCGACATCGTCGAAGCGACGGACGAGCTGCCGAAATCCTTTCTGGTCGTCAGCGAATACGGAGAAAACCGCGTCATTCTGACAAAATATAACGCCGCCGTTCTGCTCAAACGCATGCAGGACGCGCAGCGCAGTCCGATCTCTGCTAAAGGAGAAGCAATATGACAGAAGAAATCAAAGATATCATCGAAGCCGAACACGAATACAACGCCAGTCAGATCCAGGTTCTGGAGGGATTGGAGGCCGTCAGAAAGCGGCCTGGTATGTACATCGGCTCGACCAGCAGCTCAGGTCTGCACCATCTGGTCTATGAGATTGTCGACAACGCAATCGACGAAGCGCTGGCCGGATACTGCAAGCACGTCGTTGTGACCATCAACGAGGGCAACACCATCACCGTCACCGACGATGGCCGCGGCATCCCCGTCGACATTCAGGCCCAGACCGGCAAGCCCGCGCTGGAGGTTGTCTATACCGTCCTGCACGCGGGCGGCAAATTCGGCGGCGGGGGCTATAAGGTCTCCGGCGGTCTGCATGGCGTGGGCGCGTCGGTCGTCAACGCCCTTTCCGAGTGGCTGGAGGTCGAGGTCAGCAAGGACGGGAAGATATATCAGATGAAATTCTCCCGCGGCCATATTACCCAGGAAATGCGCGTCATCGGCACCACGGACAAGCACGGCACGAAGGTCACCTTCAAGCCCGACCCCGAGATGTTCGACACGCTGGAATATGACTACGAAACGCTCCATACCCGTATGCGCGAGCAGGCGTTCCTGAACGCCGGTCTGCACATCACCATCTGCGACGAGCGCATCGAATCCGCCGGCAAGCCCGAAAAGGAACGCATGGACTCCATGTGCTACGAGGGCGGTATCCGCGAATTCGTCCGCTGGTACAACCGCCACAAAACGCCGATCCACGAGCAGGTCATCTATATGTCCGGCTCCAAGGGAGACGACACGGCGGAGGTCGCGCTGCAGTATAACGACTCGTTCAACTCCAACATCGTCTCGTTTGCAAACGATATCCATACCCCAGAAGGCGGCATGCACGAGGAGGGCTTTAAGCGGGCACTGACAAACGTGCTCAACGCCTACGGCGTCAAAAAGGGCTATATCAAGGGCGACGACAAGGTCACCGGCGACGATGTGCGCGAAGGTCTGACCGCCATCGTTTCCGTCAAGCTGACCGAGGCGCAGTTCGAGGGCCAGACAAAGGCCAAGCTCGGCAACGCCTCCATGCGCACGCTTGTCAGCAACATCGTTACGCAGCAGCTGACGGAATTCCTTGAGGAAAACCCCGCCGTCGGCAAACTCATTCTCGACAAGGCCATGATGGCCAACCGCGCACGCGAGGCCGCCAGGAAGGCCCGCGAGGCCATCCGCCGCAAGACAGGCCTTGAATCCGGCCAGATGCCGGATAAACTGCGCGACTGCAACGACACCGACCCCACGCTCACCGAGCTCTACATCGTCGAGGGCGATTCCGCAGGCGGTTCGGCCACACAGGGTAGAGATTCCCGCTTCCAGGCCATCCTCCCCCTCTGGGGCAAGATGCTGAACGTGGAAAAGGCAAGGGCCGACAAGGTCTACGGCAACGACAAGCTGCAGCCGGTCATCACCGCGCTCGGCGCCGGCATCGGCGACGAATTTAACCTCGACAAGCTGCGCTATCACAAGGTCATCATCATGGCCGATGCCGACGTCGACGGCAGCCATATCCGCACGCTCCTGCTCACATTCTTCTTCCGCTTCATGCGGCCCCTGATCGAGCACGGCTATGTCTATTCCGCCGTCCCGCCGCTTTACAAGCTCTCGCGCGGCAAGACGCAGCGCGTGGCGTATTCCGACCCCGAGCGTGACCAGATCTCCGCCGAAATGCGCGCGGACAACCCGAACGCGAAGGTTGATATCTCCCGGTACAAGGGCCTTGGCGAAATGAACCCGCACGAGCTGTGGGAGACGACCATGGACCCCACCACGCGCACGCTCCGCCGCATCACGCTCGAAGACGCCGTGCAGGCCGACCAGATCTTCACCGTCCTCATGGGCGAGGCCGTCGAGCCGCGCAAGGAGTTCATCGAGGAAAACGCGAAATACGTTGTGAATCTGGATATCTGACCTGTCTGGAAGAAATCGCAGGGGACGGACGGCCCTGTCCGCCCGGAAGAAATGCCCTGTTTGTAAATAAGCAGTTCTGAACACGCAACTTCCCTGGGGCGGACAGAGTCGTCCGCCCCTACAAAGGAGAAAGCATAAATGGCACATAAAAAAGACTACAAGCCCGAGGATATCATGTTCCCCGAACAGCGAATCGTGCAGTCGGAGCTTGTGCATGAGATGAAAAGCTCGTACATCGACTACGCGATGTCCGTCATTGTCGGCCGTGCGCTGCCCGATGTACGCGACGGTCTGAAGCCCGTCCACCGGCGCATTCTCTACGCCATGTACGAGGACGGTCTGACCTCCGACAAGCCGTTTAAGAAGTCGGCGACGTGCGTCGGCGACGTGCTGGGCCGGTATCATCCGCACGGCGATGCGTCGGTCTATGACGCGATGGTCCGGCTGGCGCAGGATTTCTCCATGCGCTATCCGCTTGTCGACGGCCACGGCAACTTCGGTTCCGTTGACGGCGATCCCCCTGCGGCCTATCGTTACACCGAGGCGCGTATGTCGAAGCTCTGCAACGAGATGCTGCGCGATATCGACAAGGAAACCGTTCTGTGGGACCCGAACTTCGATGAATCGAGAAAGGAACCGCGCGTTCTTCCCTCGCGCTTCCCGAATCTGCTGGTCAACGGCTCGTCCGGCATCGCCGTCGGCATGGCGACGAATATCCCGCCGCACAACCTGACCGAGGTCATCAACGCCTGTATCTGCATTCTGGAAAACCCGGAGGCGGAGCTGGCAGACCTCATGGACTATATCAAGGGTCCGGATTTCCCGACAAAGGGCATTATCATGGGCCGCAGCGGCATCCGCGCCGCGTATGCCACGGGCCGCGGCAAGATTACCGTCCGCGCCCGGACGGAGTTTGAGGAATTCGGCCAGAACCGCGAGCGCATCATCGTCACCGAGCTTCCCTATCAGGTCAACAAACGCCAGCTCATCGCCAACATGGCCGAGCAGGTGCGCGACAAGCGCCTTGAGGGCATTTCCGACATCCGCGACGAAACCGACCGCAACGGTATGCGCGTCGTCATTGAACTCAAAAAGGACGCGAACCCGCAGGTCGTTCTGAACCGGCTGTTTGCCCAGACGCAGATGCAGACGACGTTTGGCGTGACGATGCTTGCGCTGGTCAACAACCAGCAGCAGCCGAAGATTCTGTCCCTGCGCCATATGCTCGATGAATATCTCGCCTTCCAGGAGGAGATCATCACAAAGCGGACGCAGTACGACCTCAAAAAAGCGCTCGACCGGCAGCACGTGCTGCAGGGCCTGCTCATCGCCGAGGACAACATCGACGAGGTCATCAAGACCATCCGCGAAAGCTATGACAACGCGAAAGAGCGCCTGATGGAGCGGTTCAATCTGTCCGAAATTCAGGCGCAGGTCGTGCTGGACATGCAGCTCAAGCGCCTGCAGGGTCTGGAGCGCGAAAAGCTTGAGGCGGAATATGCAGAGCTTGAAAAGCGCATCGAATATTACCGCGAGCTGCTGTCGAACGAGGAAATGCTCAAAGGCGTCCTGAAGGACGAGCTGACTGCCATCCGCGACAAATACGGCGACGACCGCCTGACTGAAATTCAGGACGTCGAGGACGAGATCGACATTGAAGACCTGATCGAAGAAGAACAGTGCGTCTTTACGCTCTCCCACGCGGGCTACTGCAAGCGCGTTCCCGCCTCGACCTACCGCAGCCAGAAGCGCGGCGGCAGAGGCGTCACGGGCATGACGACGAAGGAGGAGGACTTCGTAGAGGGTGTGTTCACCGCCTCCACGCATGATTATATCCTCTTCTTCACGAACCTCGGCAAGGTGCACCGCCGCAAGGGCTATCAGATCCCGGAGGCAGGCCGCACGGCCAAGGGCACAAATCTGGTCAACATTCTCCCGTTTGAGCCGGGCGAGAAGGTCACGGCGGGTATCACCGTGCATGAGTTCGACGAGGATTATCTCGTCTTCGTCACCAGAAACGGCACCGTCAAGCGGCTGGAGCTGGCAAGCCTCAATACCGCGCGCAAGGCCGGTATCCGCGCGCTGACGCTCTCGGAGGGCGATGAATTGATCGCCGTCATGAAGACCGACGGCAAGCAGGATATCCTGCTTGCCAGCGCGAACGGCATGGTCATCTGCTTCAACGAAAACGACGTGCGCGTCATGGGCCGCGACGCGGCCGGTGTGCGCGGTATGATGCTGGACGCGGGCGACTATGTGGTCGGCGCGGGAATCGCCGCGAAGGCAAAGCAGCTGCTTTCCGTCACGGAATACGGCTACGGCAAACGCACGGAGATCGAAGCCTATCTGCGCCTCGGCGAGGACGGCCAGCGCCGTCCGCAGAACCGCGGCGGCAAGGGCCTCAAGGGCTATAACATCACGGCCAAGACCGGCAGAATCGCGGGCGTGGCGATCGTGGACGATGCGGATGATATCATGCTGATCGAAAACGGCGGCGTGCTCATCCGCATGGCGGCGGCGGATATCAACATCTACGGCCGCGACACGCAGGGCGTCATTCTCATGCGCCTTGAAGCCGGCAGCCGCGTCATTTCCGTCGACCGCGTCGACCGCGAGCCGGAAGAGCCTGCGGAGAACCAGAATCCGGAACCGGAAATCAGCACACCTGATGGAAACGATTTCGTATGAAAACAGTGACCATCTACACCGACGGGGCCTGCTCCGGCAATCCCGGCCCCGGCGGCTGGTGTGCGATTCTGGAGTATAACGGACACGAGAAGCTGATCTCCGGCGGCGAAGCGCGCACCACGAACAACCGCATGGAGCTGACCGCCGTCATTCAGGCGCTGCTTGCCCTGCGCGAGCCGTGCGTCGTAGAGCTGTATTCCGATTCCAAGTATGTCATTGACGCGCTGGAAAAGGGCTGGGCATGGGGCTGGCGGAAAAAGGGCTGGGTCAAGTCCGATAAAAAGCCCGCCCTGAACCCCGACCTCTGGGAAATGCTCCTCAGTCTTGTGAGCCAGCATGAGATGCACTACCACTGGGTCAAGGGCCACGAGGAAAACGAAAAAAACAACCGCTGCGACGAGCAGGCGGTTCTGGAAAGCCGGAAATTTAAGGTTTCATAAACCAACACTGCCCCTTGTCATGTCTACGGAAGCGCATGACAAGGGGCTTGTTTTGCCGGCACCATAGATTCCCGGCGAACCCAGCGAAGCGGTTCGACGAGCCTCCGGCGGCCCATTCTTTTCCGTCTTGCCGGAAAAGAATGGGAAGAAAAGGGGCGCTGGTTACGGTTTGGTGCG
>ENA-UEQO01002520-UEQO01002520.1-human-gut-metagenome-genome-assembly--contig:-NODE-2520-length-16142-cov-6.808528_pt1 | contig 16142 bp, 17 predicted proteins | sample MGYA00242938_ERZ507940 | MGnify/ENA primary metagenome ERZ507940 (study PRJEB26167, sample SAMN06115517) | human gut metagenome | host: Homo sapiens | place: China:Chongqing | collected 2014-12-03... | reverse complement strand
GACGCTCCCGGCACTGTATCTTTGCATTGCTTTTCTCCCGCTGGAGCTGACTCCGAAAATCATCGTGACGCTGACGATCATTGTGCCGCTGGGCGGCTTTGGGCTGATCGGCATCAGTGATGACAGTATGACACGGTGGCTGGGAAGCTGGTGGAAATGGCGGAGATCCCGCCGGATTATCTTATTTCGAGGGGAGGTCAGAAAATGAATCTCAAGGAACTGATTTTTGGCGAAGGCGTCCATACCGGCGGCAGCGGCGGCGTATACCGTGACAGCGTGCAGGCGTGGCTTCCAATCAAAAATATCATCGGCGGCGTAGTCATCACCAAAGATAACCGCTTTGTGAAGATCATGGAAGTGCTGCCTGTCAACATCTATCTGAAGTCTGCCATTGACCGGCAGAATATTATCTCGTCCTTTGCATCGTATTTGCAGATCGCGCCGGATGAACTGCAGATGATCGCCCGCACGCTGCCCGCGGACACGCAGGCGTATGTAGAGCAGATGCAGCGCTATGCAGAACAGGAGGAAAACGAAGCGTGCCGGGAGATGATCGAGGATAACATTCGGGAGATCGGTCATGGCATCGCCGGCGGCGCCATGCGGCATCGCTTTTTCCTTGTGTTTCAGTATGAACCCTCCATGCGGGCCAAGCGCAACACGGTGCAGGCCATCATCCAGCGGCTCAACGAAGAGGCCGACACCGCAAGGCGGTATCTGGATCTATGTGAACTGGAGGTATTGGAGCCTCAGTATTCCGATAATTTTGTGCTCAAGCTGCTCTATGAGATTTTGAACAAGAAAACCAGCCAGCGTGTGCGTCTGCCGGAGGGCGTTTTCGATATGACAACGGCCGTTCATGGGATCTATGGGGAATAACGCGGCGGAGCGCATTTTTCTTGACGAGAGGTAATAATTCTTATATAATTAAGAAGTAATAAATACAAGGAGGCGTTCCACATGATGATTCGATCTGCTACTGCACTGCGGAATGATTATGACGGCATGGTGAAGCTGTCCATCGAAAAGCAAGAGCCGATTTTCCTCACGCGCAACGGAGATGGCGAAATGGTCTTTTTACCGATTGAGCTTTGGGAGAAGCGTCAGGCAGAGCTGGAACTGTTTGCTGAGATGCTTCGGAGAGAGCAGAACAGATTTGCCGGCGCAAGGACTTATTCTGCTGCGGATATGCAGGCGGAAACGGAGGAGCTGCTTCGTGAGAGTTGAATGGCTGAGCGAAGCGCGCAATGAGTACCGTCAATTGCTTCAGTATTATAAAACAGAAGTTGGTCTGCCGTATGCGCGGAAGTTTGCGAGTAAGATACTGACGAGCGTAAATCAGCTCGAGCGTTTTCCAGAAATAGGTGTTTTGAAATATGACACGCTGATGGGAAAGCATGGTTTTCGGGCGTTGTTCATTGACCAATATGCTTGTGTCTATAAAATTGAAGGTGATACTGTCTATATCTACCATCTCGCAGACGCCCGGAAAAATTACATCTACCATATCTTCGGCATGGAAGAACCGGACTCAACAACTTAAAAAGCAACAGCAAAAGCATCTCTGCGGAGGTGCTTTTTTGCTGCCCAAAACGTATGCAAAGGATGTGATTCAGTGGTTAAAACGAAAACGAAAAAGGCGCCGGCGGCAAAGTCCGCTCCGGAGAAGACTGGTAAGAAAAAACAGCCTGGGGAGAGTCAGATCAAAAAACAGCCTTTTTTGAAGCGGATGCTCTTTGGCGAGGAAAAGCCGGATCTCAGTGAGCTTGAAGCAGGCTCCACCACCATTCTCGACATTCTCTCTCCCACCACGGTGGATACAAAAAGTCGTGACTACATCATCGTAGACGACGTGTATCATGCTTATCTCTATATCACGGGCTACGGTTACACCACTACCGTCGGCACCTGTTGGCTTGCGCCTTTGGTGGAGGTCGGCGAGGGGATCAACCTGAGTTTTCTCGTCAAGCGTCAGCCCAAGGAAAAGATCCTCTCCAAAATTGCTCAGACCACCATGGTCAACCGCTCCCGTATGCGGGATGTAGGCGATACGCGGCAGGACTACGAGGAACTGGATAGTGCGATCAGTTCCGGCCTTTATCTCAAGGATGTAATGAACCGGCAAGGCGAGAATTTCTATTATATGCATACCTTGATCGAGGTGACGGCGTCTGATCCTGAAACGCTGGAACAGCGCGTCACAGAGGTGGAGAAGTTGTGCGTATCCGTGGATATGATCGCACGGCGCTGCGACTATAAAAACGAGCAGGCGTTTCTCTCGGCTCTTCCCATTCTGGCGCTTGATCCGGATATTGAGCGTAAGGCACGCCGCAATGCGCTGACCTCCGGCGTGGCAGCAGCCTTTCCGTTCGTTTCCTATGAGCTGAGTGACCACGATGGGATCTTTCTGGGACTGAACCTCTACAACCGCTCTCCGGTATTTCTCAATCCCTATGATGATTATAAGTACACCAGCGGCAACTGGTGGATCGGCGGCTCTACCGGTGCAGGCAAGACGGTGACGCTGCAATGTCTCGGTGGGCGGCTGCGGGAACAGGGCAAGCGGGTCATCATCATCGTTCCCAAGAAAGGGCATGAGTTCCGCCCCCTCTGTGAGCGTCTGGGCGGGCTGTATTTGCGGATGTCGCCATCCTCAAAGGACTGTCCGAATCTGATGGCGATTCGGCGGAAATCGCTGGACTCCTACGCAAAGCTCAAAAATATCGCCGCGCGGGATGACTCTGTGCTGGCAGACAAGATCGCGCAGCTGATCATCTGGTTTTCTCTGAAGAAAAAGGATCTGAACGAAGAGGATAAGAGCCGCCTTGACTCCTCGCTGGTGGAGGTTTATAAGCGCTACGGCATTACCTTCGACAACAGCACCATTGTCGATGAGAACGGAAATTTCCGCACCATGCCCATTCTCTCAGACTGGTATGAGATTCTTTATCAAGAGCAGGACACGCGGCATCTGGCAGTAGTGCTCTCTCGCTATGTCACTGGCTCGGCTGCGGCAATGGCAGGCCGAAACGACATTGAACTTAACAATAAGTACATTGTCCTCGACCTCTCTGGTATGCCGGATGATATGATCGCGGACGGCACCTTCTGGGCCACCAGCATCGCCTACGACCTCATTATGAACTGTGAGGACGAACTCTCGGCGCTTCTGGCAGACGAGTTATGGAGTCTTGTGGGTGCTACGGCAAACCCGCAGGCGGCCGGGTTTGTGCTGGAAATGGTAAAGACCATCCGTGGCCTTGGCGGGATCGCAGTTACCAGCACCCAGGGAATGCAGGACCTTTTCAGTCTGGAGGGCGGGAGTTACGGCAAAGGAATCCTCGATTCCAGCCGCATTAAACTGATTATGCAGATGGAGGAGCAGGAGGCACGGCTCATTCAGGATAAGCTGAACCTTTCCGAAGATGAGGTTCGGCAGATCACCCGCTTTCGGCGCGGCGAGGGACTTCTCTGCATCGGCTACAACCATGTTCCCATTGCGTTCCACACGACGCCAAAGGAATATGAAGCCATTACCACTTCACCCACCGATCTGCGCGTAAAGCGAACGGGGCAAATCGATGAATGATCTAAAGCGGGATATGATGCGGATTCAGGAGCTGATCGGCAATGCCTTCCGACAGACCGGCTCTCTGGTTGCCCTGACAGACGGCGGGCAGATGAATCCAAACAAGCTGCAAAAGACATTGGAGCAGACGATGGAACAATTTGAAGCAGCCACTCTGGAACTGCGAAAACTCTGCGAGCGGTACGCACCGGGAAGCGGGGGCTTTGCGAAAAAGCCGATTCTGCCATCCATGGACGTAACGGGCAGCGTGGAGGCCTTTGGCTATGGCTGGCTCCATATCACGATCAATACGCTGCTGCCCCATTGCCGGTATCAAAGCCCAAACTGGCTCAGCGATACCATTCGGCGGCTGCTGGACAGCTATGAGGCGTGTGGAAAGGAATTGCCGTTTTTTGAGCGGGCCATGCTGATCATTGATGAGCATACCGCCATGGAAGGCCGGCATATTTTCGATCAGGACAACAAGGGGTGGAAGGCGGTCAGCAACGCCATCAAAGGAAGACTTATTCCGGATGATGACCAGCATACGCTGGCAGTCGCCCTTCTTTCTACGGCAGTGCAAAGCCAGGAGTGCTGTCATATCACCGTCCTGCCCCTGTCCGATGCTCATGACTTTTTCTCCGCACATTCCAGTGACTATGCCCTCGGAAACTTCTATTTCGGTGGATGGTGCTGATGGGCAAAGCAGGTGAAAAAGCTGCGAAAACACCCAACAGATTGCTGCCTGATTTCAAGCGCCTTGGAGCTGCTTTGCAGCGCGGCTGGCCTGTTGGGTGTCAGCGGGCTTGGAAGGCTTGAAACAACAGCTTTTTTGAGAAGTGTTTTTGGCCGGTTTTCGCATACTGACCTGTCTACTATGTGGGGGCAACAGGCTGCGCCCACATAGCGGCTCGTAAGGACGCCGAAATTGTTCTTGCGCCGTTTTCGGCGCAAGGGCGATTTCGGCGTTCGCAGGAATTGGGAAGGGAGTGGTTCATGTGTGCTTATGAGCGTAAGAGATATGGATGTTCTGAGGCTTCTCTGCTGGTGTCAAAATGTGCGTCCCGATGATTTGAGCAGTATCTCTACAGAAACAGAGCGTGAAAACTTGATAACGCTGGGCTTGATCAAACGCCATCAACGAAGTGACACGCTGCTTCTCACAAACAGCGGTAGAGCCTTTTTGCAGGCAGCCTTAGAGGGCGATGTTCCAAACTTGACGCTCTCGTACCATGATGCGGCGATTGAGCGGCGTGTGCGGCTTTCCTCTCTGATGATGACTGCTTACCATGCGGGGATCAATGTATTCACAATAACAGCGAACAGTCTGGCGGAGCCTTCCACGCTGTTTATTACTGCGATTACAAGAAGCCGCGGACACAATCCATGGGGCAGCGCCCGTGTCGGGGCGATTGCACATCTGGGCAGCACTTACTACGCGGTACATTATATCTATTCTGGAATCGGCCGCATGGCGGTCAATGACGAACTAGCAGCGTTTCATAATCACACCAATTTCGGCAAAGACACGCAGCGCGCCTTTCTCTTCGCCGGAGCTTCCTACGCTGACATCATAGAGGAACTCAAGGTGCGTGATGAAAAGCGGGATACCAAGCTGATCCGATACAGCGAAGCCTATCGAGGACTTCATTATCCCGTTCATCTGCTCTCCTGTGATGAAACAGGCGCGCGTCAGCTTCAAATTATGGCTGTTCCGGACTACCGCGTGAAGCTTGCAAAGCTGATGCTGCGCTCTGCTTACCGCCCTCCGCCGGAGGATGCTCCCGCATGGGATGCCACCTACCAGAACCGTCCCTTCGTCATTGGAGCGGATATGAACCTGCGGCGGATCGACGCCGCCATCGCAAGCGCAAAAAAGAGGGGATGCCTGCCGATTTCACTGGCCGCCTTAGACGCTCAGGGTGACGCGGTGCTGTTGCGGCGCTATAAGGATACCGGCTACGCCGTCATCTATAAGGTGACGGAGAGCGTTCTGACGGAGCTGTTCGGCCATCCTCCGTCGCTCTATCTTCCCCCTTGCACACAATATCTGACGAAGAAAGGAGACGTGGTGGATGCCCCGCTTATCCAAGTTGATCGAAAAGATAGAGGATCGCCTCGCAAATAAATGGGGCTGCTGGTATGAACGAAATAAGACCCGCGTGCCGCTGTATGCGGTGCTGGGCGGCATCGGCTGGTATCTCTACGGAATGTTCCTCAATTCCCTCAAGCTGGGAAAGGAATCCGTATTCAACACCACCGGTGAAGTGATCGAGAGCATTTGGGTATTCAACCCCTTCAAAAATCTCTTCGCTGTTTTTACGCCCTTTGGCCTTGGCGTTTCCGCCTTCATTGCCCTTATGGTCTGCCTCATTACGAAAAAAGGCTACAGCTGGTTTTCAGGCTACAAATTTACCCGGGACGCCCGCGGCTTTGATATCCTGCCGGACGGCACTCACGGCACCTCCGGATTTGCAACAAAAAAGGAGCTTGCTGAGCATCTGGAGCTGGGCAGCGCCGAAGAAGTTACCGGAATGCTCCTTGGACGCATTAAGGCGCGGCCGGATGATCCGGAAAAATACGCCACCTACGTGGCGCACCGCATGAAGCCTGGGGAAAACAATAACATCCTCTGCATCGGCGCACCCGGCTCCTATAAGTCCAGAGGCTTTATCATTCCCTTCCTCATGAGCTGCGCGCAGCGAAGCAGCGGCGGACACCATGAATCCGTTGTCGTGACCGACCCCAAAGGCGAACTCTTTGAAAACCTTGCGCCGTATTTTCGGGAGCATGGCTTCTATGTCAAGGCGGTCAATTTCCTCGATATGGCGCACTCTGACGGTTGGAACTGCCTTGCGGGACTGGAAACAAATCCTGACCTTGTAACCACTGTGGCCAACACCATCATTCAAAACACCTCCGGCCCCAAGGAGGCGGATGACTTCTGGAGCCGTGCGGAATTGAACCTCCTGATGGCACTTATCCACTATGTCTGCAATCTGAAGGATGCCCGCGGCAATCTTCTTCCGTTGGAGCAGCGCAGCCTCGGAGACGTCTATAAGATCCTCGCCTATAAAAGCGTCAACGAGATCAACCGCATCCTTGCGGAGCTGCCGCCGGAGCATCCCGCCAAAGGGCCCCACGGCCTCTTTCTGAAGGCAAGGGAAAACCTCTGGGGCAATATCATCATCGGCCTTGGCAACCGTCTCGCGGTCTTTCAGAATCCGCTGGTGGACAAGATCACCCGCAACCACGATGTAGACCTGCTTCTTCCCGGGCAAAAGCCCTGTGCGTACTTTGTCATCATCTCCGCACAAGATAGCGCCTATCGATTTTTAAGCTCCCTCTTTTTCTCCCTGACCTTCCCGCAACTGTCCAATTACGCCCGTCTCCACGGAGGACGGCTTCCCGTTCTGACAAACTTCTGCTTGGAAGAATATCTCAACATCGGCTACATGGAGGGCATCTCTGATGTTTTCAACTCCATCCGCGGCTTCAATATGTCTGTGCAGGTGGCGGTGCAGTCCCTCTCCCAATGGCAGGAAAAATATCCGGGGAAGGAATGGGAAAATCAGCTCGGCTCCTTTGACATGACCCTCTACATGGGCTGCAACGATATGACGAGCGCGGAATACTTTGCTAAAAAGTGCGGTAAGGTCACGATCTCCGTCACCAACAATCAGTTTCCCTTGGCACCGCTGTTTTCTCCCATCTACAGTACCACCCGCCCCTATTCCCAGACGCGAAGCAACACCCAGCGAGACCTCCTCCAGCCCGATGAATTCCTGCGGCTCAATAAGTTTCTCTGCATTGTGATGTTCAACCACTATAAGCCCGCCCAGCTCTATAAGATCATGCTGGAGGAACTGCCGGAATACAAAAAGCTGAAAAAATGCAGCGTCTTTGACTATGTGCCGGAATGGAAAAAGAGAGAAGAAGAGGGTGCAAAGCGTCGCACGGCAGGAAATCGCACATCGGCCGCTGCAAGGAACACATCGTCTGCTCCGCCCGCATCGCAGCCGTCGCCTGCATCGGGGAAGCAGCCTGATATGCAGCCGCAGATTTCTCCAGTCGAAGAAGCCGCAACCAGCGGAAGCTCCTGCGGAAATGACAGCATGACGCCGGAGGAGATCGGCCTTGTGGAGATGACCTGCGAAGCCATTCTGGAAGGTGATGATCCGGAACTGGAAGAGATGGATGATCCTACGCGCATTCCACCCGGGCGCGGAATATGAAAAAGAGGTCGAGCAATCGGCCTCTTTTGAAGAAGATATTCCATTGTCAGCGTGCTGTCTGACCGTACTCTCGCTTTATGGCGTCAATAGAAACGACCCATTGCCTATATCGAAAAAGAAAGAGGAGGTGCCCATTATGAGGGCAGCGAAAATGAAGGAGCGTCCAACTTTCCAACTGATGTGCCAGACAGATGTGCAGAGTATTTATCATATGCAGATGCCGCGCTGGTTATTTTCTGATCCACGTTACTGCGAGATGAGCCTGGATGCCAAGGTGACCTACACCTTTCTCTTAAACCGTTTCCAGCTTTCCCGCAAAAACGGTTGGGTCAATGACCGCGGCGAGGTGTTTGTGATCTTTCCTCGCAAAGCGCTTGCCAAAGAGCTGCGCATCTGTGAGCAGCGGGTCACGGCAGCTTTTAAGAAGTTGGTGGAGCTCAAGCTGGTATGGGAAAAACGCTGCGGGCGAGGTGATGCCAATCAGATCTATCTTGCCCGTGTCACACCGATCGAAGATCCGGACTATTCCTGTGCGCCGTTTATCACGGAGGATGAATCGGAAGTACGCGGTTCAAGAACCTCGGATCTGGAGGGTCTTGCTGACGGGAAACCCTCAGCAGCATGCCAAGAACCGCAGAATCTGCTGTCCAAGAATCGTGAAGATCGCGCTTCAAGAACTGCAAAATCCGCGTTCCCAGAACCGCAGAAATTGACGCCAAGTAAGAAAGAAAAAAGAAAGATTGATCAAAGTCATATGGAAGTCCGTCCGTCTGTCAGAGCCCCGGCGCAGGACGGACGGACCGACGGGGACGCAGAAGAAGAACTTTTGGATATTTTGGACGGCTGCGAGCTTGAATGCTTCGCACCGGAAACCGCTCTGGTGTTTGAAAACGCCATTGAGCGGCTTTTTTATGCCGACAGCTTCCGTATTGGCAATGCCACGCTTCCGCAAAGCCGCGTGCGGGCAAAGCTCAGACGGCTGGACGGCATGATCCTGCGGGAGGCAGAGAGTAAGCTCCGCGCCAATCAGGAGCGGAATGTAAAAAACAGCACGGCCTACACCATGGCAGTGCTGTTCAACTGCATTGCCGAAAGTGAGAGCGATCTTATGATCGACCCATATCTCAACGCCATCTGCGCAGCAGTTTGAAGGGAGGAAGATCAATGCTGCTATCCAATCAGCAAAAGTATATTCTCGAAATACTCAAGGAGTTTAAGTACCTGCGTGTCCGCCAGCTCCATGCTCTGGTGCAGGCCCATTACCGTACACAGGGAATCAAAATTGACGAAAGGCGCATGGAGATCATGCTTCGCCAGATGCGCACAGGCACCAATTATGTCTGGCTGCGGGGTGATGTGGTTTCTTACGGAGACCGCAGGATAGATCCTCGGCTATTGGAAGCACTGGACGTTATGCTGGAGCTTACAAGGGTGCAGCCCGGATTTTACTCGAAAGACGGACTGCATGAACCATTTCTCCTGCGCTTTACCGGAAACGGAAAGGGGGCCGGATACCTTTTCAGCGTGGCATGGCTGGACGCCGCTACTCACATTGCAACCGTCCCCCGTATGAAGGGCGAGCGGATCATCTGGATTTCCGAGAGCGGTTCCTTTGGAGAAATCGATCTGCCCCGGCATCACTTTTTCGCCGCCCGACAGAAGGACGGTACTCATCGCTTTTTTGGCTCCAATGAGCCGGAAAAAATATAACACTTAGGAGGAACATTATATGGCAAGGAAAAAAGTTACCCCTGAAGAAGAGATCGTAAATACTGCCGTTGAAGGAACCGCTCTGGGGAGTGTCCCTGCGGGTAGCGTGCTGCATGACGAGGCAGGCGCAGATACCGGCGACGTTCCCGCAGAGTTGCCGGAGGGGGATCTTTCTGCGGAGGAAACGGCAGAGCAGTCGGAGACGCTTTCTGCAATGGAGGCAGCCGAGACGAAACCGCTTGGACTTTCCACAGAAGAGAAAACTGCATCCCAAGACGAAAGCGATACCGCAGAGGAGCGAGTGGAAGAAGCGGAACTGCACGAAGAGACGTCGGAATTTCTTGAGGCAGCAGAGGATTTGCATTCAAATCTGCCCGCATCTGCGCCGCATGGTTCTGAGGCCGATGGAGCGGATTGGGGCTTTGAAGAGCCGGTCCCGGAAGAAGCCGCAGCAGAAGCCGCGGAGGATGAATACCTGGCAGCTGGTAACTCTGAAATGCCTGATGCGCCGGAGGAAAAGAGCGAGCGCACACTTTTCTACGAGCTGGACTTCAACGAACTGGATCGGGGGCTAAGTGAAGATGAGCGGAAGGAATGGAACTCTATCTATGCCTCTTTCCGCGGCCGCAGCGCCATTACCGGAACAATCATCGGCGTGGATCTCTACGCAAGATACCTTCCACGCAGCGAGGCAAGAATGCTTGAAAACAGACGGGAGCTCTGTGCCGTTGTGGTGCCGTATCGCATCCCCATTCTGATCCGCGAGTCCGAAATGTGGGAACTGGGAGAGGAGCGACCCGACTTCGTGCTTCGAAATATGGTGGGGGCCAGCATCGATGTGATCGTCACCAAGGTGGAGCGTACCGCTAACCGTGCACAGGCGTCCCGCCGTCAGGCCAGCCGCAGCCAGCGCCGCTTTTTTGCTGCCCGTGAGGATCTTCATGCTGTCGGTTCCCGCATTACCTGCAGGATGCTGGCGGTCGGCCCCCGCCGCTGCCTTGTGGACTGCTATGGTTACGACCTTGATATGACGCAGAAAGCGATCCGCTACGCGGCCATCCCGGATCTTCGCACGGAGTTCCACCCGGGTTCGGAGATCGACTGCATTGTAAAGGAGTATCACCCCCGTACTGGTGAACTGATTGTTTCCGCGAAAGAAACGGAAGTCAACCCCTTCTTTGGTGCGGAGGAGCGTCACCCTGTAGGCTCCCGCCGCTTTGCGATGATCTCCGGAAAATATGGCGGCGGCGTGTTCTGCAACCTCCCTGATGGCGTGACCTGTATGTGTAACTACTCCTATCAGCACGAGGATGCGGACTTCATGGTGGGCGAGCACGTCATGCTGATGGTGCAGCGCTACGATCAGGAAAAGCTCCAGATGTACGGCAAGATCATGAGCAAGTGGTGATCTTTCGTAAACGTTTTGGATCTTGAAAGCGACCTAAATTTCCTTACAGTTTGCCTCCCGCAAAGAAGCCATTTATTTATCCGATAGCCGGTGCAGCAGCACCGGCTATCACTTTGAAGGGAGAACTTTATGCGGAAAAAACTATCTGTACTTTGCACGACATTCCTACTGCCCCTGCTGATGACCGTTCTAGCGTTTGCGGCGGACAGCCCCTTTTCCGATGTTGCCCCGGACGCACCCTATGCTGAGAGCATCGCCTATCTGGTAGAGCATGGCATTACCAACGGCACCGGCGCGGACACCTTCTCTCCGGACGCACCCGTGACCGTCCGCCAATGGTCGGTCATGCTATGCTGCGCCTATGGATTGCCCATTGAGGGCGACACATGGGAAGAAATGAGCTACGTCGCCATGGTTGAGGCGTACAGCCACGGCTGGATGTATTCGTCCATCTTCTCTGCGCCGGAGACACAGATGTGCCGGGGCGCACTCTATGACAGTGCCTTTGCCGCCGCAGGTATCCCCATTTACGACAACACTCTCTACGATAGAGAAGCTCTGAGCGCCTATGAAACACCCTGCGGATTGCCGGAGAGTTTCAGCTCTGCGACAGTTGTTCCAATCCGCAGGAGATCGTCACCCGTGCTGAGACTGCCCGACTTCTTCACGCCATTCTCACACGGGATCTGACCGTGGAAGCCCCCACCGTGCCGGTGAAACTGAAGAATCCCACCGACATCAACGCCAACGATTTCCTGTTGGAATTGCAGAAAGTGCAGGAAGCCATTCTTGCGGAGTTCAATCAGCGTGGCTGGGCCTACAGCATCGATTTTGACCGCGTGGCGCAGTTTGCCGAGGAACTGAATGTGAGCTGCATCGGCGTGACGGACTACGCCGCAAAAAGCATCTATGTTTCCGAGGCCAGTGCCACCGTACACGAGTTTGGACATTTCCTTGATAAAGTGCTTGGCTTCCCCGCAGAGCATGAGCGGCTATTCTGTGAGGAAGCAGAAAGCTCCATTCTCCGCGACTACGCTAAAACAAATGCTCATGAATACTTCGCAGACTGCTTTGTGTACTGGATCATGTACAACGAAAGCGCCAAGCGTATGGAGCGGTTCAAACAATCTGCCCCGCAGACCTATGCATACTTCGCTGATACAAAAGAATTATTAGATTTTTGGGAGATTGATCCTAAATATAAAAATAATTCTTTATATATGCTAGCAATGACCCAAGGAAAAATGCAAACTGACAGTTTCGAATTCTTAGCATCGTTTATGCCTGCAAATGGAGTTTGTTTTGTAACAGACATTGCTGGTATAAATTATCGTAATTTTGATTTAGGAAAAATAAAAGAAGGAACAATTTTATCTTTTGAGCAAGAACCTAATAATTCTATAGATAATAAAGCTGTTAAGGTGTTATATAAGGGAGAACTTATAGGATATATAAAACGGGGGCATAATGAGTTTTTTTATGGAGAGAATAGTGATAGGATTAAACTCTGTGTGAAGTCTATAACTAATATACCTTCATATAAGGAATTGTATGTGAAAGTTTATACTTGACTTATTTCCATATTAAAAGCTTGTCATTGATAAATTTCGCCCCGTCTTCCTGATTCGGGGCTTTTCTTTGTCCGCCTCCAAAGTGTCACTATCATTATGCTATAAAAGATTGCATTATGTGACAGTGTGACGGTCGTGTGATCGCCTTGGGCCAAAAGATTCGGGGCTTTTTTCTTATTCATAATCAAACTTCTCGTATCTTTGCAAAAAAAAAAGATCCATAATGAAAGTCAAACATGAATATGAAAGAATGCCGGCCAATGAGATTTGGAATGCAGTAGTAACTTATATTAATAAGAACAAGCAGTTTTTGTCCTCTACTGGTATTAAATATAACGCCAAGGTCATAATTGATTCTATAGAATACAAAGGCGGCAGGGAAGGAAGTGTTAGAGCCACTGAAGGAGAGTCTATCAGTAAGAATCAATTTATTTCTGCATTTAGGCAAGTCCGTGACATGGAATGTATCAATACAAAAAATGTCAAGCCATATATTGATAGAAAGCAAAGTCCATTTGTTGGCTTACTAAAGTCCGTCGGCATCATTGAGTAAGATACGGTTCAGGAAGTTAAGCAAAAACGAAGTGCTTGCTAAATTTGCTATGAATAATCGGTAGCTGAATAGTCACCTATTTTTATGCTCTCTGTAGAATACTAGAGTCGTCAAATCTTCATTTCCTCTAATAATTGGCAGAATAGCATACCAATATAAAAATAAACAGTATATTTGTGTACAGACGTGGATGTCTGTTGCATCATCTCTCTACGGAAAAATTGCTAGTTTTCGAGATCGAGAGAAGATAATACGTTTATACTCCAAAAATTAGCCTCGACTAAGTGTAGTCGAGGCTTTTTTGCACCAATCATGCTATAATTTATCGTATTTAAAATATGTATTAATAGTTTAATTTAACTTATTTATCAAAGTCAAAAAGTTCTACTACTGTAGATATATGTAAGTTTACACAACTTTTAAATTAAATGTTATGGCTAAGAGAATTGGATATATTGAAAAAGATGGAGTAATATTCGTATCTGTTAAAGATGTATTTGAATACTTGCGTGAAATGGAGGTAATTACCACGGATCAGTTGGAATGGCAATACCGGTGGAATTTTGAACAGGATATCATTAAACGTATGTATGCTTGTTATAGGAGTGGTGGTCGTACAAATGCCGATGTTCCTTGGATAATGGATGGAGAGTTTTATTGTCACTGGTTGCGTTTCGAATATACCGACTTCGTGAAAGCAATAAAGGTTTTGCGAAATGAGAAGGAAATTAAGAAGCTAGCAATATTAATTGACTTTCATGACTTTGCACGTAGTAAGCTGTTTGTGAAGCGTAAATTTGCACTAAAATAATGATTGTAAAAAGAGGTAGCCGAATAAGCTACCTCTTAATTATATACTACAATTAATATTTATTATTTGGTTGATATCAGTAGTATAACGTCCGGAGAGCTGTTCTTGTTTTAACCTCCATTCTCTTCCGTTTCCTTGCACGGCCAGTTTGATGGGTTGACCGTGTTCACCGTTGATCTTGTCTACGATTTGCATGAGTTTATGATGCTTCTCACGGTCGACGGAATCAAAAAGTCCGAGTTGTGCATCTTCTGTTATTTCGGTGATGATGACGCCTGCCTTCTTGTATTGATAGCCTTGCATGAAGATGTTTTTCAGTCCGATAAGTGCGTAATGGATAATCTCTTGCGTGTCATTGCTCGGTACGGGAAGATGGATGACGGTGTTCTTCCAGTATTGCGGAAGGTCTTCCCTAAAGTTATTGGTGTGGATAAATACCATGAGAGAATGGGCATACGCTTTCTGCTTCCGGAGCTTTCGGGCACAGGTCGATGCGTGTGTGGCGATAGCTTCTATCAAGGTATCGATGTCGGAGATCATCTTTCCGAAAGACCTGGATGTACAAATCTGTTTCTTTGCCGGAGGAATGGATTCCATGCGGATGCAGGAAATGCCACGAAGTTCCTTCCAGGTGCGTTCGCCTGTCACGGTCATTTCTTTGCGTACCCATGCTTCGGGAAGTTGGATGAAGTCATAGGCCGTCTTTATCCCTTGCTTTCCGAGTTTAATGGCTTGCTTGTGTCCGATTCCCCATACCTCTCTTATCTCTGTCTGTTGCAGGGCTTTGAGATGCTTTTCTTCTGTATCGATGATACACACCCGATTGTATGCAGGATACTTTTTCGCAAATTTATTCGCTATTTTGGCGAGCGTCTTTGTGGAGGCTATTCCCAGACTCATGGGGATGCCGGTACCACGGGTCACTCTGTTTACGATGTTTGTCCCCAGCGATTGCAGTTCCTTTATGCCGTCCAGATCCAGAAACGCTTCGTCTATCGAGTAGACTTCGATTTCCGGAGCCAGCTCGGTAAGTATCGACATTACTCGTCCGGACATATCGCCATATAGGGTATAGTTTGACGAAAAGACAGCGATTCCGTGACTGTCTATCAGACTTTTAATCTGATAGGCAGGGACGCCCATCTTAATTCCCAGTTCCTTGGCTTCATTGCTGCGTGCTATCACGCAACCGTCATTGTTGGAAAGCACAACGACCGGCCTTCCGTTGAGAGCCGGATTGAATACCCGTTCGCAGGAAGCATAAAAGTTATTGCAATCTATTAGTCCGAACATTATCTTTTCCTCCGATTCTTTTTGATTGTAAATGTAACGATTCCCCAGATCATGAAGTCATTCTCCTTGGTTACTTTTATCAGTGGATAATCCGGATTGGAAGGGACCAGCCAGATAGCTTCCGGTTCCAGTCTTACTCTTTTGACGGTGAACTCGCCATCGATAAAGCATACTGCCAAATCATCATCCATCAGCTCCAATGACTTGTCGATGACCAGTATGTCACCTTCTTCTATTCCTTCGTCTCTCATCGAGTCTCCCGTCACACGTCCGTAGAACGTAGACGCCGGATGACGGATCAGTTCTTTGTTCAAGTCAATCGCCTGTTCCATATAGTCCTGAGCAGGAGAGGGAAAGCCAGCCTTTATTCCTTCATCGGCAAATTGCAACGGAAGGCTGCTGGATATGTCTATCTTATGTATTTCTATTTGCTTTTTCATAACTCTGAATCTTTTCATTAAGAACAAAAGAGGTCAGGGTTTGCTCATTACAGATACTCGTTTTTAATTATAAATAGTTTTTTCCCAGTCATCCAAGACTGTTACTTCCCACCGAGGAAGATATGGATTAATATAGGTTACAGACCTACCATATACAGAGAAACTTTTTCCAATAAACTCGTCGATAGCTTCATCTTCCCCTTTTTGAAGACAGATATTCATAAAAACATGCATTTCATTCCAGTTTGTAGGCCCTATGAACAAAGATTCAATCAAGCGGCCTTTAACAGGTACACCAATAACTTGCTCTTTTATCCTATCAACTAATGATACAGCTTCTTCAAAAGTCATACTTGTATTTTTAGAACAAATATACACAAAAAATAGATGCCCTCTCCCCTATCCCATAAAAGCGATTTCAATCTGTGGAATTTCAGTATTACAAATTTCAATTCTATTAAGAAAGATATTTTCGTAATTCTTCAATTGCCTGTGATGCACTTCGGACTACCACATACTTATTACGGCATGATTCCGCTTGTTTTTGAAACTC
>ENA-UEQO01002519-UEQO01002519.1-human-gut-metagenome-genome-assembly--contig:-NODE-2519-length-16143-cov-4.449272_pt1 | contig 16143 bp, 13 predicted proteins | sample MGYA00242938_ERZ507940 | MGnify/ENA primary metagenome ERZ507940 (study PRJEB26167, sample SAMN06115517) | human gut metagenome | host: Homo sapiens | place: China:Chongqing | collected 2014-12-03... | reverse complement strand
AAATTTCCCCCTAATTATTTCACAATTTATCTTTCATAAATATGAACTTGTCGTTTTTCTGTAAACAAAAAATCCTACTGAAAAGAAAGAATAAATTGCGAATGAAAAAATTTTTAATTTACTTTGGGGGATAATAGGCAGATAGCTGCCTGAGTTCTTTTATTTATCGTAGCGTTTTGCTTTCCCTGCCAACACAAATTCTCACAATATTCATACAAGACAGGGAGGGTGTAGTAACGCTCGCGCTCAAAGGTCGTATATACCATAATATATTGACAAGCGCGGGCTTACCCACTGAGTCTTGTATAGGTCGTGAGAAACCTGTGTTGGAGAAAGTGGGAAAAAGTCCGCGCATTTACTTCAACACGATTCACAACGAATCGCCCACGGACTTTTCTCCTTATATTTTCAAGCAAATAGAAAACAACAGGAGGCTTTGCAGTCCTATTTTCTTCCGGCAGAAATAGCCTGCCTAAGTTTCCTGTTGCTTTTTCTGTTATCCATAAATTTTTCGGGAAAACAGCCAAATCCCCCGGCTTTCTCTCCAAGCCTCCCGGAGTAAATACCTGCTCCGCGAACTTGAAATAAGAGGCATACACGGAAAAGCACACACATACACACCTCATCAATATCAACTCAAGGAAGGCTGTTTTCCCATTTTTATAAACATCCGTTTCCCCTTCATACACTCCCGGCGTGTTTTTACCTCGCTTCCGGCATTTAAAAACCAAGCGAAACACGTTCCCCACACCGACAGCATCGCCGGAACGATACAAAAAATGGGCGTTGCTATGCAACGCCCATCCTCTAAATCACCGGGAAGCCTGTTTTCGCTTCCTTTTATCCATCGCAAAACTAATGACAAAAGGCATGGCAAAAAAGACAACCGTCCCTATAACGACCAGGCTCGTATAAAATGCCGGGCTTCCCACCGGTAACTGCGAAGGTGGAAAGAATGTCACGGCAAAAGAAAAAAGCACCGCCAGGAAACCGATTCCCGCTACCAGCCACATCCCTGTATTTCCTCCCGGAACCCGGTAGCTTCTCGGCAAATCAGGCTGAGTGTAACGCAACTTAATCCCGGAAGCATACATCATCATATACATCAAAAGATATAACCCGATAGTCAGCGCACTGAGCAAAAAGAAAGCCACGCTGACATCGCTCATGATCATATAAAGAGAAGAAAGCACAGAGACGATACATCCCTGAATGATCAGGATATTGATCTGAATGCCGTTTTTATTGGTCTTTTTCATAAAATCAGGCAACTGCCCGTCGCGCGCAGTCCAGAGCAATCCGCGGCTGGGACCTGAAATCCAGGACAACACCCCGGCCAAAGCTCCGAAAGCCACCAGCAATCCCATTACATTAGTAAGCCATTCCACATTATAATGCCGGAACACTTCCTGAAAAGTCACCAATAATCCGTCCTGCAAATTAATCTGATCATAAGGAGTGATGATAGCTACAGCTAAAGACCCTAAAGTAAACAATCCGAACGAAATTAAAGCGGCCAAAAACATAGCGGCCGGAAACTGTTTCTGTGGATTATTCATCTCCTGGGCATGCACGGCGTGTACTTCCACCCCGGCAAACAACAAAAGGATACCCGCCAAAAAAGCAATATCGCTCATCCCGCTGATATGTGGAAAGAGACGCGGGTGGACATGATCGGGAGTCACCTTTACGATCTCCCCGAGAGAAGCCGGAATATGCTCGAAGGCAACCGGATTCTTACCGATCATCCATATAATCGCCACAACGATAACCACCACTCCCGGTAACACCGTTCCCAGCAAAAAGCCCTGGCTGGTTATCTTGGAAACAATAGAAGTTCCTTTTAACGTCACCCAGGTGGCAAACCAATACACGACAATCGAAAACACTCCTACAAACACTCCGTTTTGTGCCAGGGCGGGACTACCGATCATATAAGCGATAGAAGCCGCCGCAAACCCCAACACCGTAGGATACCAAACCACATTCTGAATCCACTGCAAAAAAATGGCGGCAAATCCCATCCGCTGATTAAAAGCCTCCTTTACCCAGGTATAAACCCCGCCTCCTTTATTTGCAAAAGCACTGCCCAACTCTGCTCCCACCAACGCCGCAGGAATCAAAAACAAAAAAGTAGCGAAAAAAATGTAGAAGAACATGGTCAATTCTTCTTGTGCCATCATAGGCAATCCTCGCAGACTAATAACCGCCGCCGCAGTCATTAACGCCAGCTGCCAGGTCGAAACATGCTTTAAAACCTTGTTAGCCATCTTTCAAATTTTAATTTCAAATCCAATTATTCTTTAATCGCCTAAACGCAAAAACAGTGGATTTGTTCCTTTTCCCAATTAAAATTTTCAGAAAGACATCATTAACATTCTATGATTCAATATGAAATAGAATATTTACAAATTATTTATTACTATGAAAACCGTCCTCCCTCTTTCAAAAAACCGGAATTTTCTTTGCTTTAGCACTTATATGCTCGACATTTAACTTCAAAATTTCCGTACGGGCGAACGAGCCTTTTATATATTTTTCCGCAATTTCCTCAAACCCGGCACTATACTTTGCAACCAGCAGCCGCAAAGCCCGTAAACGGTCGGTTTCGGACAATCTCCTTTCTATCCGTCCGAACGCCATCACACATTCATAGGCTGTAGTGAATTGACCGGGAATCACCTGGGTATGCCCCACAACTGTAAAAGTAACCCGGTTATCCGCATCCAGATTGATTAATTTATGCCCTTCCGGAGCACAATGGAAATAAATAGCTTCCTCCCCTTCTGTCACCGCATAACTCAACGGCACACCATAGCCGCCGCCGTCTGCATTAACCATAGCCAGAAAACCGTATTCTCCTTCTGCCAGCAACTCTTTTGCCCGCAACTCGTCTAAAACTCTGTCTTTACGTCTGATTTCTCTCATATCTTTTACTATAAAATAAAAAAAACGCTTTCGTAAAAGCGGCTCTAATATGGAAACAATTATGCTGTTATCCAATTTTTCATATCGATATCGACAGTAGATATACCCCCTATTCCGAATCGGCATCTCCCTTCTCTCGTAAAGAACGATTCACAATAGCACCTCCCCTTACGGCATAAAGCAGTAAATCCATTAAAGCTACGGTTTGCGGTTCCTTTCCACAAACACCCCTTACGGTGCAGCCTTTCCCTTGTGCCGTTTCCTAGCACTGAAAACAAAACATGCTCATAGCATTCTATTTTATTGATTAATTAAATCCATTCTTCACTCTTTACTTCTCCCCGAACGGTCAGCACTACGGCTTTCAGAGGTATATTCCTCACAGCTCTTTCACGTGCCGCCTGTGCAATTCTCAGTAAACCTCCACAGCAAGGAACTTCCATAATAAGTACCGTCAATGTATTGATTTTAGCCTGATCGATCATCTGTACCAATTTATCGGCATAGGCCTCCGTACGTGAATCGAGTTTAGGACAGGCTATCGCCAAAATTTTCCCTTTCAAAAAACGATTGTGAAATTCACCGCTTGCAAAAGCCGTACAATCTGCCGCCAGCAACAAATCCGCCCCCTGTAAAAAACCGGCCTGAGGATTCAGCAAATGCATCTGCACCGGGAATTGCCTGAGCCGGGAGGGCTGAAACGAAGTTCCTCCCACAGAGACAGCCTCAAAACTCCGCGCCATAGTCCCCGGACAGCCGCATGCCAACGGTTGTTTCGATTGAAGATCGACCGACATCCCATGCCGTTTCAAATAATCGATTCCCTGTTGGAAAAATAAAGTTTCTCCATGTTCCTTCAAATGATTCAGATGAGCCCGGATGGCCTCCTCCCCTTTAGGAACCAAACGTTCCATAACAGCTTCCTCGCTATAAGGTTCCGCCTCACGCTCTTCAAATTCAATCGCTCCCACCGGACATTCACCGATACAGGCTCCGAGGCCGTCACAATAAAGATCGCTGACCATTACCGCTTTGCCCTTAATCAACTGTAAAGCACCTTCGTGGCATCCTTTTATACATACCCCGCAGCCATTACAAAGTTTTTCATTGATTTTTATTACAGTACGTTTCATTAAATATCTGTTTTTAGGCAAAAATAAGTCCATAGATTACGTTATCTTTGTAACATCTGTTACAACCGATCTTATTTTATCGTTTATTTTGTAACAGAACGCCTTTATCGAGCCTCCAATGGCCGGTCACAGCAATAAAACAATAACTGTCTCCAAAGCCGGAAACACATGGAAGAAATATACAAATGCCCTATATTCAAAGGGGTGTCCCCCGAAGAATTAGATTCGCTGCTAAATGGAAAATTCCATAGCAAATCCTATAAAGCGGGAGAAACCATCGCCTTACAGGGCGACAGTTACCGCTCACTACTGATCATTGACAAAGGAATCGTCCGGGGAGAAATGATAAACTTTGCAGGCGACCATATTGTGATAGAAGAAATATCCTCTCCGCGTTCTATCGCTCCGGCAATCCTGTATGCCACAGATAATACGCTGCCGGTCGATGTGATCGCCGTTACCGACACAGAGATCATATCCATACACAGAGCCGATTTTACCTGGTTGCTCCAAACGGAAGTCAAAATATTGCACAACTTTATGCAAAGCATATCCGACCGCAGTAAATTCCTTTCCGACAGAGTACGCCTGCTCCGTTTCGGAACAATAAAAAGCAAATTAGCCGGATACTTGCTCGAACAGGCACAACGGAACGGTAGCACCACATTCGACATTCCCCATACCCACCGGGAACTCGCAGACCTATTCGGAGTCAGCCGCCCGGCTCTCTCACGCGTATTGGGGCAAATAGCGGAAACCGGCATCATTACCTCACGAAAAAATCATTTCCAGATAAACGACCGCATCCGGTTGATCCATCTATTCAAAGATTCCTGAAACTTCCGGAATCCTATAAACATCCGCTCGGCCCATTTTTATCATCTTCATAAAATACAAAATGGCAGGATCGGACAATATTTTATCTGTACGGATTACCTACCTTTGTACATCGACCCAAAGAAAATGCGAAACAGCACGGAAAACATATATCGGCAAAAAATCAATCAGGTGATCGACTACATCAGTGCAAACCTGCACACCCCTTTGTCCATTGGCACACTTGCCGCACAAATCAATGTATCGGAACGACAACTGCTACGTATCATGAGATCGGCACTCGATGAGCCGTTGGCTGCGTATGTGGCGAGACAACGCATCGAGCGCGCCGTTCTGTATATGCAAACCGAAGAAATGAACCTGGCAAACTTAGCCGTATCGGTAGGATACGACAATCCTCAATCATTTTCCAAAGCATTCAAAAAACAATTCGGCATACCTCCCAAAACATATAAGGATAAACTTCGGGAACGACTGAAAGAACAGATACAAAACAGTAAAAACACATACAACGAAATTCAGCCCGAAATCTGCAAAGAAGCCGCTTTGGATTTGATTTACATAAGGATTTTAGGACAATACGGCGATAAACGACTTTATGAAACAGCCTGGAACAAACTGATCGGTTTCCTGAAAAGCCGGCAAATACTATCTGCATCCACGCGTTTCATCGGCATCAGTTTCGACGATCCGAATGTGACGGTTCCGGGACTATGCCGTTTTTACGCCTGTGCCTCGATTCCAAAACCGGAAACGCCAACGGGGGAATTCGGCACGATCCGCCTGCGGGAAGGGAAATATGCCGTTTACACTCTAAAAGGCAGCTATTCCGGCTTACAAGACCTATATAATTGTATTAACCTGAATTTCAGCGACAAATTATGTTTTGGCCTGGCTTATGAAGAATACCTGACCAATCCCCGGAATGCAACCGGGGAGGAATTGCTCACAAAAATACATATCCCCATAAAATAAAAGTCTATGATAAAACAAGAATGGAGAAAACAGGAAAAGAATTACTATGCTCCTTCGGAATGTCCGCAGGTCATAGAAATTCCCGGATTCAATTATTTCTGCATCTCCGGAAAAGGAAATCCGAACCATGCTTTTTTTGCAGAATATGTCGGTACATTATACACACTGTCCTACGCTGTCAAAATGGATCTGAAAAAGAAAAATATTCCCGGACAGCCGGATTACACCGTCTATCCCCTGGAAGGAGTGTGGCAATTCGAAAACGACACGCCTTTGTCCCCTAACGGCATATTGAACAAAGATGCGCTGATTTTCAATCTGATGATACGCCAACCCGATACCGTCTCAAAGGAATATGCACAGGAAATACTGGAGCACGTGAAAAAGAAAAAAGCGAACCCGCTATGGGATCAGGTAAAATTCGAACACATGGCAGACGGCCTGTGCGTTCAAGCCCTGCATATAGGAAGCTACGACCGGGAAGCCGAATCTTTTGCACAAATGGAAATCTTCGCAGCACAACAGGGCCGGATAAGGACAGGAATGGACCACCGGGAAATTTACCTGTCGGATGCACGCAAAACCACCCCTGAAAAATTACGAACCATATTACGTTTTCAAGTACAATAAACAATCCTCCCCCAATGGAAACAAAAATGATAACCCTGACACGTGAAAACCTTGAAAAGGAACACCTTTGCTGTGCAATCGCCGACAAAAAGCATCAAACAGGAGTAAACGACAAACGCCGCTGGCTGGCAGAGCGGATACCCGAAGGACATATATTCCGCAAGCTCGACGTGCAAGGCAAAGTATTCATTGAATATGCACCTTTAGAAAAGGCTTGGGTTCCTGTAACCGGCGACAATTACATATACATCTATTGTCTATGGGTATCCGGAAGCTATAAAGGCAAGGGGTACGGGCAGGCCCTCTTGGCCTCCTGCATAGAAGATGCCAGGTCTCAAAACAAAGCAGGCGTTTGCATCATCAGCTCCAAAAAGAAAAAACCCTTTCTTTCCGACAAGAAATTTATGCAGAAACAAGGCTTTCAGGTCATAGACACCATCGGAGAAGATTATGAACTACTGGCTCTGTCGTTCGACGGTACAAAGCCGCATTTCAACGCTAACGCCAAACACCAGACGATCGACGAAAAAGCACTGACCATATTCTACACCGTACAATGTCCCTACATTCCCAACTGCATCGAGCAAATATACAACTATTGCGAAAACAACGATATCCCACTTCGATTAATAGAAATCGATACGCTCGAGAAAGCGAAACAGATTCCCTGTATTTTCAATAACTGGGCTGTATTCTATAACGGTTGCTTTCAAACCACACATTTATTGAACGAAGCCTACCTGAAAAAGATGATCGCTATATAATATGGCTCTTTAGATTGGCTGTCCGTGCCTTCCTCAACGAACGATAACCCGCAATTCCCGGGCATCAAAAGTCACTGTTTCATTTTGGAACAAACGTTCTATATGCCCGCTCGTTATCATCTGCCCGGTAGGCAAATAATGCAGCCGGGGGCGGTCTATTAAAGCAATGGAATCGCACAGGGTCAATGCAATATCGAGCTCATGGGTAGAAAAAAATATACATTTGTTTTTCCGGTGAGCCAAACCACGCAACAACACCCCCAGCTCATAGCGGTTCGGAAGATCGAGAAAAGAAGTCGGCTCGTCGAGCAAAATAACCGGAGTATCCTGGGCCAAAGCACGGGCTATCATGATACGCTGACACTCTCCGTCCGACATTTGATTCATCGTCCGGGAAGCATAATCCGACATGCCTAACAATTCCAATGCTTCGGAAACAATTTTCCAATCCCGTGACTGCAATCGTCCGCTCCAATTGGTATATGGAGCACGTCCGAGAGCAACCACATCCCGGCATTTCAAATTCGGGACGCGAACCTTTTCAGTAGTCACAAAACTAACGATACGTGCCAATTCATCGGTCTTCAGGCAGGAAAGGACTTTCCCGCCAATCAATACCTTCCCTTCCTTGATTTCACCTAATCCGGCAATAGCCCTCAACAAAGTGCTCTTCCCGCTACCGTTACGCCCCAATAAAGCAATTAGCCCCCCTTCCTCCAAAGAAGCCGAAACGTTGTTCAGCAGGACGTCTGAACCATAGCCTAAAGTTAAAGAATCGAGCTGAATCATGCTGACCGAAGATTTTTATATACAACCCATAGAATGACCGGAATCCCCAACAACGCCGTGATACAATTAATCGGAAGCACCAACTTTTTGGCAACAATATCACATAGCAGCATACAAACAATACCCAACAAAACCGAACCGGGCAGCAAAATGCGATGATCGGCGTCATTAAATATTAACCGGGCGATATGAGGCACTGCCAGCCCGAGAAAGCCCACCGGACCACAAAAAGCGGTCACCGTTCCCGCCAGCAATGTCGTCGAAACAAAAATCAGCGTACGCGCTCTCCGTATATTCAAACCCATGGTTTGAGCATAATTCTCGCCGAGCAAAAGAAGATTCAGGGCCTTGATACTAACCACCGCCAGCAACAGCCCGAGGAAAACGACCGGAGTCATTATCATCAGCTTGGTGATGGTTACATGCCCCAACGATCCCATCGACCATAGAAAAAATATCTTCAACTGCTCCGCAGAACTCAGGTATTGCAAAATCTGGATAATAGCTCCTGTAATATAACCGATCATCACCCCCATAATCAACACTCCGAGAATATTTTTCACAGAGCGGCTGATAACAGCCACCACCACTAAAATAGCAGCAGCACCACACCAGCCGGCGCCGACGATTCCCAACGATTGCCAAAAACCTGAAAAGCTAAGACCGAACAAAGGGGCTCCTAAAATAAAAATAGCGACCCCCAGCCCGGAGCCGGAACTAACCCCCAAAAGATAAGGCTCGGCAAGCGGATTCTGAAAAACGGTTTGCATTTGTAAACCACTTACGGCAAGGGCTATACCCACAAGCATAGCGACGACAACCCTTACCAGCCGGATATTCAGCACAATGTTTCGTGTTATCGTGTCGGTCTCCCTGCCAGTAAACACACCCCATACCTGTCCGGCAGAAAGAACTGAATCGCCGGTCAGTATATCGAGCATAAATAGCAATAGTGTCAAAAATCCTAAAAAAATAAATATCGCAGTGCTACGTCTCATCTTGATGTGAAAAAAATGGTATATCCATAAACGCTTAATATTCATACCGATAAACCATCTCTGTCTGTGTCTATTTTAAATGACGGTAATAATACAATGTATCCGTTATTAATTCCGGGTGAAAGATATGAATTAAATCGCGAAGTACAATATCCGGACGCACAACGGCTGACTCCCAATAATCGTTACCCCCTCCGGCTGTCAGGCGTAAATTATTATTATACACTTGACCTTCACGGATAGCTTTGGCATCGGAAAACTGCGGATTCATAGCCTTCAGTTCATCGAGTGTCGTCGCCATACCGACATGCAGCCATACATCGGCCTCACGGATCAACCCATACGCCGTTTCCAGCCCGATGGATTGCGAACTGTTGGAAGTGTTCTTCTTATAAATATAATCCCCTCCGGCATCCGTAATCAATTGTGCCACATAACTTTTCACAGACGGCACGACCCAACTGTCGTTCCAGGGCGTATTCAACATAACGGTAGGCCGCTCCCCGGTTCCGGCGGTCAGTTGTTTTAAAGCATTATAACGTTTCGGAATAGCCTGAAAAACAGCCTTACCCTTTTCCCGGCTATCGGTCAGCTCGGCCACCGCAACCAACCATTCTGCTTTACCTAACGGCGACTCTTCAAGATACTCTCCCACATACATATAGGGAATACCGAGCTCCTTCAGTTTATCGGTAGTTGTGGCCTGTGCATCTCCAATACCGTAAAGTAACACCAGATCGGGAGCCAAACCAGCCAAAAGTTCATAATTCATCTCCGGTCCCATATCCTTGAGCGTCGCCTTATGGGCGATAACATACGGATTGGAAATATAATCCATTCCCGACACCCCGACAATCCGGTCCGTTTGTTCCAAAGCATCCAGCATTGCGATATAACTGGACGACATACATACAATCCGCCTAGCCCCGGCAGGGATCGTAACACCTTCAAAATCGCGTGGCGCTTTTTCCCCATTACGGGCAACGAAATACGACATTTCGACATCCTTCGCCCCCTGCCAGGGGTTAAAAATCCGGATCAACGTACTTTGTCCGCCGTCGGTACCTGCAATTTCAAATCCGGAAGCATACTCCGGTATATAAACTTTCTTTGTAAAATCGGCCGTCGAGGCTGCATTCTTAGACTTGCAACCGGAAAATAATAAAATTCCGGCCAGCCATAAAAAGATTGTCAATCGTTTCATTATCGTGCTCTACTTATATTTCTTCTTTTTCCCCATTGGGAAATTACCTCCAAAAATACTTCAAAATTTGTTCCAGTCATCGGATAAAACTGTATCATTTGTATGCTTCGTCAAAAATATTCCCTTCTGCTCCCTTTACCGAAACTACAGCCCACCGGAAACTTAATCATCCACCAAACATTAAACACTGTCAATCAAAACATTACCATTATACCCGCAAACTAAAATCCACCAGCATCAAGTCCAGCTATTTCCTCGGATTTTCATGCCGGAATCCGCTGTTTTTTGAGGTTTTGCCTAAAAACAGAAACTCCCGAAATTCATTGAATTTCAGGAGTTTGCTTTGTTTTTTCTTCTTGAAAAGTGATCCAGCTGGGGTTTTAACCGCCAGCGTTTATCTTGCTAATCTTCAAATCTTTTCTAAACTGTTACCCTCGTACCGTAACGATTTAGTAACGTTCCTTTGGCATCAATTGGAAGTCATTTGGCTTCCCGTTTCTGCTTTGTTTCTATGACAAATATAGGAAAAAGATTTGAATGATCTAATTATTCTCCTTTTAATTGCTTCTTCAACTCGTTGTCAAAATCCGACTCAAATAAACGATCCTGCACAACACGGTATTTCTCAAATTCATTTTCTGCAAACTCTTTGGCAAATAAAGCAGTCACCTTTCCGCAATCCTATAAAATATCCCGCTCATCCGCTTCAAGAAACTTATCCAAACGTTTTGCCCAGCCTTCCATCGTCATCGGAATATGCCTTTTTGCCCGGTCCTCCGCCAAATCCAGATAAGCATTGACTATACGTCCTAAAGATTCTAATTCTGTTTGTGTCAGGTAATTTTTCGCAATAGAAACATCCGTTTTGACAATTTTCCCATTAGGACTGTTTTCCCAGGTGGTCAATCCCATGTGTTCTTTTTCTGCATTTGCCCGCTCCACAATCAATTCTGCTGCCGTATGCCCGTGAATAGCAAAATGAAGTTTATTCTGAACCTTGGCAAAGAATTGCTTGGTCAAAGGAGAATCTTTGGAATAATCCATGGCCGTAGCATAGATATCGGTTATCTTTTGGTAGAACCGTCGTTCACTCAGGCGGATTTCCCGGATTTCAGCCAGCAAATGTTCAAAATAATCCTCACTCAAAAAAGTTCCGTTTTCCATCCGTTTCCGGTCGATAACATATCCCCGGATCGCGTAATCCCTCAATACAGAAGTCGCCCACTGCCGGAAAGCTGTCGCCCGTTTGCTGTTTACCCGGTAACCCACTGCAATAATAGCATCCAGATTATAATGCTTGGTTTTATAATTTTTCCCATCGGAGGCAGTTACCGAGAATTCCTCGATAACTGAATTCTCATCCAATTCTTCCTCTTTGAAAATATTTTTTAAGTGCAGGGATATATTATCAGTAGAACAATCAAACAGGACCGCCATCAATTTCTGACTCAACCAGATGGTATCATTCTGCACCCGTACTTCTATCCCATCTTCTTTCATCTGATTCGTAAAAATCAGAAATTCTGCCGTACTGTTCCGAATTTGAAATTTCTTGTTAATCTTTGCCTATAATTAGAGAAATAAAGATACAAAGGTTATAACCCATTAACAAAAGTTTCAACATACTTCTTTATCTTTGTTACTATCCGGTCTGCTATAGTTTTTCTTTCTTTCAGATTCGGACGCTGCTTCATCAAGTCTATCACATCCTTTGTCAAAGGGTCTTTTTCTGTAAATAAATAATCTTTTATCAAAAATTCCAATTTCCCCAAATCCAGATTTTCGCTCTCGCTCAACTCCTTTATAGCTTTTGTTCTTTCTGTGTCAATAAAATCATAAAAAACATCTTCTATCTTCTCCTCTTCATTTATCTGCAATAAATTATCCGATATAAATTTTTCTATTAATTCTCGTTTACTTCTTAAACTAACTTCATTCGAAATATAGGTCTCAATAGCTCTTTTCAACTGATCTCTGTTATCTTCCGCTTCCCCTTTCAATTTGGCCAATAACTGAAGAATATAAACCACATTTATTTCATCTCTCCGGATCAATTCAAGTTCAAAATTTATATCTTCAAGAATAGAAACCTTTTCTGGCGAATGATTTGACTTTACCTTTTCATATAAATCAAGATATTTACTTTTATAGTCATTGAATTCTTGTTCTTTGATCCCTAAGTCTTCAAATGTAAACTCAGTAAATGAAGTTAGCTTATTCATCAATCGTATAATTTGCCTGAACGCAGTGATAAAGGCCAGTTCTTCTTCTTCATCAACTAAATTATTTACACTTTCAGCAGTAGGGGTTATTTCCCGCATTTTAGATAAAGCAAGCCTGAACTCTTCAACAAATTTTTCATAAGGAGGCATTATAATTTCACTTTTAGCCTCCTCGTTAGAAAATAAGGCTATTGCATCATCTGTAGCCTGTTTCAGATTCCGGAAACAAACTATATTACCTTGCGACTTGAGTTCGTTTAATATTCTGTTTGTCCGGGAATAGGCTTGTATCAAACCATGATAATTCAGATTTTTATCTACATACAAGGTATTGAGTGTCTTACTATCAAAACCTGTTAAGAACATATTTACAACAAGCAGAACATCAATATTCCTGTTCTTTACCTTCTTTGAAATATCATTATAATAATTATAAAATGATTGACTGTCTTTCGTTGAAAAATTCGTGCCAAACATTTTATTATAATCAGCTATATACTCATCCAATTTTTCCCGCGAGTGAGCATAAGCGGCTTCCGGTTCATCAAGTAATTCGTCATTGTCCATAACAAATCCCCCCGCTTCTTTGTCTGCTTCATTCGTCTGATAAGAAAATATCGTAGCAACCTTTAGATCATGCCTTTTCTTCTTGAACAGTTTATAATATTGAATCAGCACAGGAATGTTGGATACACAAAACATAGCTGTAAACTCTTTGTTATGAGTTTTACGGTCATGATTGGCAATAATATAATCAACGATATTTTCCAGACGTGCAGGAGCCTCCATGACTTCTTTTGTGTCAATAGCTTCTACATTGATATCTACAATACCGTCTTTTTTCTTGAAAGTATTAATATATTCTACAGAAAACCTCAAAACATTTTCATCCCGGATAGCATCCGTAATTATATATTTATGCAGACACTCTTCAAATAAGCTCTCCGTTGTATAATTTCCATATTTATTAATGGAAGCATTAGGCTCAAAAATAGGTGTTCCCGTGAAACCAAACATTTGCGCTTTGGGAAAATAGGCTTTGATTCGTTGATGGGTATCTCCGAATTGACTACGGTGGCATTCATCAAAAATAAATACCAGCTTTTTATCCTGAAATTTCTCCATCACCTCTTTGTAACGGGACTTTTTTATAGCAACATCCAGTTTTTGGATGGTTGTAACAATCAGCTTCGTATTCAGATCATTAAATTGCTCAACAAGTTTCTTCGTATTAGCTGTTCCATCTATACTTCCATTGCTAAAACTATTAAATTCTCTTGTCGTTTGATAATCCAGATCCTTTCTGTCTACAACAAATACCACTTTTTCTATATGGGGCAGATGGGTTAATATCTGACTTGCCTTAAATGAAGTAAGTGTCTTTCCGCTACCCGTCGTATGCCATATAAAACCATATTTATCACTGTTTTTTACCCGATCAACGATTGCTTCCACTGCATAATACTGATATGGACGGAGTACCATCAGAATTTCGTAAGTTTCATTTAAAACAATGTATTTACATATCATTTTAGAAATATGACAAGGATCCAAAAAAGTATATGCAAATTGTTTAAGTTGGGTTATGAGCTGATTTTTTTCATTGCTCCAATAAAATGTCTGTTTAAATGTACGGGCAGAAATTTTATTATTGGCATAATATTTTGTATTGACACCGTTACTGATAACAAACAACTGAATATAATTGAATAGTCCATAGCCGGTAGAATAACTATGGCGCTCATACCGATTGGTCTGTTCAAATGCTTCTTTCAGCTCCAGCCCTCTGCGCTTTAGCTCTATTTGAACCAAAGGTAAACCGTTTATTAATAACGTTACATCATAACGGTTCTCATACTTTCCACTCATTGTAATCTGACTGGCTACCTGATAGATATTTTTACACCAGTCTATCGTATTCAACAAACAAATAAAACCGACAGTACCATCATCTTTTATATAATCAATTTTCGGCTGACGCAATATTTTAGCTTTGTCAAAAATTGAACCTCTGCGGAGTTTATTCAGAACCTGAGCAAATTCCTGTTCCGATAGCGATGAAATGTCATTGAGTTTTTCGAGCTGACTTTTAAAATTTAAAACCAACTCATCCTCATCCTTTATAGGCACAAACTCATACCCCAACTGAACCAGTTGTTCAATCAATTTTTCCTCCAGGTCTCTTTCAGATTGTGTGGCCATACATCGTTTTATTATATTTGTTTTACTTCTTGTGCAAACTGTTTTAAATTCTCCCGGAGAGATAATATGACAGTATTCCGATTCTCAATCGCGGGCTTGACAAACATCGCATCCAATATTTCAGAATCGGTTATGGCATCAAGCTTTTCCCAATATCTATCAAAAATAGCAATAATCTTAGCTTGATTTAGTTTATTTATTTCACAAAATGCCGTAAGTTTTTCCGAACGAGCTACAGTCCAGAAGGTAAAACTGTCATATGTTTCAATAGGTGACTCAGGTAATTGTTCTGCTGATTCAAGTGATACGTAATCCTTATATTTGACACGATAAGTTTCCGGTTCGTAATCATACAAAGCCCTGCTATAAGGAACTTTAGCAATGGGAAAATTCTCACATTGGGCATCTAAATATTTATTGAATGCTTCATATTCTTCACATCCGTATGCTAAAAGTGAATCTTTGGGAAGTACCTCTAACAATAGAAAAAAATGCTCTAATATATAAGCTACAATATGATCGGTTATACCTTTTATTGTCCGGGCTAATTTTTTACTGCTATTCTCTTCCTTAGGAACAGCTCTGCCATGAGAAATATCACTTCTTTTGTTTCGCAGAGCATTCAGTTTTTCTACTTGTTTCCCGAATTGAGTACAAATTTCTATTTCAAAAACCGATTCATCAACAGTCGCATGTTGATACTCATTGTCTAATTTTTTTATAGCCTCATGATACAAGGGAATAAAATCCTTTTTATTAATTTCCGAACGTGTTTGAGTTTGATCCAACTGATCCAATATACTTTTAGCAACTCCTTCAAGTAAAGCTTTACAGGATTCTATACAGATATCCGGATAACTGTTTTCATTATCCTCTATCTTTTTTACAATATCAAAATAGTAACCGAAATCGGGATACTTTTTGATGTATTTATTAAGTATATCTTTCGTCTGTATCATTTACACAAACATTTGTTGGAGTAATCCTTTTTTCCATAGACGAGCAATATCCATTTGCTTCTGGGTAGCTTCGATTTTAGCATCAATATTATTCAAAAACATTACGATTTTTTTCTGCTCATTTATATCCGTAGGCAATAATATACTTGCCCCATCAATAAAGCTATCATTAGCTCTATTCACTGTATTTTTAGCCCCCCTATGAACTATTGGGTTAAGATAATTATAAGTGTTAGCCGGAGAAGAAAAATATACATCAATAATATAACCAATATATTTATTTATGGGAGAAAATACAGCATAAAGCACAGAAACAATTCCTGTTCTGTCAAGCTTATTTTGTTTAACAATACCAAAAGGGAAATCACTTGTCGGACTTTTAGTATATACAATATCTCCAGGATATACTACTTTATAGTTTGTAGTATCTTCGGCTGCATATGAGCTCCCTAAATGCTCAAGTTGATTGATCACTCCTTTATGTTTAGCTACCGAAAAAACT
>ENA-UEQO01002485-UEQO01002485.1-human-gut-metagenome-genome-assembly--contig:-NODE-2485-length-16316-cov-13.518197_pt1 | contig 16316 bp, 14 predicted proteins | sample MGYA00242938_ERZ507940 | MGnify/ENA primary metagenome ERZ507940 (study PRJEB26167, sample SAMN06115517) | human gut metagenome | host: Homo sapiens | place: China:Chongqing | collected 2014-12-03... | reverse complement strand
CGCCATCAGATCGGCACCGTAGAACGCGCGCTGCAAATCTTCCTAAAACTCGGCTTTGTCGAGCTGCTGACCGATGGTGCGTACTATATGCCGGATATTCAGCTGCTGGTCGGGCGATCCTCCACCGAAGCGGAGCGAAAACGCAGGGAGCGTCTGCGTTTACAAACACAGCAGCTCTTGCCCAGTTCAAAAGCGGACATTTGTCCACCAGAGAATAGAGATAAAGAGATTAGAGAACAGAAGTGCGCGCGGACAAATATCCGAACTTACGAAGTAACGGAGGAAGATGTCGTATGATGCCAATTACAGAAGAAGTCCATGCGTTTTTGACGGCAAATGCAGCTGCGCAGATACAGCGAGATGATGAGTATCTCGATCCCGCTGATGGATTGCTGCACTGCAAGACCTGTCATGGCTTGCGGCAAACGGTCATTCCTGCTCCCGGCGGAACAGGTTTTCTCCGACCACGCTGCCTGTGCCCCTGCCAGAGTGCTGCGGAAAAACAGCGCAAAGCGGCAGAAGAAAAACGGGAGCGTCTGGAACGCATTCAGCGTCGGAAAGCACATGGGTTACAGGATCGCCGCCTCTACGATTGCACGTTTGCCAACGATAACGGAAAAACGCCAGGGCTGACTGCTAAAGCCAAGCGCTATGTGGAACATTGGGAGGATGCGGCCCGGAAAAATATTGGACTGCTCCTGTTTGGCGATGTGGGAACGGGAAAATCTTTTCTCGCCGGGTGCATTGCAAACGCACTGCTGGAGCAGGACGTGCCGGTTCTGATGACAAATTTCCCAACGATTCTGAATCGCATGACCGGACTGTTCGGTTCTGAGCGTGCTGACTTTCTTGCCAGTCTGAATGCCTACGATCTTCTGATTCTGGATGATCTTGGTGCAGAGCGAGGAACAGAATATGCATTAGAACAGGTCTTCGCCGTGATCGATGCCAGATACCGAAGCCGCAAGCCATTGATCGTCACAACAAATCTGACGTTGAATGCGCTCAAGCACCCAGACGATCTTGCGCATGCCCGCATCTATGACAGAATTTTGGAGATCTGCGCCCCGATTCTGTGCAGCGGCGAAAATCTGCGCGTGGAAAAAGCAAATGAAATGAAAATAGCTGCCAGAAATCTCCTGCTGCCGGGCAATGCCGCCTGAATCGCTGCCGTAGCGACTATTGTAGCGACTACAAAAGGCAAAAAATCAAATTTCGAACCGGCATAGCGACTAATGTAGCGACTACGGAATTCAAAGTGCAAAAAAAGCTAGATTATATGCGGTGTACGAAACGGCGGCATAAGACTCAGGCTGCGTTTTAGGCTTTTCTTGCTGCGCAAGAAAAGCGCAAGCATCGCGTTTTGGTACCAAAACACAGCTTGCAGGGAGAACCCTGACCCAAATGCCGCCTGCAGGCGGAGGACTAACGGTTGAACTATGGCACAAGTCGGAAACGCACATCGGCGCAGCCGTTTGCTCCGCGGCGTGGGGCGCGTCGTGCCGCCGTGTGCGGTTTTGCAGGCCGGCCGCGCATCCGTGCAGGTCTGCGCTACACAAACGCCACGCCCGCTCACCGTGCGGCGCAAAAAAGCGAGGGCTGGCATCAAGCCAGCTCTCGCCTTGCAAATCGAACGAGGGAGATGATCCATGACAGCATCACGCAGCCCAGCATCACCAGAAAAATCCCATCCGCCAGTGCCGTGTGCACACGATACCACGGTTGAAACGCTGTGAGCATCAGCACCAGGTACACCAGCGGAATGGACAATCTCAGTTTCATCGCAATACGAATCAGCAAAAGCAGCAAGTGAAGCATCATGGAAAAACAAGCAGTTAGTATCGGCGATCCTCCTCAAACGGTTTGTCGGATCTTAACTCTCTTGCTGCAATTTTACAAGTACATAGATTTCTGATCGGGTAATTCTTTCCGGCCATTCAAAAACAAATTTTGATTCCCTGAATGGGAGAAAGGAAGCCATATGAACCAGAAACAATATCACTCGCTGGAAGAATTGCCCCTGATGATGAACATGACAGATGTTGCTGCCGTCCTTGGCATTTCCAGAGCCGGAACGTACAAGCTCGCCCACAGCGTGGATTTCCCGGCTTTCCAAATCGGCAGACGCATCGTTGTCTCGCGCGAAAAATTTCTCGGCTGGCTGAACCGCCAGTCCACAGAACAAAAATGCGCCTGAGCGCAAAAAGTACTCGCTATTTCACTGTGTTTGTGGTAGTTGTGTGAGCTACCGGAAAAGGAGGAATTCACATGAGCAAAAAGCGAGCCAACGGCGAAGGCAGCATCCGCAAACGGAAGGACGGACGCTGGGAGGGCCGATATACCGCCGGGTATGACAAGGACGGAAAGGTCATCACAAAAAATGTTCTCGGAAAAACGCAGGCTGAAGTCAAAGAGAAGCTGAAAACAGCGATCGAAGAAAGCCAGAAGCTTGACCCGACCCGCACGGGGCAGTACACCGTTCAGACATGGGTGACGTTGTGGTACGAGGTATTTATCAAGCCGCAGATCCGCCCGAATACGAAGCAGTTCTACCGCAACTGCATGGAAAACCATCTCTTTCCCGCGCTGGGAAATTGCCCTTTGGAAAAGCTGAGCACCATTCAAATTCAGCGGGCGATCAACGAGATGAGCGAGCACGGCAGAAATCACTACTACAGCCACATTCCGCTGAAAGAAACGACGCTCAGCCCACGCATTGTGCAGGGTATCCTCGGAATCCTGCGGAAAAGTCTCGATCAGGCCGTCGCAGAAAAGCTCATTCTGCGCAATCCGGCAGCAAACTGCAAAGCCCCGAAAACGGTACGGAAAGAGATGAAAGTGCTGCCGGAAGAACTGATCGGGCCATATCTGCACGAAGCGAAGCAGCGCGGCGTGTTTGCACCGCTCTATCTGGAACTGACCAGCGGCCTGCGCCGGGGAGAACTGCTGGCCCTGCTCTGGAAAGATCTGAACGTGAAGGACCGAACGCTTTCCGTCACCAAAAGCGTCTGCCGCATCGACCATCAGCTTGTTGTCAGCCAGCCAAAAACGAAAAACTCGCTGCGGCTGCTGACACTTCCGGAGAGCACCGTGCAGATTCTGGTGGAAGAACACGAAAAGCACCCGGATAATCCCTATATGTTCCCGTCCCCGAAAACCGGAGAAATGCTCGACCCGGCAGCCTTCCGCGCCATGCATGACCGGATTCTGGAAGCCATCGGCGCAGAACATGTGAGATTTCATGACATGAGACACACATTCGCGACCTTGGCACTCAAAAACGGCGTTGACGTGCGGACACTCTCCGAAATGCTCGGACATTACAGCGCGGGGTTCACGCTCAGCACCTACGTCCACTCCACGCCCAGCATGCGCGTGCAGGCTGCTGACACCATCGGTCAAATGATCGGCCGGGAAGTGGTGTGACGCAAAGCATAGAGGGCGCGCTGCCAAAACGGCAGCGCGCCCCTTTTCTCGTGAAAAAATACTGATTTTATGTACGTCTTATGCGCTGCGGAATGGTCTTTTCGTGCTATTTCGTACTGTTTCGTACACCGACGTACATCGCGGTTTGGGTCACGGTTTGGGTCAAAACGTGGCTTCAAAAATATGGTTGAACTTTTTAGCCAGAAAAATGCAAGAAAAAGCTCCGAAATCAAGCGATTTCGGAGCTTTTTATGGTGGACAGTACAGGACTCGAACCTGTGACCCCATGCACGTCAAGCATGTGCTCATACCAGCTGAGCTAACTGTCCATCAGCGGGGTTATTATACTCGATCCCGCTGCGTTTGTCAAGCATTATTTTTCAGGTACCACGCGATCAGCAGATCGGCGGCTTCGCCGTAGCTCTGGACGCCGGATTCCTCGGAGAAAGCCTTCAGATAGGTGTCGTTGACCTTCTGCGCTGCGTCCTGCACCTTGCCCTCATACTGCTCGTAGTGTGCGTTTGCCGCGCGGATGTCGGCGAGGACACCGTCTGACAGGGTGCTCCAGATCTGGCTGGCGGCGGTCTTGTCAATCTTCGACAGGGCGTTGTGGCAGTAGATATACGCGCCGAACGCGCCGGAGTAGCGAAAATCGTCGTCTTCCGAGGCCATGCAGGCCAGATAGGCGCAGAAGTTCGCGTCGTCCTCGGCTGTGACGGCCTGCCGGTGGGCAAGCTCGTGGCACATGGTAAAGGGAATCCACGCGGTATACGTATCCGGGTTGACGCAGGCCTCCGCTGTGAAGCAGATAAAGATGCCCGTCGTGCCGGTCTGGCTGAACAGCCGCCACGAAGCCAACGGCTTTACTGGCCCGAGTCCGTCCGTGAACGGATCATACTGCTGCGCAAGCGCCGCGTAGCCGCCGGGGGCCTGCTTTGCAAGCTCGGAAAACGCCGGATAGACGGTCAGATTTTCTGCGTCACGCTCGACCTTTTCGGCGTATTCGTTTGCCTGCGCGGCATAATAGGCCGTTGCGGCGATCAGCTCCTGCTTGGAATATTCGCGCACGTCAAGGCCAAGCGTCTGATCGACCGACGGGCCGAAGTGCCCGAGGCCCCAGATGGCAACGAACAGGAACACGCCCGTGCTGAGCCCCAGCAGAACGCCGGCCAGCCAGCGAAGCAGGCTCCGGCGTCCCGTGAACACGCGGATGAGCGTATAGAAAAACCACAGCGCCAGCAGGACTGCCAGCACCTCCCACAGCGCGATGGGCATCAGCCCGGACACGGAGGAAATGGCCGACAGGATGCTTCTGGAGAGGGCGGGGTAGAACGAAAAGACCACACTGGGCGCGGCCTTTGCAAACGCGATCATCAGGCCCGTCAGGACCAGAAGGATCGCCGATAGGATCACTCTTCCGATTGCTTTCAAGATGGATATATCCTTTCCGAATTGCTTCCTGCATTATACCACATTTTCGGGAAAAACAAAACTGGTCTTTCAAATTTTTGCCGCGCGGTTGACTTTGCGGGCTTTTTCATTATAATAATAGGATAAACTTGATCATATACGTCAGGAGGACGAGAAGTATGATGAAAAACAGCGAAAAGTCCATGGACAAGATCATTGCCCTTTGCAAAAACCGCGGCTTTGTCTTTGCAGGCTCCGAAATTTACGGCGGCCTGGCCAACAGCTGGGACTACGGCCCTCTCGGCGTTGAGTTCAAGAACAACGTCAAAAAGGCGTGGCTCAAGAAATTCGTGCAGGAAAGCCCGCACAACGTCGGTCTCGATGCGGCCATTATCATGAATCCGCAGACGTGGATCACGACCGGCCATGTGTCCAGCTTCTCCGACCCGCTGCTCGACTGCAAGGCGTGCAAGGCCCGCCACCGCGCTGACAAGCTCATCGGCGAAGAGCATCACGAGGTCAACGTCGACGCGATGAGCTTCGACGAGATGGACAAGTTCATTGCCGAGCATGAGGATATTGTCTGCCCCGTCTGCGGCAAGCACGACTTTACCCCCATCCGCAAGTTTAACCTGATGTTCAAGACCGCCATCGGCGTCACCGAGGATTCCTCCTCGACCTGCTATCTGCGGCCGGAGACGGCGCAGGGCATCTTCGTGAACTTCGCGAACATCCAGCGCACCACCCGCCGCAAGCTGCCTTTCGGCGTCTGCCAGGTCGGCAAGGCGTTCCGCAACGAGATCACCCCGGGCAACTTTACCTTCCGTACCCGCGAGTTTGAGCAGATGGAATGCGAATTCTTCTGCAAGCCCGGCACGGACCTCGAATGGTTCGCATACTGGAAGGACTACTGCGTGAACTGGCTCAAGAGCCTCGGCATCCGCGAGGAGAACCTGCGCCTGCGCGACCATGAGCCGGCGGAGCTGGCCTTCTATTCCAGAGCCACGACCGATATTGAGTATGCGTTCCCGTTCACCGACTGGGGCGAGCTCTGGGGCATTGCCGACCGCACCGATTATGACCTCAAGCGCCATCAGGAGGCTTCCGGCAAGGATCTGACCTATTTCGATCAGGAAGCGAACGAGCACTATATCCCCTACGTCATCGAGCCGTCCCTCGGCTGCGACCGCGTGGCGCTGGCGTTCCTGTGCGAAGCGTATGACGAGGAGGTCATCGACGAGGCGAAGAACGATGTGCGCGTGGTTCTGCACCTGCATCCGGCGCTGGCTCCGTACAAGGCTGCGATCCTGCCGCTGAGCAAGAAGCTGGCAGAGCCGGCAAGAAGGATCTATCAGGATCTGTGCGGAGACTTTATGCTGGACTACGACGACACCGGCTCGATCGGCAAGCGCTATCGCCGCGAGGACGAGATCGGCACGCCGTACTGCATCACGGTCGACTTTGCGACCGTCGGCGACGACAAGACCCCGGCGGACAACGCTGTTACCATTCGCGAACGCGACTCCATGGAGCAGGTCCGCGTTCCCATCAGCGAACTGAAGAACTGGCTGGCCGAGCATACGAGATTCTAAAACTTCAAAAGGGGCCGCATGGCCCCTTTTTCCATATCCGAATCACGGGAGGAAGCACGAATGAAAGCCATTATCACCGTCGTCGGCCCCGACCGGGTCGGCATCATCGCCGAGGTCTGCACGCTGCTGGCAGAACTCCACATCAGCGTCGTGGAGATCAGCCAGACCATCATGCAGCGCACGTTTACCATGATCATGCTCGTCGAATGGACGGCAGGCGCGCCGGAGTTTGACACGGTGCAGGCCCGCGTCACAGAAAAGGGCGAACAGATGGGCCTGTCCATCCGCATCCAGCGGCAGGATATTTTCACTGCCATGCACACCATCTGACGGAGGGGACAGACCATGCTGAACCATTCCGATATCATGTCCACGGTCGATATGATCGACCATCAGCATCTGGACATCCGCACCATCACCATGGGTATTTCGCTTCTGGACTGCACCGACCCGAATCCGGAGGCCTGCGCCCGGAAAGTTCACGACAAGATCTGCCGGCAGGCCGAGCATCTGGTCGCGACAGGCTGCCAGATCGAACGGGAGCTTGGCATTCCCATCGTCAACAAGCGCATTTCCGTCACGCCCATCGCGCTGGTCGCAAGCGCGTGCGAGACGGAGGATTTTGTTCCGTTTGCCAAGGCGATGGACAGCGCCGCAAAGACCTGCGGCGTGGATTTCATCGGCGGCTTTTCCGCGCTCGTGCAGAAGGGCGTGGCCTCCGGCGACCGGCGGCTGATCGCCGCCATCCCGCAGGCGCTGGCCGAGACGGAACTGGTCTGCTCCAGCGTCAACGTCGCCTCGACAAAGGCGGGCATCAACATGGACGCTGTGCGCCTTATGGGGCAGGCGATCAAAAAGACGGCCGAGCTGACGAAGGAACGCGATGGACTTGGCTGCGCGAAGCTCGTCGTGTTCTGCAACGCGGTCGAGGATAACCCGTTCATGGCGGGTGCGTTCCACGGCGTGGGCGAGGCCGACGCGGTCGTGAGCGTCGGCGTATCCGGGCCGGGCGTGGTGTACCACGCGCTGCAGAGTGTCAAGGGCCGGCCCTTTGACGAGGTGGCCGAGTGCATCAAGAAAACGGCCTTCCGCATCACGCGTATGGGCCAGCTGGTGGCGCGGGAAGCGTCCCGGCGGCTGGGCGTGCCGTTCGGCGTGGTCGACCTGTCCCTCGCCCCGACACCCGCCGTGGGCGACAGCGTGGCGCGCATTCTGGAGGAAATGGGCCTTGAAACCTGCGGGACGCATGGAACGACGGCGGCACTGGCGCTTCTCAATGACGCGGTCAAGAAGGGCGGGCTGATGGCGTCCAGCTCTGTCGGCGGACTGTCCGGCGCGTTTATCCCGGTGTCCGAGGACGAGGGCATGATCGCCGCCGCGCGAAGCGGCGTTCTGACGCTGGATAAGCTCGAAGCCATGACGTGCGTGTGCTCGGTGGGCCTTGATATGATCGCCGTCCCCGGCGACACGAGCGCGGAGACGATCTCCGCCATCATCGCGGACGAGGCCGCCGTCGGTATGGTCAATTCCAAGACGACCGCCGTGCGCCTCATCCCGGCTCCGGGCAAGACGGTCGGCGATGAAGTCTCCTTCGGCGGCCTGCTCGGCGCAGCGCCTATCATGCCGGTGCATCCGGAGTCCGCCGCAGACTTTATCGCCCGCGGCGGGAGGATTCCGGCCCCGATGCAGAGCCTGAAAAACTGAGCGGAGGCGGCTGTTTTGCGGAAGGCGCTCTGTTTTGTGAGTAGGGGCCGATGCCCACTTCGGCGCTAAGAGCTGCGCTATGCGCGGCTGCGCCTCGAAACTAGCCTGCGGGCATCGCATCGGCCCGGCAGAATGTGCTGTTTTTACGGGAGTCTTTGGCGAATTCGTAACTTCCCAATGGGTCGATGTGGGCATCGGCCCCTACAGGGGCAGCACTTAATAAATCCCCGCTTGCTTCACTGGGGTTTTCAGCGAAGCGGGCGGGGATTCGTGTCATGTTCAGCCCTTCAGCGTCTGCTTTGCGTGCAGGAGCGCCTGACAGAGCGCGTCGACGTCGGCCTCCGTGTTGTCGCGGGAGAACGAGACGCGGATGGAGCCGTCGATGACGGCGGGGGACAGGTGCATGGCCTCAAGCACGTGGCTGCGGTGGCCCTTGGAGCAGGCGGAGCCTGCCGAGACATAGATGCCGTCTGACTGCAGACAGTTGATAATGCCCTGTGAACGGAGGCCCGGCAGGGACAGGTTGACGATGTGCGGCGCGGCCTGACTGCCGATGAGGACAAGTCCGTCAATTTGAGCCAGCTTTTCCCGGGCCAGATCGCGCAGGTGCGCCATGTGTTCCATGTCCGCCTTTGCATCCGTGCCGGCGCAGGCTGCGCCGAAGCCGCAGATGCCGGGCATATTTTCCGTGCCGGAGCGGTAATTGCTCTCCTGTCCGCCGCCGTTTATAAACGCGGGGAGGGGCAGGCCGGGACGGATATAAAGCGCGCCCGTGCCCTTGGCGGCATGGATCTTGTGCGCGGAGACGGAGATCATGTCCGCGCCGAGCGCTTTGGCGCGGAATGGAACCTTCAAAAAGCCCTGCACGGCGTCGGTATGGAACAGCGCCAGCGGGGAAGCGCGGCGCACGACCTTGACCATGTCGGCAATCGGCATGACTGCGCCCGTCTCGTTGTTGACCATCATGACGGAGACGAGAATGGTATCGGGCCGGAGGGCCTTTTTCAGTTCCTCGACTGTAATATTGCCGTCGTGGTCAGGCTGCAAATATGTGACCTCAAAGCCCTTTGCTTCCAGCTTCTGCATGGGGTGCAGGACAGCGTGGTGCTCCACGGCGGTCGTGATGATGTGGCGGCCGCGCTTGCCGAGACGCTCGGCGGCGGAAAGAATGGCCCAGTTGTCGGCCTCCGTGCCGCCGGAGGTGAAAAACACCCGGTCGGGCTCTGCGCCGAGGGCGGCGGCGACCGCCTGCCGCGCCTGCCGCAGACGGTGGGCGGCGTCAATGCCGAGCGCGTAGACGGACGACGGATTGCCCCAGCAGTCCGTGAGCGCCTCTGTCATGGCCCGCACGCAGGCGGGGCAGGGCTGCGTGGTGGCGGAATTGTCGAGATAGATCATAGTAAAACCTGATTTCTGTGGTTTATTTTCCAACGCAGAACCGCTCAAAAATGCGGTTCGTGATATCCTCGCGCATCGTCCGGCCCGTGACCTCGCCGAGCGCATCCATGGCCGCTTCCAGATCGACCAGCACCGCGTCGGGCGTCATACCCGCACGCAGGCTCTGCACGGCGGAATCGACGGATTTTTTTGCGCGCAGAATGGCGCCGGCCTGCCGCGCGTTCGTCAGAAGCGAGCCGTCGCACGGCGCATCGTCCGGGAAGAGCATATCAAACGCCTGCTCCAGCAGGTCAAAGCCCGTGCCGTCCTTGCAGGAGACGGGGATGATGTACGAAAACGGCAGATCGGACGGCTCGATCGCGCCGGGCAGATCCTGCTTGTTCAGAATCGCGATCGCCTCCGGCGCTTCGAGCGCCGCGTCCATCGCGCGGCGGTCCTCGTCCGTCAGCGGTCTGGACGCGTCGACGACGAACAGCGCTGCGTCGCAGTCCTTCACGGCCTCCATCGAGCGGTCGACGCCGATCTTCTCGATCACATCCTGCGTGTCGCGGATGCCGGCGGTGTCGACCAGCCGGACAAGGTGCCGCCCGAGTGTGACGGTCTGCTCGACGGTGTCACGCGTCGTGCCGGGGATGTCGGTGACGATGACGCGGTCAAAGCCGGACAGGCGGTTGAGAAGACTGGATTTTCCGGCGTTTGGACTTCCCAGAATGACGGCCCTGATGCCGGACTGCACCATCCGGCCCCGATGGCAGGAGGCAAGCAGCGCGGTAAGCTGACGGCTGCTTTCCGTCAGCGACGCTTCATAGCCGGAGAGCGTGAAGGGGTCGATATCCTCGTCGGGGTAATCGAGCACGGCGTGGAAATGCGCGCACAGATCGACCCAGCCGTCGTAGATCGGGTCGATCTTTTTGCGGATCGCACCTGCAACTTGTCCGGCGGCGTTTGCCGCCGCGTCGGCTGTCTCGGCGTCGATGAGATCGATCACGGCTTCGGCCTGCGTCAAATCCATCTGGCCGTTTAGAAATGCGCGGCGCGTGAATTCGCCGGGCCGCGCCTGCCGGAAGCCTGCGGCGAACAGCGCCTCAAGCCCGGCGGTCAGCGCGGCGGGGGAGCCGTGGCATTGAATTTCGGCGGTATCCTCGCCGGTGTACGAATGCGGCGCACGGGAGATGAACGCCATGCAGTGGTCGATGGGGCGTCCCTGTGCGTCAAAGAGCGTGCCGAGCGCAAGCTTGCGGTTGGGGAGGGAGGTCAGCGGCCTGCCGGAGTTCAGCCGGAAGACCTGTTCCGCGGCCTCAATGCACCCGTCGCCGGACAGGCGCAGAATGCCGATGCCCGTGCGGGCACGGCCCGTGGCAATGGCGGCAATTTTATCAGACATGGCCCCTCCTCACCGGTAGACGACCTCGATGCCCTTGAGCAGCAGCGGCTTGATGTCAAAAACCGCCGTGTCGCCGACCGCGCATGGAAGCTTCGTCACGTCCACACAGGTGTGCAGCATCCCGATATGGCCCAGCACGCGGCACTTTTTCCCGTTTACCGTTACATAGATATGCTTTTTGAAGACCATCTGCTTCAGATTCCGCAGAACGCTGCGCAGACAGTCGCGGAAACGGAACAGATCGTTTCCCATCTCCACGCCGAACCCGTGGTACCAGCCCACGGAGAACACGGCCACGCGGGTGGGTTTTTTCGCTGTCCAGCCCGCGCCGTAGCCGCAGCTGTGGCCCTTCGGAAGCCAACGGAGTTCTTCCACCGTTGCCTGACACTCGCCGATGCGGGCAAGACCCCAATTTCCGCGCACAGACACACGCCCCAGGATGGCCGAGCCCACACGCACGCCGTCCATCGCGTATTCGGGGTATTTCAGAAGCCCGGCGGAGTTCAGCATATGCGCCATGCCGGTGCCGCAGCCCTCGGCGTGCAGCTTGTCGAGAACGCCCTGAAACGCCTCGGCCTGCGCAATCGTCGCTTTCTGATTGCAGAACGCGGAATGCAGATGCGTATAAATGCCGGTCACGTGCAGGCCGGGCATATACTTGAAAATGGGCAGCAGCTGATCCAGCTCGTCCGGCAAAAAGCCGTACCGGCCCATGCCGGTATCGATCTTGACGTGTACCTGCGCCTGGACACCGAGCGTTTCCGCCACGCCGTTCAGGACGGCTGCGTCGTTCTGGCTCGAAACGGTCAGAATCGCGCCGAGGTTCAGAAGCTGCGTCAGCTCCTGCGCGTCGGCGGTCGGGCGGAGCATCAGAATGTCACAATCCTGAAACCCGCCCGCGCGCAGGCGGCTGACCTCGGAAACCTCCGTCACGGCAAAGTGCGTGACGCCGGCTTCCCGGCAGATCGCTGCCATCTGGACAAGGCCCAGGCCGTAGCCGTCACCCTTTAAGACGGCCCAGAGAGCCGCGCTGCCTGCGCGGTCCTTTAAAATTTGCAGATTGTTCCGCACGGCGGCGGAGTCGACGACATACGCTTTCATGCTGCGCCTCCTGCGTTATTTTTTGTCTCGGTTCTTGATGAGATAGACGGTCTTGCGAAGATCCTTGAAGACCGACGTGCCGTGCTCCACGGCCCAGTAAATGACCGGCGAGAGCACCAGATCCTCTTCGCCGACAAACTCGGTGAAGTCTCCGCCGAAGCCCTGCTTGAAGCGGAACAGGCCGTAGAGCGGGTTATCCTCGGAGACGTTCCCGGATACGCCGCGGAAATCGTAGACCCGGCAGCCGGTCTCGACGGCCCACTGGATCATGCGCCACTGCAATAAATAGTTGGGCATCAGATTGCGGTGCTCGTTGCTGGACGCGCCGTAGAGATACCAGACCTTGTCGCCGTAGTGGATGGCAAGCGTGCCCGCGATGGGCGCGCCCTCGGGGTCAAAGGCCATGTAGAGCCGCGCGTGCTCGCCGAGATTGTCGAGCATATTCGCGAAATACTCCGGCTTGCGCGTGACAAAGCCGTCGCGCACGCCGGTCGTCAGCATGAGATCGGCGAACGCCGGGACCATTTCCTTGCCGCAGATCTTCACGCTTACGCCCTTGCGCTCGGCCAGGCGAATATTATAGCGCCATTTCTGGTGGAAGGACGCCATAAGCTCATCTTCCGTTTTGCCCTCGACGTTCAGACGGAAGACATAGCGCGGCTGGATGGCCTCAAAATTCTTCCCGCCCTCCTTGCACCGGAAGCCGAACGACTGCATGAGCGCGGCGAATGCCGTGTTGCTCGACGGCACGTCCGGGTCGAGCTTGATAACATATGATTTGTATTTTTTCGCCAGCGCCTTCGCGCCCTCCAGCAGCTGGGCAAACGTCTCGCGGTCGTCCAGATCGCAGACCGGGCCGCGGCAGCCGTACATCAGCGTCCGGCCGATGCCGGGAACCTTGCGGGTCATGAGGGCCAGAGAGCCTTTGATTTTCCCGTCCTCGCCGCGCACGGCGACGGCGTCCCATGTCCACATGGGCTTCTGTTTGGCCCAGAGACTGCTCTGCGCAAAATTGCCCTTCGGGTGGCTCTGCACAAACGCTTCGTATTCCGCAAGCGTCTTGTCGGTAATCAATTCATACATGGCGGTACATCTCCAGATACATATTATATATGTGTGATTTCAAATCGCTTTCGCTATAGTCTACCACAAACAGCCGGGATATGCAAACCTGTGACGCGGAAAACAGGTATACTTTTCTGCGTTTGCGGAAAAATGACAGAAGAATCATCCAAACAGGAGGCGAAACCATGGCGCATTGGGGCATGGAGGACGTGCAGGCGTGCTTTGAGGATACGGCGGATCTCAATACCCGGCAGATCACGGTCGGCGGGCAGAGGCTGGGACTGCTGTTTCTGGACGGGCTGACCTCCGGCGGGGATATCGCCGAGCAGGTGCTGAAGCCACTGATGGAGACGGTCACGCCGGGGAGCATACAGGAGGTTCTGACGCAGGCGGAGCGGGCGAGAGTCTACTGCGCCGTCGCCGAGCGCACGCAAGACCCCGCGCAGACGGCGGACAAGCTGCTGCACGGCTATTGCGCTGTCATTTTTCCGGGCACGGACACGGCGCTCTGCTTCGAAACGAAAACGAGCGCCCGGCGCGGCCCCTCCGCGCCGGAGTCGGAAAACACTGTCAAGGGCGCAAAGGACGCGTTTACAGAGACGATGCGCATCAACACCAGCCTCCTGCGCCGCCATCTGCGCACGGTGCAGCTGCGTTTTTCACAGAAGACCGTCGGCCTGCGCACGAAAACCGCCGTCACGGTCTGCTATCTCGCCGACCTGACCGCGCCGGAGCTTGTCCGGCGCATGGAAAAGCGGCTGGAGAATATCGACATTGAAGGGATGCTCACGCCAGCAAGCGTCGAGGAATACGTGACCGGTTCCCGCCGGACAGCCTTTCCGTTATTACAATACACCGAACGCCCGGATACCTTCTGCCAGGGCCTTCTGAACGGACAGGTCGGATTGCTGGTCGACGGGCTGCCGCTGGGGTATCTGGCCCCGGTCGATCTCGGCATTCTGATGAAATCGACGGAGGACCGCGCGGTCGACTATCTCTCGGCGTCCTGCCTGCGCGTGCTGCGGTATCTGGCGCTGCTGGCCGCGCTGCTGCTGCCGGGGCTGTATGTCGCCATGGCGACGTACCATCAGGAGATGATCCCGACAAAGCTGCTGCTGGCGATCATCGAATCCAAGCGCGAGGTGCCGTTCGATACGGTTTTCGAGGTGGTGGGCCTGCTTGCCGCGTTTGAGCTTTTGCAGGAGGCGGGGCTTCATCTGCCGCAGGCCATCGGCACGGCGGTTTCCATCATCGGCGGCCTCGTCGTGGGCACAACGGCGGTCGATGCGCGGCTCGTCTCGCCCGCCGCGCTGATCGTCACGGCCTCCGCCGGGATCTGCGGCTTTACGCTTCCGAGCCGGGATCTGTCCGACGCCGTTCGCATCTGGCGCTTCGCACTGGCGATTCTGGCGGGAGCGGGCGGGCTGTTCGCCCTGACGGCAGGCGGCATTGCGCTGCTGATCCACCTGTCGGGGCTGACGAGTCTGAATGTGTCCTATCTCGCGCCGTTTTCCGACGCGCGGGCAAGACGCGCCGTGCTGCGCCCGCTTCTGGTGCGGCAGAAATGGCGCGACACGGCGCTGCACCCGCAGGATCTGAAAAATCAGGGGAACGGTCATGCTCAATAAAATCAGTATCGCGCTGCTGGCGGCCGCGTCGGTGGTCAGCCTTTGTATGCTGCCGCGCACGGGGACGGACGCGGCGAAGCTCCTGCCTGCGCAGGTGCTGGTGATCGCGCAGGAGGACGGGCGGATCACCGTGGAAAGCGACAACGGCGCATCCGGCTCCGGCACGACGCTCCCGGACGCGCTTGCCGCCATGCGGGAAGGGGCGGAGGGCACACTCTTTCTGGACACGGCGGAGCATATTATTCTCCTGCAAAGCACACAATCGCTTCTGCCCGCAGCGGTGCGGCAGCGGCAGTTCCGCCCGGCGGCAAAGCTGTATCTGGCGCGGATGGATGCATTGGATGCAGACGGCTGCGTGGAATTTTTGCAGGCGCACCCCGGTGCGGTGACGCTTGCGGACGCGCACGCCGCGCTTCTGCGCGGCGAAGCACTCGACCCGGCGATTCTGCTGCCGGGGGAAAACGGAGGGATCATTCTTGCAGGATAAGCTGACGCCGAGACAGGTGCGCGCGTGGAGCCTGTGCGCGCTGAGCGTTCCGGCGGCGATGGCGCTGCCGGGCTGCGGCTGGCTGTGGGTGCTGGGCGGGAGTATCCTTGCCTGCGCGCTTGCCGCCTGTCAGCAGGCGATGCAGCGGCACTCCGGCCTGTGTATGCGGCAGGCGTTTGCCCGCGTGTTCGGAGCTGTTGGCGGACGGATCATGGCAGCGGCGGAGCTTTTGTGGCTGCTGTTTGCGGCCTCGGGCGCTGCTGCGGCCAGTCAGATCGCGTTTGAAGACGACCTTGGCCCGTTCCTGCCCGCGATCCCGCTTTTGCTGGCGGCGCTGGCCGGACAAAAGGGACGGCTGGCAGCCGGACGTGTCTGTGCAGTGCTTGCGTTGTGCCTCGCGGGACTGTATGCGGTCATTGCCGCAGCGTCCCTGCGGCACGTTCGGGTAGATTGGAGCCGCCCGCAGGGCGTTCCGGCGGATGCCGCGCTGGCGTTCTGCCTGTGTCTGGGGCCGGTCTGCATGGCATTTGTCACGGCGGAGGAGGAAACACCGCGCATTTCACCCGGTACGGCGGCAGCATCTGCGCTTCTTCCGGCAGTCCCGGCATTTCTGACGGCGGCCTGCCTGTCGCCGGAGCTGGCGCGGCAGGAGCCGCTGCCGTTTCTCACGCTGACGAAAAGTCTGTCTGTGCTGTCGGTCATGCAGCGGTTCGAGCTGCTGCTGTCAGTCGCGCAGCTTTTGGGGCTGTTTGCGCTTTTGACGATGCTGGTGTGTGCGGCAGAACGTATGCTGGGAGCTGTCAGACGGAAAAATGGCACGGGAAGCACCGGAGGCGTGTTCTGCCTGCTGGCATTTGGCGGAAGCTTTCTGGCGTACCGGCTGCCGATCTGGAGCTGGGCTGTGGGAGCGGCTATATTTTGGGGTGTCGTGCCGATATTAACACAAGTAATAGTAAATATAAAAAAGAGTGAAAAATAATGAAAAAAAGGGTTGACAAACTTGTTTTTCGATGGTATCATAGCCGAGCGTTCTGAAGGAGCGCAGCAAATCGGACGGGGTTCAAGAAAAAGCTCGAAGAGATTCGAAAAAAGTTCTTGACAAACGGATGAAGATGTGCTAA
>ENA-UEQO01002476-UEQO01002476.1-human-gut-metagenome-genome-assembly--contig:-NODE-2476-length-16376-cov-4.035892_pt1 | contig 16376 bp, 9 predicted proteins | sample MGYA00242938_ERZ507940 | MGnify/ENA primary metagenome ERZ507940 (study PRJEB26167, sample SAMN06115517) | human gut metagenome | host: Homo sapiens | place: China:Chongqing | collected 2014-12-03... | reverse complement strand
TTTATAGTCAACGAAAAAAAAGAAGGCGCATCGGGTATTACGACACACCTTCTTTTTTTGTAATACGTACCAATCTGTCTGAATAGCAATCGCGGCTCTTTCCAAAAGCACCTGTGTTTCTTATCCCAAAAGCTTCTATTTCGACAGCACAACAATCATCATGGTACATTTTTTACTCATTTTGAGATGATATTATTATAGCCTGAGCCTTATCTTTCCTATTTTTGATGCAGAATTAAAAGAAACAGAACGAATATCATGAAAACTACAATCAAGTACATCTGTACAGGCCTCTCACTTTGCGCTTGTACCTGTTTAGTGAACAATCTGCCGGCACAGGCCGAAACGACAAATACAGCCGCTGTCAGTGCGACGGAAACGGACTGGGACCGGCAAAGCATCATGGAAGTTGCCCGGCGGGTGGCGGACTGGCAGATCAAGGATTATCCCGAAAACAAATATGCCAAGAGCGAACCGCGCGGATGGATCGCCGGAGCACTTTATATGGGGATGTTCGACTGGGCGGAACTAAGTGGAGACAATACATATTATGACTGGCTCCGGAAAATCTTCAACCGACAGAGCTGGCAGGTTGCCAACCGGATGTATCATGCCGATGACGTTTGCATCGCACAAACCTACATCGATTTCTATAATAAGGAAAAGAACGAGAATATGCTGAAACCGACCATCGCCCGCGCCGACTGGGTGTTGAACAATCCTTCCAACGGAAGCATGGATCTCGATTACAGCAAAGGCAGCACGATCGAACGCTGGACGTGGTGCGACGCCCTTTTCATGGCGCCCGGAGTCTACACGCGGCTCTACACGCTGACCGGCAACCGTAAATACATGCACTTCGCCGACAGTGAATTCCGTGCTACCTACAATCACCTGTATGATAAAGACGAAGACCTTTTCTATCGCGACAGCCGATACATCGGACAGAAAGAAGCCAACGGCAAGAAGATTTTCTGGGGACGTGGCAACGGTTGGGTAATCGGTGGGCTGGCGGAAATCCTGAAGACGCTGCCGGCGGAAGATACCGAATTCCGTCCTTTCTATCTCGAACTTTATAAAGAGATGTCCGAGCGCCTCGCCGGACTGCAAGGAAAAGACGGTTATTGGCATGCCAGCCTGCTGGACCCGGACAGCTATCCTTCACCCGAAACAAGCGCGACCGGATTTATCGTTTACGGCTTGGCATACGGAATCAACCAGGGGTATCTGCCGGCAGACAAATATCTGCCAGTCGTAAAAAAAGGATGGGAAGCACTGACCCGTGCAGTTGAAACGAACGGGAAATTAGGGTGGGTTCAGCCGGTAGGTGCCGATCCTAAAAAGGTGACACGCGACATGACCGAGCTCTATGGTACAGGTGCATTCCTGATGGCAGCATCGGAAATTTACAAATTAGCAGACAAATAAGTCACAACAAGGCTCTTTTTTTCATAAAAGTACCTGCAAAAACTCTTGAACACCCGGGTAAACCCACCTTTAACATCCGGGTGTCGGGAGGGCAAACACCCGGATGTACAGAGAACAAACATCCGGGTGTTCAGCATCAAATCTCACTATCTTGTTGAAAACAAGCGATATGCTTTGTATCTTTTTCTGCCGTATTGGAAAAAGATGGAGTGATAGTAGAGTGATAGATAAAAGTGACATATATCACACAACAAACAGTTGTATATGAATAGTTTATATACGAAGTGTGATAGAGTGATAGAGATTTTGAAAAAATAATAATGATATGAAGCATAAAGTTTGTTTACTCTTCACGTTCCTCTCTCTTTCCGTATCCGGTATTTCCGCAACGAACGGACAAGATTCAATACGCCAAATTCAGCTAAGCGATCTGGAAGTGCAAATCCGATGGGTAAATCCTACTGCCATACGTGCCTATCTGGACGACACAAAAACAGCATTGGGAGGAAAAGCTCCCGCGCTTTACGAAAAACTATCCCGTCTGGAAACACTTCTGCCCGGCGTGCGGCAGGCCTTCTCCGATAAGGTTTCCGGCAACACGGTCGACGAAGTAATTGGCCAAGCTCAAGAAATACTTGCCTTGAAGCGTGAGATCATCCTGGCCAACCCGCTGCTGGACATGGACAAGATCATAGTGGCCCGTTACCGTTTGGGAAACAAGGCCCGTAAGGCGATGGGCCCGTCGATGGGAACTTCGACAGCCAACTACAACTCGCTATTTTCCAACTCGCGTAAAGGCTACGATGCCGAGATCGACCTGCTCACGGGCTTGCGCGGACAAATCGAAAGCAGCCGGATATACAAGCCCGAAGCCGATGTTCCCGTTTCGGACATACAGCTCCACTGGGATGCCGACCGCCTCCTCTTCTCCTCGCTCGACAAGAACCGGAAGTGGCAGATATACGAAATGAACATCGACGGAAGCAACCTTCACCAAAAGATCACCGTTGATGAGCCGGATCTGGAATTCTGCGACGCCAATTACCTGCCGGACGGGAAAGTGGTGGCGACGACCAACATCGGTTACAACGGCGTTCCTTGCGTGCATGGCGACGATGTGGTAGCCAACCTTGTCTCCTTTGACCCCGAGACGCGTGACTTGCGCCGCCTCACCTTCGACCAGGACGGGAACTGGTCGCCTATCGTGATCCCGAACGGACGCATCATGTACACCCGTTGGGAATATACGGACCTGACACACTATTTCTCCCGTATCGTGATGCACATGAACCCCGACGGGACGGAAAACAAAGCGCTCTACGGCAGCGGCTCCTATTTCCCGAACAGCACGTTCGACATGAAACCGCTCTCCAAGCACAGCAGCCGCTTCATCGGCATTATCTCCGGCCACCACGGGACGGCACGTTCGGGACGGCTCGTCATTTTCGATCCTGCCAAAAGCCGGAAAGAGGAAAAAGGGATGATACAGGAACTGCCGTTCAAAGACCGTCCGATCGTCCCGGTCATCAAGGACGAACTGGTGGAAGGCGTCTGGCCTCAGTTCATGAAGCCGTACCCGCTCAGCGAAAAATATTTTTTAGTTGCCTGCAAACCGGCCAAGGATGCGCTTTGGGGAATTTACCTGGTCGACGTTTTCGATAACCTGACACTCATTGCCGAGCAGGAAGGGGAAGGTCTGACCGCTCCCATCCCGCTGGTAAAACGCGAAACGCCTCCTGTCATTCCTTCGAAGATCAAGCCGGACAGCAAAGAGGCTACGGTCTTTATCCAGGATATCTACGAAGGAGAAGGTACGCAGGGCGTTCCCCGGGGCACGATCAAGGCTCTCCGTATCTTTGCTTATGAGTATGCCTATATCTTAGCTCCTTCCGATCACGATGCACAGGGAATACAGAGTGGATGGGATATCAAACGTATACTCGGAACAGTCCCGGTCGAGGAAGACGGTTCCGCGCTATTCACCATTCCCGCCAACACGCCGATTTCCATCCAGCCATTGGATAAAGACGGGGCAGCCATCCAGTGGATGCGCAGCTGGCTGACAGGGATGCCGGGCGAGATCGTCTCCTGCGTCGGTTGCCATGAAGATCAGAACAGCATACCCATTCCCAAACGCACGATTGCTTCGGCCAAGCAGGCACGCCGGCTGGAAACACCGGAAGGAGGTGTCCGCCCATTCACGTTCCGCCTGGAAGTGCAACCGGTACTGGATCGTAACTGCGTCTCTTGCCACAACGGGAAAAATGCCGAACCGGACTTCCGCAAGGATCAGATGGTCACATATAAGAGAGGTATCTTGACGAAAATCAACAAGCAGTATGACCAGAGCTATCTGAACCTACACCCATACGTGTACCGCCAGGGACCGGAATCAGACATCTATGTCCTCAAGCCGGCCGAGTTTCACGCGAGCAACAGCGAACTGATCCGCATCCTGCAAGCCGGACACCACGGGGTACAGGTTCCGGAAGAGGACATGCGGACGCTCTATGCCTGGATCGATCTCAACGCGCCTTATTATGGAGCTTTCACCCAAATAGACCTGAAGCCTCAATCTCCCAAAGGTCAGGTGGAACGCCGTATGGAGCTGGCCGAGAAATACAGCGGTGTACAGGTTGACTGGCAAAAAGAGATTGTCGACTACGCCGACTGGCTGAAAGAAAACAAAAAGGCAGACGGCATTACCGGAGCAACGACCGGCGAAACAGTCGAAATAAAGAAGCCGACCAAACCGGTCCGCCCGGTCAAGGTAAAGGGATTCCCGTTCGACACGCAGACGGCGACTGCCCGGCAAGCTGCCAAAGACGAAACGACCCGCCGCCTCACCATCACTCCGGATGTACATATCGACCTGGTATGGATTCCCGCCGGCAGCTTTGTGATGGGTAATAACCGAACTCCCTCCGCTTCGCCAGCATTCAAGGCAAACGTGAAGGAAGGCTTCTGGATGAGCACGACCGAAATCACGAACGAGCAGTTCCGCGCACTTTTCCCGGAACACGACAGCCGGTACATCGGACAGACTTGGAAAGATCATACTACCCCCGGCTATGCAGCCAACCGACCAAAACAGCCTGTCGTGCGCGTCAGCTGGGACGAAGCGAATGCTTTCTGCCAAAAGATCAGCGAAATATCAGGCAATACAGTTTCTCTGCCTACCGAAACACAATGGGAATGGGCAGCACGCTCAGGAAGCGCAGATGATTTCTGGTTCGGATCGACGGAGAGCGACTTCGGTGCTTTCGAAAACTTGGCAGACAGTACGACTGTCGATCTGGCGGTAACAGGCGTAGATCCGAAACCGATGCGGGCAAACGATCCCATGCGCAAGTTCTGGGATTTCCTACCGAAAATCCTGAACGTAAACGACCATCAACTGATCAGTTGCCCTGTTGCCTCTTACCAGCCCAATCCCTGGGGATTGTACGACATGAACGGGAATGTGGCGGAATGGACAGCCTCCGATTACATTCCTTATCCTTTAAAAGAAAAGGCAAACAAAAAGGCTGTCGAAAAGAAAGTCGTACGCGGCGGCTCTTGGCGTGAACGTCCTAAATACTCCACATCGGCCATCCGCAAAGCCTACCTGCCTTGGCAGCGACCGATGAACGTCGGCTTTAGGATTGTGGTCCTTGACCACGATTCTAAAGCCAATTAACAATTGAGAATTGACAATTAGCTTTCGACACATTTAATTGTCAATTCTCAATTCTTACAACGCTTTTTCCATTGCCTACCCGACTTACTTGTACGCGGACAGGGATGCGCTCTGTCATTTCCTGCACATGCGAGATGACTCCGATCTTGCGTCCCTGCGTCCGCAAACTTTCCAAAGCATCCATCGCCACACGAAGCGTCTCGGCATCCAAAGAACCGAAACCTTCGTCAATGAAAAGGCTTTCAACCCGCATCCGGTTGGATGAGAGGGAAGACAGGCCAAGCGCCAGTGCCAACGAAACAAGGAACGATTCGCCCCCTGAAAGGCTATGGACGGTACGCACCTCATCGCACATATCCCGGTCGATCACCTGCAAGGCTAGTGTTTCGGGAACCCGTTCCAGCCGATAGCGCCTTGTCAATTCACGCAGTTGCACATTGGCATAGTTCAACAGTATATCGAGCGTATATCCTTGCGCTATACGACGGAACTTGGCGCCGTCGGCAGAACCGGCCAGTTCGTTCAGCTTCGCCCAACGTTCGCTTTCCGTACGCCGGACATTCAATTCTTCCTGCAGACCGGAAACTTTCGCCTTGTTCTCCGTCTGAGTACGAAGCCGGAAAGCAAGTTCCGTCTTTTCCTGTGTGTACCGGGACAAGATAACTTCGAGTGGCTCTCCACCCGAAGAATCCAAATAATCAGCTGTCCATTTGTCTAAAGCCGCCTTTCTCCGGAGTAGGTCGGCAGAGGCCTCGGTCAGGTCTTTTGCAATCTGGTCGGCAATGCCGCGTGTCTGGTCGGCGATGCCGGATTGCTCAGTCTGGGTGGCCGACAGTTTTTTCAAACGCTCTTTCAGTTCTTCCATTCGTCGGATGTACTCCTGTTCTACGCTATCTGCAGATCGGCCATTCAAAAGCTTCTTTCGTTCTGCCTGTAAAGAGGAAAAAGCGGCACGGTTCTTTTCGTGGAGCTGTCCGGATTCTTCGGCTTGCTTTTCGAGAGAAGGAAGGAAGGAGGCGAGAGATTCGCATTCGGCTTTTTGGGCGCTTTCCTGCCGTTCCAGTTGATGGAGTTTCTCGGTATTCTCATGCCACTGACGGGCGAAGTCTGTCAATGTTTTACGGAAAGTTTCCGGATTCTGCAACCAGGCTTTCTGCCACTCACTATTGCCGAACAGCAGGTCGGCAGCCGAAAGGGACTGGGTCAACAGGGTGGATTGCTCTTTTACAATAGCTTCTTCCCTCTCTTGCCGACTGGCAGCGAGTTGTTGCTTACCAGCCATTTCCTTACAGGCGGCCTCGCTATCTGCAAGTTCTTTATGGAGTTGGAGCAACTGCTGTTGCAAACGGGTAAGATGGCGGGTATGAGCGACGTAGGTTTCTTTTTTATTCGATAAATCCTGCAATTGAAGGGTTAGAGCAGAAACAGGAGCGACAGGAACCTGATTTGCAAAAGGATGATGCGTGCTCCCGCAAACCGGACAAGGTTGTCCATCCTGCAACCTGCCGCGTAAATCCTTTATGTTACCGGAAGCCTCCAAGCGTGCCTGTTCGATAAGCAATTGCTCTCGTTCCTGGCGAAGCTTCTCGATCTGTTTGTCCAAAGCCGGTGCATCGACAGCTTTCAGTTCCTCTTCCAGGTTCCGGTAATCCGCTTCAGCCCGCTTCAACGCCTGCTGTTTGTTTGCACTGGTCTGTTGCAGGTCGGAAAGTTGTTTATTCAACGCCGCCATCTCCTGCCGGAGCGTTTCGATCGAACGGACAGCCGCCTCCATCCCTGAACGGGTGGCCGATGCTGCATCCAAGTGCAACAACAAAGCTGAAAGTTGCTCCGCAATACGTTCCTTCTTTTTATAACGCTCGCGCCAAGCGGTCAGACGGGCAATCTCCTCCGCTCCCTGTCTCCGGCGGAGGACGGCAGCTTGATATTTCTTTTCGGCCTCTCCCTTACGAAGCGTTACATTCTTTAACTGTTGCTCCGAGTGTGACAGATCGCGGATGGCCGCATCCAACTGGATATCCAGTTTACGCGCCTGCAATATCTCCTGTTGAAGGGATTTGAAACGAGTCTCGGACTGTTGCTGTTCCTCCACTCCCTTTTCGTATTCATGGCGAGCGACCGTCAACAATTCCGTTGCGTGCACCAACTTATCGGCCGCCTCTTTTTGTTGTCTCTGGCGGATGGTTATCTGCTGTTCGATAGAACGGACGGCCTCTTGAAGGGCCTGTTGCTCCGCTTTCGCTTTCTCGACTCGCTGCAACTCCTTTTCCGTTCCGGCAAGGCGAGTGCGCAAGTCGTTTTCTTCCTCATCCGTCAATAGCTCGATACCCTGTATTCGCGTTTGGATCAAGTCGAAGGCTTCTTTCGCCCGCGCATTCCTTTCAAATATCTGGCGAGAAATGGCGGAATAGAGTTCGGTTCCGGTCAACTTCTCCAACAAGGAAGCTTTTTCTCCCTGCTCGGCTTTCAGGAAAGTGGAAAAATCGTTCTGCGCCAGCAATACGGAACGCGTAAACTGTTCGAAAGTCAAGCCAATCAAATCGATAATACGGGCTTGCAGATCGGAACGCGTCCCTTGCTCTTCCTCCTCCTTGTCGAGGTTATACAGAGCCAAACGCGGATTCTGCAACCGTCCGTTTTCCTTGTCGCGTGCCCGCGCCACCGACCAGCGTGTCCGATAGCGGTGTCCGTTCAAGGCCATGAAATCCACTTCTGCAAAACCGGAGGATGTTCCCCTCCGCAGCAAGAAACGAGGATCGCTCTGCGACAATTGTTCATTACTGACATCCTGAAGCTTGACATTATTTTCTTTCGCCTGGTCGGTACGAGGCGTACGGGCGAACAGAGCTAAGCACATCGTATCCAAAAGGGTGGACTTACCTGCTCCCGTAGGCCCGGAAATAGCAAAGATCCCGGCTGAAAGTAACGGCTCCACCGTAAAATCTATTTCAAAATCACCTTCCAACGAGGCCAGGTTACGACCTCGTATCGCTAATATCTTCATAGGGAAACCTCCCGCATTACATCGTTAAACATCTTTTCCAACTCTTCCGGCAAATCTCCCCCGAAACGGTTCGTAAAGGTATGGCGAAGCATATCCAGCGGAGCGATCTTTTGTAAATCCGTATAAGAGAAAGGACGAGAATCTTCCTCTCCCTCCTTTTTCGGATAAGAAGGGATGATGGAAGTCAGGCGTACAGCCTTATCCGCCAGTGCCTCCTCCACCCGATGCCGAAATCCCGGATCTGGCTCCGTCAGCAGTACCTGCACCTCCAGATAAGGCCATAGGCTGCGATCGGCTCCCTCTTCCGCCAACGGTAGGTTGGAAAGCGACAAAAGGACTTCGGCAGGCGACGCCGGTTCCGCCGGAATCCGATGCAGGGCGGTTCGGAGTGGGATGGGCACTGCTTCGAGATCCGACAGGCATCCGTTTTCGAGGGTAAAGGCAACAACCTGATGGTGATAATGCTGTTCGGAGAAAGACATCGGAAGCGGGCTGCCGGCATAGCGTACAGACTCGCGTCCCCCTACCCGTTGCGCCTTGTGGATGTGACCGAGGGCCGTATAGGCCAAGTCCTCATTAAAGGCTTCTACCGATATAGATTCAAGTCCTCCCATGATGGTCCGTTCGCTCCGGTCATCTTCCGACAGTTCAGCACCAGTCGCATGCAAGTGTCCCATCGCAAACAGGGCCTCGCCCGGTTGCCTTTGGCTGTCGGCATAATCATAGAGCTGGCGATACATTCGGGTAACGCCCTCCACATAGGTATCTTTCCCTTCTTTCGAAGCGGGATAATCTCCCTGACGAAGATAGGGAACAGCCAGACAGATCGCTTCCCGTTTTCCTTCCTTATTATATAAAGGAATCAGAAGCGAATCGAAATCGATCTTGCACAGGTCGGTTCGCGGGACAGCCCCTACAATTGACGTATTCAGTTCTTCCAACAGGGGTATCGGCGCCTCCAGACGGGCTGCCGAATCATGATTACCTGCGATAATCACGATCTGCAATTGTGGGTTACGCCGGTTCGCTTCCCGCAAAAAACGGAAAAAACGGCGTTGGGCGGCTGCCGACGGATTGGCAACATCAAAAACATCGCCTGCTATCAGCAGGACATCAGTCTGCCGCAGCGTCAATATATCGATCAACCACGAAAGAAATGCCTCATGTTCCTCATCACGGTCATACCCGAAAAAGGTTTGCCCAAGATGCCAGTCGGCAGTATGGATTATTTTCAATGACATGTTTTTCCAGATTTAACAAATATGAATCTGATCTTATTTTGGGGATAAAGGTAATGAAACAAACGAACAAAGACAATAAGGGGAGCCTGTGTCAAGCGCGGGAACGAGAGAAATAGATGACGAATCAAATTATTGTCCTATCTTTGTGCCGTCAATAAACAGGGGAACTTTATGAATTGGTTACAAGAGGCCTTTTTAGAGCCTACGATGGTGCAGGCAGTCATCATTATTTCACTGGTCTCTGCACTTGGATTGTATTTAGGACGGATCAAGATATTCGGGATCTCACTGGGTATCACATTTGTATTCTTTGCCGGTATCTTTGCCGGGCATTTAGGGATCGTCGTGAATAAGGATATGCTGTATTTTGCTCAAAGTTTCGGCTTGATCCTTTTCGTCTATGCATTAGGGTTGCAGGTTGGTCCCGGTTTCTTCTCTTCGCTGAAGAAGGGAGGGGTAGCTATGAACATGATGGGGTTAGGCGTTATCCTGCTCGGACTCATTATGACAGTCAGTCTGCACTGGGTAACAGGAGTTTCCCTTTCCAATATGGTCGGTTTGCTTTGCGGGGCCGTTACCAACACGCCTGCTTTGGGAGCCGCCCAACAGGCTTTGTTGCAGATAGATCCGGCCAATACCAAAGGGGTGACGGACATGGCTTTGGCGTGTGCCGTCGCTTATCCGCTCGGCGTAGTGGGCGTGATCTTGGCGATTATTATCCTGAGAGCCTTGTTTGCCGACAAGAAACAGAAAGACTTAAAGGAACAACGCGACACGACTACCTATGTCGCCGAATTTCATGTAAGCAATCCGGCTATCTACGAAAAGAGCATCAAGGACGTAATGAAGCTGACGGACAAGCATTTCGTTATTTCACGTGTATGGAGAAACGGTAAAGTAAGCATTCCGACTTCGGACACCTTACTTCACGAGCATGACCACCTTTTGATCATCTCCGTTAAATCGGATGTCGAAAATATTAAAGTCCTTTTCGGCGAGCAGGAGAATGTAGATTGGAACAAGGCGGATATCGACTGGAATGCCATTGACAGCCAACTGATCTCGCGCCGCATCGCGGTGACACGCAACCGGGTGAACGGTGTGAAATTAGGCTCTCTCCGCCTTCGCAACCTCTACGGTATCAATATTACGCGTGTGAACCGTGCCGGTATAGACCTGCTGGCCTCTCCCGACCTGCGCCTGCAAATCGGTGACCGGTTGACTATCGTGGGAGAAGCGAATTCGGTAAACACAGTCGGAAAGATTTTAGGGGATGAGATCAAGCGGTTAAACAATCCGAACCTCTTGGCTGTCTTCATTGGTATATCGCTGGGGATGCTGTTAGGAGCATTGCCGATCACGTTACCAGGGATGAGTACGCCAGTCAAATTAGGGATCGCCGGAGGCCCGATCATCGTCGGAATCCTGATGGGCGCATTCGGCCCTCGTTTCCACCTGACAACCTACACGACAATGAGTGCCAACCTGATGCTTCGTCAACTGGGGATCATTATTTATTTAGCGGGATTGGGGATCGATTCGGGTGTACATTTCTTCGAAACGGTTTTTCGGGCAGAAGGATTGCTTTGGATCGGGCTTGGATTTCTGCTGACGATCGTGCCGGTGCTGATCGTCGGTTTCATAGCTTCGCAATTTTTCAAACTCGATTATGCGCACAACGTGGGTATGCTCTGCGGGAGCATGGCAAACCCGATGGCACTGAGCTATGCCAACACGACTGTTGATGGCGACGAACCCTCCGTTTCTTATGCCACCGTCTATCCGCTTTCAATGTTTATCCGCGTGATTTCAGCACAATTGGTGCTGATGTTATTCACCTGATCGATCAGGCTTTGGAACACTTAACCAGCACCTTTTCTCCATCCACCAAGGTGGTTGCAAAGAGATAGACGTGGCCTCCGTCGGTGATCTTCGTCCGCTTACGCAGTTCTTCTACGGAGAGAGGAAAATTACGCACGGTTATATTTGCTTGGGGGATTGTCTTTGATAGTCCTTTACAGAGTTTTCCGGTAAAAGACAGCACTTCATCCACTCGGAATCTGCGACCGGGAAAGTCGGAAACTAAATGGTCCGCTGTATATAGATGGCTGTTCACCTGCAACTTCTTCACTCCCGTCCGGACGGCAATCTGCTTAAATGCGCCGGCTTTTAAAACCGAGGCATTCGGTTCATACAAATATGTACCTACCTGACCGGCAGGAACCAATACGGCGCTACGTTCCTCTTCTAATGTAAAAGAGAAAGATTGTATTCCATCCAGTCCGAAATTGATGCACCGGACTAACGGTTCTCTGCCATCCGCCTCTCGTTCCACCACAAAAAGCAGTTCCTTGCATTCGTTCCTAACCGAAAGGACATGCACGGATGTCGTCCCCGGCAACAGCTCCAAAGTCATTTGTATATCTGCCATCGGCGAAAGCTTTGCAATGACGCGCGGGGAACGTTTCAGAAGCGCCGGCAACAGTCCGGGCAGGTTAGGTTCACAATCCTGCAAAGCAAAAACCCGCTTGTTAGATTCTCCTCGGCGTGCAGGATCGATATAGAAAGCATCGACCTCCGGAAGGGTATCAACAACTTGGGCGGCATCAGCATTTATGATCGTTATATTGTTGGCCTCCAAGACAGAAAAATTATGTTTCGCGGCTTCACAATAAACAGGAAAACGTTCTATATAAGTCAAATGTTTCGCCTTGCGGGAAAGAAAATAGCTATCGATTCCCAGTCCTCCCGTCAGGTCGCAAATAGTCCAACTTTCACCAATCAGTTCCTGTTTATAAGCTGCTGTCTGTTCAGATGAACACTGTTCCGCCGCAATCTTAGCCGGAAAAACCAATTGTCCGTTCTCAAACCACGACGGCAACTTCTCCCGGATCTGCCTTCGGACAGCAATCTGATCGACTAAAAAGGGAATATCCATTCCGGGATACTTGGCAGCGGAAAGCAACAGGCGGGTTAAATCGTCTGTTGCATGGTCTTTGATAAACTGTATTTGTGAAGTTGTCAGTTCCATATCGGCACTAAATCAGTGACGACATAGAAAAAGAGGGTGTGTCGTGATATTTGGTGGACACATCCTCTTTTCTGCGGAAAGCGAGGGATTCGAACCCCCGGTACAGTTACCCGTACACCGCATTTCGAGTGCGGCCCATTCGACCACTCTGGCAGCTTTCCTTAGGTCGTCGTTTGCGAGTACAAATGTAGGGAAAATTTAAATTCGTTGTCCCCTCAAAAGCATTTTTTTCCAATAAAAAGGGCACTCTCCTAAAAGAATGCCCTTCCTTTGTTAACGAATTTGCGAATTATTTGAAATAACGGTTGTATAAACCTTCAAATCCTTTACCGTGGCGAGCTTCGTCCTTACACATTTCGTGAACTGTGTCGTGGATAGCATCCAAGTTTAATTGTTTTGCACGAGTGGCAATACGTTTCTTATCTTCGCAAGCACCGCATTCAGCGTCTTTACGTTTCTCCAAGTTTGTTTTTGTGTCCCAAACAACATCACCCAGCAGTTCGGCAAACTTAGCAGCGTGTTCAGCTTCTTCCCAAGCATAGCGTTTGAATGCTTCTGCTACTTCAGGATAACCTTCACGGTCAGCTTGGCGACTCATAGCCAGATACATACCGACTTCAGTACATTCACCCATGAAATGCGCGTTCAAATCTTTAATCATTTCTTCATCACAACCTTTAGCAACACCGATCACATGTTCATCGGCAAAAGTCAATGCACCGGTAGTTTCTACCATTTCTTTAAATTTACTCTTCGGCTGCTTGCATTGAGGACAGAATTCAGGAGCTTCATCACCTTCGTGTACATAACCACATACTGTGCAAATCCATTTTTTTTTCATCTTTGTAAATTTTTATTGGTTGTATAATCTAAAATAGTTGTAACACTCGTTATTTGTTCTTTGCAAATGTAGGGAAACATTCTAAAACAAGCCCTACAAAAACTCATAAATTTATTCTATCTGTTAATTGATAAAAACTATGAAACCTATCCTTTACGGCCCATGTTATATTAAAAAACTTTCATAAATATGGACACTTCAAAGATTATCAGCCTACTGGGCGAACAAAGCGAATTCCTGTTGGGACACACTTGTAAAACGATCGATAAATCACTTATACACATTCCTTCACCGTCTGTCATCGACAGTATATGGATCGGCTCGGATAGAAATATCCAAACATTAAACAACCTGCAACGCCTGTTAGGAAGCGGACGGTTGGCAAATACGGGATACGTCTCAATACTGCCTGTGGACCAAGATATCGAACATACGGCGGGAGCTTCCTTCGCTCCGAACCCGATCTATTTCGATCCGGAAAACATCGTCAGGTTGGCTATTGAAGGAGGATGTAACGGAGTAGCCTCTACGTTCGGAATCTTAGGTTCCATAGCACGTAAATATGCGCATAAGATACCGTTTGTGGTCAAACTGAATCATAACGAATTACTGACTTATCCCAATTCATACAACCAGATCATGTTCGGCTCCGTAAAAGAAGCCTGGGACATGGGAGCAGCAGCCGTAGGCGCTACCATCTACTTCGGTTCGGAAGAAAGTAGAAGACAGTTGGTCGAAGTTTCGGAGGCTTTTGAATATGCGCACGAGCTAGGAATGGCCACCATCTTATGGTGTTACTTGCGCAACAGTGAATTCAAAAAAGACGGTGTTGATTATCATGCCGCAGCCGACCTGACAGGCCAAGCCAACCATTTGGGTGTTACGATCAAAGCAGATATCATAAAGCAGAAGCTACCGGAAAACAACGGAGGATTCACAGCTGTCAAATTTGGCAAGATCGACCAAAAGATGTACACCGAACTAGCTACAGAACACCCGATTGACCTCTGTCGCTACCAGGTTGCCAACAACTACATGGGACGTGTCGGCCTCATCAACTCTGGTGGTGAATCTCACGGAGCTTCCGACTTGAAAGATGCGGTCTACACGGCTGTCGTCAATAAGCGGGCAGGCGGTATGGGACTGATCAGCGGGCGAAAAGCGTTCCAACGTCCGATGAAAGACGGTGTAGAGCTGCTGCACACCATACAAGATGTATATCTGGACCCGGGAATCACAATTGCTTAGTATAAATAAAGAAACGCCGTCCCAGACTATTCGGAACGGCGTTTTCTCTTTTATGAATAAATCCTTATTTCTTCAACCACATATCCAGCCATTCGAAGAATGTACGCTGCCAAAGCACGCCATTCTGAGGTTTCAGCACCCAATGGTTTTCGTCGGGATAGATCAACAACTCGGCCGGAACACCTCGAAGGACGGCTGCATTAAACGCCGCCATACCCTGGTTAGCCAAAATTCGATAATCCTTTTCACCGTGGATGCAGAGAATCGGTGTATCCCATTTATCGACAAACAAATGCGGGGAATTGGCAAATGTACGTTGTGCCGTCGCATTCTGTTTTTCCCAGTAAGCACCACCCATATCCCAATTAGCAAACCACATTTCTTCTGTTTCCAGATACTGCATTTCCATATTGAAAATACCGTCATGTGCAATAAAGGCTTTGAAACGTTTGTTGTGGTGACCAGCCAACCAATAAACGGAGAAGCCTCCGAAGCTCGCTCCCACACAACCCAGACGATCCTTATCGACAAACGACTCTTTCGCCATCTCGTCAATAGCCGTAAAATAGTCTTTCATGCACTGGCCTCCATAGTCGCCGCTGACCTGTTCGTTCCACTCCATACCGAAACCGGGAAGGCCACGGCGGTTCGGGGCAACCACGATATAGTCGTTAGCAGCCATAATCTGCATATTCCAACGGTAAGACCAGAATTGGCTTACCGGGCTTTGAGGACCACCTTCGCAGAATAACAAGGTAGGATATTTCTTATTCGGATCGAAATGAGGAGGATAAATCACCCAGGTAAGCATCTGTTTACCATCTGTCGTTTTCATCCAACGACCTTCCACCTTACCGATTGTCAACTGATCATAGATATGCTTGTTCTCTGTTGTCAACTGGGCTATTTTATTATTATCAGCCAAATCGATCGAATAGATTTCATCTCCCATGCTCAAAGAATGGCGCTGCACGATCAGCTTATGTTCACCCAACAAAGCCACACCGGCATAATCGTACATTCCGGAAGTAAGCGGCGTGATTTTATTGCTATCCGTCAGATCGATCTTATATACTTGGGACTCACCATGCCATACCCCCGTAAAGTAAAGAGCCTTTGCATCTGCACTCCAAACGAACCCGTCTACGTTGGAATCAAAATCCTTGCTGGCGAATATCTTTTCACCTGTTTCCAAGTTCATGACCATCAAGCGGTTCTGGTCTGACTCATAACCGTCACGCTCCATGCTCTGCCATGCGATGAACTTGCCATCGGGAGAGTATTGGGGATTCGTGTCATACCCCATAATACCTTCACTGATATTGGCCGTCTTTTTCGTATTCAGGTCATACACATAAATATCCGAATTGGTGGACAACGCATATTCCTTTCCGGTCTTTTTACGACTCGTGTAAGCAATCTTGTCCGATGTAGTATTCCATGCCAACTGCTCAATTCCTCCGAATGGTTTCATCGGGCTTTCAAACGGTTCGCCTTCCATAATATCGACAGGGTTACTGATTGCCTTACCATCAAAATCAGCAACAAAAGGATGCGGGGCTGTTGTTACCCATTCATCCCAATGTTTATACATCAGGTCTGTGACAATAATACCAGTAGCCTTATCCAGGTCGGGATATTTATCTGCCGTACTTTTGACTGTCTTTACCTGTGAAATAAACAGGACTTTCTTCTCATCGGGAGAGAAGGCGAAACCTTCAATATCCCCTTCATATTCAGAGAGCTGTCTGCGGTCGCTTCCATCCGGATTCATTTCCCAAAGCTGGCTGCTGCCACTTTCATTGCAAAGGAAAGCGATTTTTTTTCCACCTTTAATCCAAACAGCTTCATTTTCGGAATAAGACGTTTTTGTAATCTGCTTATTGTCCGTCCCGTCTGCATTC
>ENA-UEQO01002462-UEQO01002462.1-human-gut-metagenome-genome-assembly--contig:-NODE-2462-length-16451-cov-24.601808_pt1 | contig 16451 bp, 15 predicted proteins | sample MGYA00242938_ERZ507940 | MGnify/ENA primary metagenome ERZ507940 (study PRJEB26167, sample SAMN06115517) | human gut metagenome | host: Homo sapiens | place: China:Chongqing | collected 2014-12-03... | reverse complement strand
TTTTCGGATTTGAATCTATGCCCAATTAACAACCGTCAGGGAATTGTAATTGATGGTGAAGATTCAAAGGTTATTTGTAAAGACTAATTTGAAAATTCCAGTTTGCCAACTTGCCCTTTGAGAGAAGAAAAATCTTTTCTTGATGGGCTTTTTTATTTTTACTGAGATTCGCAAACTACAAGAAAAAGCCGAAACTTCATATACTTTAATCACAGAGGAAGTGGAGGTTTTGATATGAGTAACAGCTTAGCGGCGGTACATCCAGAATTGATTGTCGAATGGTCGGATAGGAATTTACCGCTGACACCGGACAGCGTGACTTTCGGCTCGAATAAGAAAGTATGGTGGAAGGCTTGGTGGAAGTGCAAGACTTGTGGCTATGAGTGGAACACACTTATCTCTACACGTTCAGGCGACAGTAAATGTCCTTGTTGCAGTGGCTATACATTTATAAAAGGCAGGAATGACCTAAAAAGTACACACCCACAGATAGCCAAAGAATGGTCAGAGAAAAACTATCCTCTGCAACCGGATGAAGTCAATGCAAAGTCGAGGAAAAATGTATGGTGGCATTGCAGAAAATGTGGAAACGAGTGGAAATCAGTTATCAATGCCCGTGTGAAAGGAACGGTTTGCCCTGTCTGTGCAGAGCGAGAAGTACTTGCCGGATATAATGATTTGGCTACGACGGATAAGCAGCTTTTGATAGAATGGAATTATGAATTAAATAAGTTGAAGCCGACGGAAGTTTCAAGAAATTCAGCAAAGAGAGCATGGTGGCAATGCAGATACGGTCATTCTTAAAATCCAATTTCTTATCAGAGAAATACGGACTGGAGGATAAGGTCATCAAGTTCTACCCACAACAGATTGCTTACTTGAAATCCCGCGTAGAGGGACTTACAAAAGATGTTGAAACAGCAAAATTACACCCGAAACCGATAGACGAGCAGCCGCTTGGAATGATGGTATCGGGTGTTTCTTATTCCGAAAAAGCCGAAGCAGGTCAGGCAATTATCAATGCCTGCAAGTCAATGAACAGTCCTGATGCGATAGCACTTGGCGAGTACCGTGGCTTTCAAATGGAATTGTATTTTGATACGGTGCAGCGTAATTATGTTGTGAAATTAAAAGGCGAAACAAGCAGAGATGTACCGCTTGGCGATGATGCTCACGGTAATATCGTGAGAATAGATAACGGCATAGAACGCTTTGAGGAAGTACTTGCTGATACGAAAAACAGCCTTGAAAATACGGAGAAGCAGTTTGAAACAGCGAAGCAGATGGACTTATTAACCTAGAGGTGCGGATGAGGTGAAGCAGGAAGCGCCACATAAGGAAGTATCAAAGGTAAGAGAAGATAAAGCCAGATAGATATGAGGACGTGGGAGAGATTCTGCGTCCCAACGTCCGTGTGGGCTTGCTTTTATTCGGATATTCGTATATAATGTATCGTGTTGAGTATTATCCATGCGGAGGTGCGGTATGAACGGGATCAAGGGCTATATCTCCATTCGGGAGGCGTCTTACCGTTGGGGCGTGTCAGAGCGGCGGGTCAACCAATACTGCGCCGAAGGGCGGATCCCCGGCGCGTCCCGGTTCGGGCGTTCATGGGCGATCCCGGAAAATGCGGAGAAACCGTCCGACCCGCGCTTTCAAGGACAGCACCGCGATTCCGGCAGGACAAGCACCTGACGGATACCCCTCTGCATGGGAAGCATCCGCAAAAAGGAGGTGAACGCTATGGCCTGCGACGAGAGCTTGTACCGCCAATATCTGAACGGCGACGACGAAGGGCTCAATGCCCTGATGAAAAAATACGGCGACCCCCTGACCCTGTATATCGACGGCTATCTGCACGACGTTCACGAGGCGGAGGAGCTGATGCTGGACGTTTTCGCCTATCTGTTCACCAAAAAGCCGAAGATACGGGACGGCGGCTTCAAGGCGTATCTCTATAAGGCGGCGCGGCACATGGCGCTGCGCCATAAGAGCAAACGGAAGCCCCTGTTCAGCCTCGATACGCTGACCGGCGAGCCGGACGGACGGCTGCTGGCGGAGGAGGTCATTCGGACGGAGGAGCGAAACCGCGTTCTGCACTTCTGCATGGACGAAATGAACCCGGACTATCGGGAGGTGCTGTATCTCACCTATTTTGAGGATATGAGTTACGCACAGGCAGCGGAGGTCACGGGAAAAACGGTAAAGCAGATCACCAACATGGTGTATCGCGGAAAAAAGAGCCTGCGAAGGCTATTAGAACTGGAGGGAATCACTAATGCGGAGCTATGAAGAGCGTGTTGCGGAGACAAAGCGGCGCATCGCCAAAATTGAGCGGGAGAAACGGCTGCGTCGTAATACAATTACCATGGTTTCTGCCGTGGCGGCGTGCCTTGCGCTGCTTGTATGCGCGTCCCTCGCCATGCCCGGCATTGCCGCGCGGATACAGATCGGCGACTACTCCGGCTTTGAAACGGCGGCCAGCATGTATGGCGGCGGTGCGGCTTTGGGATACATCGTCATCGGGCTGCTGGCGTTTTTACTCGGCGTGTGCGTGACCGTTCTGTGCTTCCGGCTGCGTCAGATGAACCGTGAGGACGGGCAGGACAAGGAAAGCGAGGATGCGCATGGAGCTGATTGAGAACCTGCTGCAACTGCTGGTCACGTTTGTCGGCGCGGTGCTTTCGGGTATCGCCTACCGCAAAAGCCGCAGGCAGGCGTATTTCCTGCTGCTGTGCTTCTACGGCTGCTTTGCCCTCGGTGCGCTCTACTGGACGCTGTACCTGCTGCTGTTCGACACCACGCCGCGGGTCTTTTATGTGTCGGAGTTCGGCTGGGTGGCCAGCGTCATTTTCCTGCGCATTTTGCAAGCAACGCTCACCAGTCAGGACGAGCGCAGCTTCCGCTGCCGCAGGGCATGGCTCGCGCCTGCGTTCGGCGTGCCGCTACTGGCGTTCTACTGCACCTTCGGGGACATCCTCTCCAACCTGATCTGGTGCGGCATGATGATTTGGCTCTCCTTCTGCGCCATTCGAGGGCTTGCCTATGCGAAAACGCAGACGGGCACGGCGCGGAATATGCGGTACTTCCATATCGGCGTGCTGTGCTTTGCGTTCGCGGAGTATCTGCTCTGGACGGTGGGCTGTTTCTGGCCGGATACCTCACCGGCCAGCCCCACCTTCTGGTGCGATATGCTGCTGACGCTTGCGATTCTGGGGCTGCTGCCCGCCACGAGAAAGGCGGTGGAAGCGTGACCTATATCGAAAATATCTTCCTCTGCATGGTGTCGCCACTGCTGGTGGCCGCTCTGTGCATGGGCAGGCGGCAGCTCCGCTTCTTCCTGTTTTGTATCGCCGGGATGGGGGTGTGCCTGCTTTCGGCCTACATCAACACCTTCCTCGCGGCGGTATGTCAGGCGGACGCCCTTGCCGCCACGGCGGAGATCGCGCCGGTGGTGGAGGAAATGATGAAGCTGCTGCCGCTGGTGTTCTATCTTCTGGTATTCGAGCCGGAGGGGGATAAAATCAAGGTTGCGGCAATAACGGTCGCCCTCGCCTTCGCCACCTTCGAAAATGTGTGCTATCTGATCCAAAACGGCGCAGACCGCTTCTCCTTCATCTTCTTCCGGGGCTTCGGCACGGGAGCAATGCACGTCCTCTGCGGTCTGATCGTGGGCGGCGGGCTTGCATACACATGGCGGCGGACGTGGCTGAAGATCGCGGGCACCTGCGGGCTGCTGGGCGCGGCCATCACCCTCCACGCCATCTACAATCTGCTCATCGCCCACGGCGGCGCGGCGCAGTACATCGCTTACGCCCTGCCGGTGCTGCTGGTGGCGGCGGGAAGATGGTCTGTTTTCCGATTATCGCGGAAGTAATAACCGAATATCCACTCCTTGAGAGCTGCTTTTTGGCGGCTCTCAAATTTTTTTGAAAAATTTTGCGTTTTGGGTGAGAGTTTTTTCGATTTTTTGTACCTATATAAGTGAAAGGGTTTTTATCACAATTTCAGACAAACCGGAGAGGAGGTTCAAACGAAATGTACGATACCGCAAGACGGGTCGCACTTGTTAAGCAGCGGGTGCAGGAAAACACCCGCCGAAGGCAGCGGCGCGAGGTAATAAGTCTCTTCGCAGCGTGTATGCTGCTGTGCGCGGCGCTGATGCAGACAGCGGGCACGGTCGTCGGGCCGGGGCAACCGGAAGCATGGGGCGTGTTCGGCTCGATGCTGCTGCGGCAGGACGCGGGCGGCTATGTGCTGGTGGCCGTCGTCTCCTTTGCCGCGGCGGCGGCGATCACTGCGCTGTGTTTCCGGCTCAAAAACAGGGAAAACCAGAAAAAAGGCGGGGCGGACAAACCAGCCCCGCAAGAACAGGAGGAGAAAAGCCAATGAAGAAACGAATACTCAGCATCCTGCTCGTGTGCTGCATGGTGCTCGTCCTTTTGCCGACGACCGTGTTTGCCAACAATGACGGCGCAAAAGCCATACAGCTCGGTACAAGTGGAATCAGTGGTTATGACAGCACAAATCGCAGCTATGACTATATTTATTTTGGCACATGGAATAACAGCACCGTCAAATGGCGTGTGCTGGATACAAAAACCAATATGCCCAATGCTCAGGAGGGCGACGGATTTTTTCTGCTCTCTGATGCGCTGCTTGGGACTGGAGCGTTTGGCGGCGTAGAATTTGACTATACGACCCCATATACCAACGACTGGAAGGGCAGCCGTGGGCAGGACTGGTGCAATGGCTTTTACACCAGGAACCTCAGCACTACGGAGCAAAAAGCTGTTTTTGCAACCAGCAAAAGTGATGATCCATACATTGATGGACGCTTTATGGGTTCTGAGAACATCCTGAATGGAGACAAGGTGTTTTTCCTCTCGGCAGAGGAAGCGGGGAAAGCAGCCTACGGATTTATCGATGACAATGCGCGTATCGCCAATTATGGTGATAGTGCGGGCGGTTGGTGGCTTCGTTCTCCTCACCAAGACTATAACTCTGCAGGCGTGGTCAACGCTTCCGGTGGTGTGCGTGCTGAATGGGTGAACGATACCAACGCAGCTCGTCCTGCGTTCAACTTGAAGCCGGACTCTGTCCTCCTTGTTTCTGCCGCCGTTGGCGGCAAAGGTGCTGCTGACGGAATTTTCAAAATTCCGGAATACAGCGGAGACGAATGGAAATTGACACTTTTGGATGATACCCGCACTTTTCGGGTAACGGAAACCGCAGCAGTAGGAAAACCTGGCGGCTCTGTTACGCTGAATTTTTCCGGGGCGAGAACGGGGCAAAATGAATATATTTCTGCGATCATCAAGGGTGAAAGCGGCGCGACCCACTATGGAAGAATCATGAAGCCCACTGCTGCAGACACACAGCTCAGTTTTACGTTGCCGTATGACCTTGATAGCGGAAATTATAAACTCTATGTGTTCTCCGAGCAGTGTAACGGTGATTACAAGACTGACTACGCCAGTAGATTTCAGGCGGTAGCGTTAACGGTAGAGGAAGCCGCCAACGAGCAGTTTGACCTCGTTCCCGGCGGCAGATACTATTTCGATCTGTCGGCAATGGGCATTCCCGGCACGGCGAACGGCAGCCTGCCAGATGCATCGCTGCACTATGTTCCCTTTACCTACACTGGAATAGTGGATGCATACACGCTCACGTCGAAGATGGCAACCACCGATGCGTATGCAGAGAGGTACAAATATCCCCACAGCCTGTTTGTGGCAGACTTTGCCGTAACGCATACGGTAAATTGGAATGCCTTAAACGATGCGAGCCTGATTTTCGGCAAAGGCTACGCCGCCGGCGGTGTGGAATATACTCTGCGCGCACCGTCCGTGGGAAGTGATGTTACAGCAGGCTCGGATGATTTAGAATGCGGCACGCCCCAAAGCAACGAATGGGACAGGATGTTGGACAAGAACAACGGATATATCAAAAACTGGAGCGGGATGTCTTCGTGGGGACAAGATACTCCGCGCACGGAGGAATCGGGTCGTGCGGTTCGCGGATACGATTTGGCTCGCGGCTGGCACAATCGCATTGCTGCGACCTCCGACTCGAGCGTCGGATTCCGCCCTGTCCTTGAAGTCCTGAACCCGGACACGCTGGGCTCCGACGGGCTGAAAGCTGTTGTCCTTGACCTTGGCGGCGGCAAGCTGGGGAATCGCTCCGAGAATATTCAAATCATTGTGAAAAGCGGCGAGAGCTTTACCGCGCCCGGCGGCGACGGTCTGACTCGCCCGGACGGGAATACCGGCAGTTACTTTATGTGGCTTGGTAGCGATGGCGAGCTCTACGATCCGGGCGACAGTGTTCCAGCGGTCGTAAACAAGCTCACGGCGCGGTTTGCGCCCATAGAGCAGTTCAGCCTCGTTCCTGGCGGCACGTATTACTTTGACCTCTCCGGTACAGGCATCCGCGGCACGGCGCACAGCAGACTGCCGGACAAAACATTGCATTATGTTCCCTTTACCTATGCCGGGACAGTGGACGCCTACAAGCTCACATCAACGATGGCAACTACTGCGGCGTATGCGCAGCAGAACAAATATGCCCACAGCCTGTTTGTGGCGGATTATGCCATAACGCATACGGTAAGCTGGGAGAATCTGAATTCTGCAGGTCTGATTTTCGGAAAAGGCTACACCTCCGGCGGCGTGGAATATACGCTGCGTGCACCGTCCGTGGGAAGTAGTGGCGTAGGCTCGAACTATTCCCAACACGGCATACCACAAAGCAACGAATGGGACAAGATGCTGGACAAGGACAACGGATATATCAAAAACTTTAGACAGATATATTCGTTTGGACAAGATACTACGAGCAGTTCGGAGTCGAACCGTGCAAGCCGAGGGTACAATGCGCCCCGCATCTGGCACCGCACCGTTGCTACGCGTTCCAACGAGTCCCTCGGTTTCCGCCCTGTCCTTGAAGTCCTGAACCCGGACACGCTGGGTTCTGACGGGCTGAAAGTCGTTGTCCTTGACCTTGGCGGCGGCACATTGGGCAGCGGCAGATTGAGCGTCAGCTCGGATATCCAGATCATCGTAAAAAACGGCGAGAGCTTTACCGCACCTGCCTCCAATGGTCTGACCCGTCCCGACGGAAATACAGGCAGCTACTTTATGTGGCGCGGCAGCGACGGTGCGCTCTACGCACCGGGTGACAGCGTCCCGGCAAACGTGAACAAGCTGACGGCGCAGTTTGATTCCATAGAGCAGTTCACCCTCGTTCCCGGCGGCACATATTACTTTGACCTCTCCGGTGCGGGTATTCCCGGCACGGCGAACGGCAGCCTGCCGGATGCGTCGCTGCACTATGTTCCCTTTACCTATGCCGGGACAGTGGACGCCTACGCGCTCACGTCGGAGATGGCAACCACCGATGAGTATGCAGAGAAGCACAAATATCCCCACAGCCTGTTTGTAGCGGACTTCGCCGTAACGCATACGATAAGCTGGGAGAATCTGAATGCCGCAGGTCTGATTTTTGGAAAAAACTACACTGCCAACAGCGTGGAATATACGATGCGCGTGCCGTCAGCAGGACGTTCTTATAGAGGCTCTGGCGATTCTGTACGCGGCAACCCTCAAAGCAACGAATGGGACAAGATACTGGACAAATATGACGGATATATCAGAAACTGTAACGCGACAGATTCGTGGGGACAGGATGTTGCGCACAATTGGGCACAGGGCCGTGCAATGCGTGGGTACAGCTCGGTTCGCAATTGGAATTTCACCAATGCTTCGGACTCCGGATCGCACCTCGGTTTCCGCCCCATCCTTGAAGTTCTGAACCCTGATACACTGAAGCCTAATGGGCTGAAAGCCGTTGCCCTTGACCTTGGCGGCGGCAAATTGGGCGGCAACTCGGATAATATCCAGATCATTGTAAAAAACGGAAGCGAATTTACTGCGCCTGCATCCGATGGTCTGACCCGCCCCGACGGAGATACCGGCAGCTACTTTGTGTGGTTTGGCAGCGACGGAAACCTGTACGCGCCCGGTGAAAGCGTTTCGGCGGATGTAACCAAGCTGACGGCACAGTTTGAGCCCGGCGTCTATACCGTTACCATCACCACGGACACCCTGCCGGACGGCAAGGTGGGCGAGGCTTACAGCCAGACCCTGAGCGCCGACGGCACTACGCCTATCACATGGAGCGTTGAAAACGGCGACCGGCCTACCGGTCTGAGCCTGAACAAGGACACCGGCGAGATCAGCGGCACGCCTACCGCAGCGGGAACCTCCACCTTCACCGTCAAGGCTACCAACAGCGCGGGCAGCGATACGAAGGAGCTGTCTATTACGATAACCAAAGCCGCGCCTGCCGAGTATACCGTCAGATTCAATGCCAACGGTGGCGGCGGCACAATGGAAGATGTCACCGGCGTTTCCGGTAGCTACACCCTGCCCGCCTGCGGTTTTACTGAACCGGAAGGCAAGCAATTCAAGGGCTGGTCAACCAGCGCCGACGGTTCGGTTATTTCCAGCACGACCTATGAAGTAAGCTCGGATACTACCTTCTATGCAATCTGGGAGAGTAAAGAGTATTCCATCATCGTAACGGACGGCAAAGCGACAATTGGTGCAGGAAGCGAAATCAGTAAAGCGGCGCAAGGCACAACCATTACTCTGACCGCAAATGCGGCTCCTGACGGTAAGGTGTTTGATAAGTGGGTAGTAGAAAGCGGCAACACTACTCTTGAAGATGCGAACAGTGAAACCACTACTTTCATAATGCCTGACAGTGAAGTCAGCGTGAAAGCGACCTACACAATTCCCCATACCCATACCTACGATCAGGAAATTCAGAAGCCGGAAACCCTCAAGTCGGCTGCCGACTGCACCAACGATGCAGTATATTTCAAGAGCTGCTCCTGCGGAGAGATCAGCACAACAGAAACCTTTACAGCGGCAGGTACACAGCTCGGGCACGCATGGGCAAGCGATTGGAGCAAGGACACAGACAATCATTGGAAAGAATGCTCTCGCTGCCACGAAAAGAAGGACGAGGCGGCTCACGATTATGGTAGCGATAACATCTGCGACACCTGCGGATATGACAAGACCGTACCGCATACGCACAATCTGACCCTCGTTCCCGCAAAGGCTCCTACTTGCACGGAGAAAGGCAACACGGCATATTACACCTGCGACGGCTGTGACAAGTGGTTTGAGGATGCAACCGGTGCATCCGAAATTACCGACAAGACAAGCGTAATCCTTGCGGCAACAGGTCATAGCGCTTCCGACTGGAAGTCTGATAATACCGATCACTGGAAAGAGTGCACCGTTGTCGGCTGCGGCGTGATCATCGAGGGCAGCAAGGCGGCGCATACCGCCGGTGAATGGATTATCGACACTCCGGCAACAGCTACCACAAGCGGCTCAAAGCATAAGGAATGCACCGTCTGCGGTTATACGATGGCAACCGAAACCATCCCGGCAACCGGCGGCGGTGAGCATACTCACAGCTACGGCAGCGAGTGGAAGAACGATGCCGACAACCACTGGCATGAGTGCTCCTGCGGCGATAAGAAAGATACAGCAGCGCATACCGCCGGCGAATGGATCATCGACACCCCGGCAAGTGCTACAACCGACGGCTCAAAGCATAAGGAATGCACCGTCTGCGGTTATACGATGGCAACCGAAACTATCCCGGCAACCGGCGGCGGTGAGCATACTCACAGCTACGGCTCCGACTGGAAGAACGATGCTACGAACCACTGGCATGAGTGCTCTTGCAGAGATAAGGCCGATAAGGCGGCACACGACTTCAAGTGGGTTGTTGACAAGGAAGCGACCGCAACGCAAAAGGGCTCCAAGCATGAGGAGTGCAGGGTTTGCGGCTACAAGAAGGCGGCAGTTGAGATTCCGGCTACCGGAACACCGACTGAGCCGGGCAAGCCGACCGATTCGGATTCTCCGCAGACCGGTGACAACAGCAATATGATCCTTTGGATCGCACTGCTGTTTGTCAGCGGCGGCGTAGTGATCGGCATCACCGTTTACAGCAAAAAGAAGAAAGAAAACGCTGAATAAATCAGCTGCGAACCTTTGAGCAAAGGGCGGTGACGGACATTGCCGTCATCGCCCTTTCGCTTGGACTGGAGAAGAAATCTTCCATTGATTTATAGCCTGTCCACTTCATAAAGTGACGTATGTTGTTGATATAGGTATCTGCAGTTCGGGAGGACCTGTTACGAATCAGGCATTCCTCTCTGAGCTTGTTAAAATATTTTTCGTACATAATAAACCTCCATGATACTAGTAACGTTAATGAGTCACTGCCATCATGGAGGTTCACGTATTAAAGATACCCTCTTGAGAAAAAGAGATTCTGGTGTTATTCTATTCATGGCAGTGTTAATGATGAAACTGTTCGATTGTTATTTTGTGGTGATTTAACAATACTACTTTTAGGGCTCATTATCTACTGCCTTTTTAAGTTAAAGAGAAAACTGTGCCACAGCCTTCGCAGGCCATCGCACAGCGATTTAGTTCAATTCAAGTTTGTCGAACTGACAAACCATAACAATTTAATATAAACAACAGCGTTAGAGCATTTATGTGATTGAAACATAGATGCTCTTTTTTTGTGCCCTTTGGGCAATGTATATGAATGTAACTTTAGGACATTTTGTCCAGAAGTTCAGATAAAGGAAATTAAGGAGGAACAAGAGATGTGCATTAAAATGTGTATCCTATGGGTGAGAGCACCCACAGACAGAAGCCATAGGAAAATATATAACAGGAGGACAGAACAATGGTCGATGAGTTGACGCAGGAGTCATTCCAAACGGGAAAGGCGATTGTGACTTTCAGCGTGGATCTGATAACAGCCATTGCGGAAGCCTGTAAACGTTCAGAAGAGAAAAATCCCGGTATGAGTGCGGAGCAGAAGGAAACTCTGCTCGGCAAGGTAGTCGATAAGGTGGTTTCCAACTATAAGGAGACACATGGCTCGTTAAAGGATTTTAACCAAGAGGGTAAAGATGTTACTTCCATAGATGTGAATGATGAGAGAACCGCAGAGATATTAAAGAAAGCGTGTAAAAAAAGTCATATTCCGGTGGATATGAGAGAAGTCACACGGGCAGATGGTTCGGTAACACATACAGCATGTGAACCTTATTTTATGACGATGCTATTTGTAGTATTCATGGCAAGAAGCAGAAAAGCGGAGTTTCAGATACCATTTGAACGACCAAAGATGAAAATGCTCCTGCAGAGTATCGGTATCTCAGTATGCTTCTGATGATGTAGCTGACCGGATAGGATTGATAGAATGATTTGCATGATGTTGTGGTATTAATTGCGGGTATGAGTGAAAAATGGTATAATCAATGTGCATTTTTCGATTATAAGTGGTTAGGATTATATAGTATATGACACAAAAGAGGGGAAACAAGGGATGGCTTTTGAAGAAGAACTTAAAACACTAATAGAAAGAACAAAAAAGAATGGCACAGATACATCTTATAAAGAATCGTATGAAGCAATAAATAGTAATTTTTATGATGTAAAAAAGCAACACGAAATATGGATGAATGATGTTGAAATATTTTTCAATAAATATTTAAAGGAGCATGTGTTAGCTCCGAAAATAGAGTCATGGCTATTTCATAGGAAATATAATCAATTAGTTGCGGCGTTAGAAAGTATATGTAATGACAAGAACTATATAGATAAAATGAATGGCATATCAACAGTGGAAGTGCCAAAGTATCAAGCAAATTCGTTGCCAGAATATGATGTTTTTATATCTCATGCGAATAAGGATAAAGAGAATCTAATAGAGGAACTATATAAGTCTCTAAAAAAGTTGGGTGTTAAAATATTTTATGATAAAGAAGAACTTGAATGGGGAGATAATTGGAAGGACAGAATCCTTAATGGGACTAAGAAAGCTGAATTTGCAATTATTGTGATTTCAGAGAATTTCTTTGATAGAGAATGGACCGAGAGAGAACTTGGCGAGTTCTTGAATCGTCAAAATAGAAATGGACAGAAATTAATTTTGCCTATTTTACATAATATTTCTGTAGAGCAATTAAAGGAGAAATATCCGACAGTTGCAGATATCCAGGCAATAGATTCGTCTAAATATAGTTGTGATGAGATAGCGCTTTCGTTTGCCAGGCAGTTAATCAAACGTTTGAAAAACATTTAGAGTGGGGAAAAATGAGATAGAACAAGAACAGGACTAGAATTAGACTGACAAAGAATAAATGTAGAAGGAATATTGTTTTAGATATTGGAGGTAGTAATATGGCAGAAGAGACACTGTTTTCCGGCGAATCAAAAAATATTGAATATAAGGTTGCAGTACCGGATAAAAGCGAAAAATATATGAAAACTGTTGTAGCTTTTGCCAATGGTAGGGGAGGAAAAATTGTTTTCGGAATAGAGGACAAGACCTTAGAAGTTGTGGGAATGGATGAAGATAGTATCTATAAGACAATGGATGCCATTACCAATGCTATTTCAGATTCTTGCGAACCTGCAATCAGACCGGATGTGGCGATGCAGACGATTAAGGATAAGACAGTGATTGTGGTAGAGATATTCCCAGGGGCAGAGCGTCCATACTATATAAAATCACAAGGTGTGTTTGATGGTACTTATGTGCGTGTTGCAGGTACGACTAGGCATGTCGAGGATTATATGTTAAGAGAGTTGATGCTGGAAGGTAAGAATCGTTATTTTGACAGTGAAATATGTCAGAATATGGATATATCAGATAGTGAGATTGAGGAGCTCTGCAAGAGCTTGAAGGAGACTGCCATACGAAATACATGGCAGGATAGTGAAAAAGTGAAGATTAAGGATGTCACCAGAAATATACTGATTTCATGGGGCGTTCTGAAGGAGGAAGGCGGAAAGGTATATCCGACCAATGCATATGCACTTTTGACCGGACGGATGGTAGGGCAGCCGGTTATTCAGTGCGGCGTGTTCAAGGGAACCAATCGGGCACATTTTGTTGATCGGAGAGAGTTTGAGGGTTCTATTCAGGAACAAATGGATGCTGCATACCAGTATGTTCTTGAAAAAATTAACATGGGAATGACAATAAAGGGAATGTACAGACAAGATGTATATGAACTTCCTACAGATAGCATAAGAGAGTTGATTGCAAACGCAGTGGCTCATCGTAGTTATCTTGAGCCGGGAAATATACAAGTGGCATTGTATGATGACAGACTAGAGATTACTTCGCCGGGTATGCTACTGAATAATGTTACGATCGAAAAAATGATAGAAGGTTACTCAAGACCGAGAAATCCCGCAATCGCAAGAGCTTTTGCGTACATGAAAATTATTGAAAAATGGGGAACTGGAATACCAAGGTTATTTGCAGCCTGTGAGGAATATGGATTACCGAAGCCGGAGTTGATTGATTTTGATGGCGATTTCAGAGTAAATATGTATCGAAAAAGGGATGCTAATACAGAAACTAACACAGAAACTAACATAGAAACTAACACAGAAACTAACATAGAAACTAACACAGAAACTAACACAGAAAATGTAGGGAGAATAATTAGGCTCATGGGTGAACAGCCTTCCATTACAGTAAAGATGATTGCACAGCAGCTTGGGCTTTCTGTTGGAGGAGTTCGTTATCATATCAATAAATTAAAGAAAGATGGTGTTGTGGAGCATATCGGTTCTTCTAAGAAAGGTACATGGGTAATCCATGATTAAAATTGTTGTATTGCGAGTGGAATAGTATACTAAAAGCAAAAGGTGAACAATTAAAGCGATTATGCCGATATACAATGTGAGTCAGTAAATGGATTTACAATATAATGTGCACAAGGAGGTTACATTATGTCAAAAATTACAGATTATGCTTTTTTGTTTCAAAATTCATCCGGAAAGTCGGCATTTAATCCAATAGGGAGTTTCCAATTATCCCAGCTCAATAGCAGTGCAGTACAATCACAGTTAAAAGCAGCAGGGATTAACACAAACAGCAAACAATATAAAACCGTTATAAGTAAAATGATGCAAAATGCAAACGGAATGATGTATACCAATCCGGCAGCCATAAAGAATTTGATGAAGAACTATGACAAAGATGGGGACTATATTTCTCCGGCAACTGGTCTTGCCGGTATGGACGCAACGGATATTCCTATTTCGCAGAGACACGTGATTATTGATATTCCTGAAAAAAACAGACAGGAAATGTTTGATAATGCAAAACGGGAGTTCCTTGAAGAAAATGGAATTGCAAACGGAGATACTACAAAACGTTCAGATGTGTTTTACCATTATCAAAAGTCTGCAAAGAAGCGGGACAGATTAAAGGGGACGTGGACTTTAGAACAATATGAACGACAGTATAATCAAGCTTTTTATGATGCGGCAAAGGCTGCCGATCCAACATGGAAACCTGGAAAAGCGATAAAAGCAGGTGCGTTGGATGGGATTACAAGAGAGCAAATTGATAAATCATTGACTGTAACGATGGGACAATATGGAGAAATATTCAAGAGAGGTTTTGATCTGAAATTATAATGATCTGAATATATTAGTAGACAGAACGGCATTTTGTGTAACAAATGCCGTTCGGATGCCTTTTCTATAACTTTACTGCAAAGCATGAGGATTAAATATCTTCATGCTTTTTCCCTAGATAGGTGTCAATTTCCTTCTGGTGGCGCTGCAGCTCCTTTAGATCACGCTCGTTTTGTTGCTGCTGCTCCTCAAGGTTATACATGAGAAAGAGTTTAGGGTAGCATTGCAGGATAGTTATGCAGGTGTTGCATATGAAAATAGAAGAAGCAAGAGTCCTGAACTTATGAGTGAGATAAAAAAGTATATCGAGGATTATTACCTGCAAAACAGACAATCCCCATCAACTACCAAGATTGCTGAAGCGGTTGGAATTGCCAGAGGTACAGCATACAAATACTTGGTAGAGATGGCTGAGAAGAATATGATTGAGTACGACGGGCAGGAGATTCGTACTAATGTGACCCGTAAGTACAGTGGCGAACAGACACAGACACCGATTGTAGGTTCTATTCCTTGTGGCAGTCCTCAGTATGAGGAAGAAAACATTGAAGAATATGTATCACTTCCTACTGCTATTTTCGGCAAAGGAGATTTCTTCATATTAAGAGCAAGCGGTCAGTCTATGATTGAAGCAGGGATTGATGACGGCGACCTTGTAGTTGTTAAAAAGCAGGTAGAAGCCAAAGAGGGCGATATAGTAGTTGCCCTTGTGGATAATCAGAATACATTGAAACGCTACTTCCGAGATGATGAGAATAAGAAAATCATTCTCCACCCGGAAAATAAGAAGATGAAAGACATCATTGTAGATGAGTGCTGCATTCAGGGTGTGGCTTGTCACATCATCAAAGAACTATAACAGAGGACAGTAACAGCTTATGCTAATAAGTTTAGCAATCGAGTGATTCAATCCATCGACATAGAACATTTCATTACAGAATTTCTTCTTGCCGAAAAGGAGCAAGGACGTCGCAGGTTTACAATGGCACACGAAGCGTCACATCATATCTTCCCGTATATGGAGAAGGAAAAACTTCCGGGACAGATTTTCTAAAATGTAGCAAACTTCATCAAATCTTTATTTTTCCCTGATAGATTATATTTCAGTAAGAAATAAAATATAGAAGGAAGGATAGAAAAGATGGAAATGATGTTGCAGACACAAAATTTGTGTAAATATTTTAAAAAGCAGAAAGCGGTAAATAATGTTTCACTCAATATAGAAAAAGGACAGATTTATGGACTGCTTGGACCGAATGGTGCTGGTAAATCTACTACATTGAAAATGCTGACCGGTATGATGAAACCAACTGCAGGAAAGATTTACCTTGATGGAAAACTATGGAATAGGAAGGATTTGTCAAAAATAGGAGCGTTAATTGAAAATCCGCCTATTTATGAAAATCTTTCCGCCAGAGAGAATTTGAAAGTAAGACAATTATTGCTTGGTACAGATGAAAACAGAATTGATGAGGTCTTGCAGATTGTATCACTTACAAATACCGGAAAGAAGAAAGCTGGGCAGTTCTCTTTGGGAATGAAACAAAGACTAGGTATTGCAATGGCATTGCTTGGAGAACCGGAACTTTTGATATTGGATGAGCCTACGAATGGATTAGATCCAATAGGCATCGAGGAATTACGAGAACTGATTCGCTCCTTCCCAGGACAGGGAATAACTGTAATTCTTTCCAGTCATATTCTTTCAGAGGTACAGTTACTTGCTGATAAAGTCGGGATTATTTCAGGTGGAATCTTAGGATACGAGGGAGCATTGAATCAGGGACAGAATCTTGAAGAACTGTTTATGGACGTAGTAAGGAAAAACCAGAAAGCAGGTGAAATCCATGGTTAATATTATAAAAGCAGAACATCAAAAAGCCAAAAGAACCATGCGAA
>ENA-UEQO01002458-UEQO01002458.1-human-gut-metagenome-genome-assembly--contig:-NODE-2458-length-16478-cov-5.874825_pt1 | contig 16478 bp, 9 predicted proteins | sample MGYA00242938_ERZ507940 | MGnify/ENA primary metagenome ERZ507940 (study PRJEB26167, sample SAMN06115517) | human gut metagenome | host: Homo sapiens | place: China:Chongqing | collected 2014-12-03... | reverse complement strand
GGACCATCGAAACCACCGTTTGCCACACGTACAGCATCGGCCATGCCTTCAATAAATGCCCAGAAAACACGGTTAGTCCCATAAGAACCAATTCCTTGCGGTTCCAGCTGATAGGCATGTGTCAGTTCGTGCAGCAATACTCCGCGCGTTTCGAAAAACAGCTTTGCCGTATCATTCTTCGCAAATGATTTCTCAATATGCCGCGTGCTATAGAAGATTGTGACATCACCATTACCACCACCTTTAGCAGAAACGCCTTCAATATCTTCCAACGTATAATGTATCTTGTTCACTGTCGGAATACTATCATCCGGAGAATTATAAAGGGTAGCCAATACCTCACGTGCCTGGGCCTTGATATACGATTCCGCATCGGGGATAATCCGGTGATAGACATCAGAACCTTTCGTTTCCGGTGCTTTATCTTCAAACAGGATAGTGCCCACATTATATTTTCCCCATGTGTCAGTCACAACTTCAGCCTGATTCTTTGAAGTTGCAGAACAAGCTCCCATAGCGATTAGCATACAGGTAACATAGATCAAGTTTCTCTTTTTCATATCTTTATTTTATTATTTATTGATTCCATCGGTTAACGAGTAAGGTTTGTCTCCTTTCGCCAGACCACGACGTTTGTTGGGCGATGCGGACATCTTAAACTCCAATACTCCACCTTTTAATATATCCTCGTGTGTAATGTACATCTTATCATATACTTTCCCGTTCAGTTTCAGAGACTGAACATAACGCTTCTTGTCACTGACGTCCGGTGCTTTGATCTCCAATGTATTGCCATTGGGAAGTTTCAACTTCAGATAAGGCAAATACGGGGCTCCCAGTACATACTCGTCTGTTCCGGGACAAACCGGATAGAAACCCATTACGGAGAAAAGATACCAAGCAGACATCTGTCCGCAGTCGTCATTGCCACCCAGTCCGTTGATGTCATTACGATACATCTTATTCAGGATTTCACGCAACCAGTACTGTGTTTTCCAAGGTTCAGAGGTCCATGCATAGAGATAAGGAATATGATGGCTGGGTTCATTGCCATGCACATATCCGCCAACCAGGCATTCTTCCGTTATATCTTCGTTGTGCTCATAATACTTTTCCGGCAGATGCATGGAGAACAGCTTATCCAGTTTGTCTACAAACACTCTCTCCCCTCCCATCAGGTCCATCATGCCAAATACGTCATGGGGCACATGGAAAGAGAAGTTCCAGGAATTTCCCTCAATGAACCCCTCACCATAGGTCTGCAACACATCAAAGTCCTTCTTGAATGAACCGCCACTAAATCGGGGACGGGCAAAACCAATCGTCGTGTCATAGATATTACGGTAGTTCAAAGCACGCTTCCGATACGTTTCGGCAATCTCTTTCTTTCCGGATTTTAAGGCAGTCTGATAGATGGTCCAGTCATCATACGCATATTCCAACGTGGAGGAAGCTGCCGTACCGCTTTTGTCCAACGGGATATAGCCCAGTTTCATATAGTCCGCCACTCCTTCGTAATAAGGTACAGTAGAAGTACTGACCATTGCGTCCAAAGCCTCGTCTACATTGGAAAAAATTCCTTTAGTTATGGCATCCGCCAACACCGATACGGCATGGTAGCCACTCATACACCAGTTCTCATTACCCATCAGACTCCAGACAGGCAACATCCTGTGCACACTTTGCTGTTCATGCTTAATCATTGACTCCACCATGTCCACACTACGTTCCGGCTTCACTAGATTCAGGAACGGATGTTCCGCACGGTAGGTATCCCAGAGTGAAAATATCGTGTAGTTGGTGAAGCCTTTTGCCTGATGGATATTGTGATCCAAGCCACGATAAGATCCGTCTACGTCCATATAGACCGATGGATTAATCATCGTATGATAAAGCGAAGTGTAGAGCATTGCTTTCTGGTCTGCAGTTCCTTCCGCCTCAAAATGATCGAGTTCATTGTTCCAGTCCGTTCGGGCGGCTTCTGCCAGTTCTTCAAAGCTTTTTCTGGAAGCTTCGGCATGTAGATTCTTGATAGCTCCCTCGGTACTGACAGCCGACAATGCCACCTTTACGACCAGTTCGGATTCTTTGACTGTATCAAAGTTGAAGTAAGCCACAATCTTGCGTCCTGTAATCTCCGGAAAATTCTTTTCCATATTGAAACGACGCCAGAAGCCATTATAACGCACTTTTTCTTTGTCCTTATACCCATATTCCCTTATAGGTTGTGAAAGAGAAATTGCAAAATAAGTATAGTTGGTTCTTGCCCATCCGTTTGTTATGCGATAGCCCGTAAGCAAGGTATCATTTTCAACCCGCAGGTTTGCCCATAGTACCTTACCGTCATAATTATAGATACCATGTACCAAGTCCAGAATCAGATGACCGTCTTTTCCTTTCGGGAAGGTATATTTATGTATACCCACACGTTGCGTTGCAGTCAACTGCGCCTTAATGCCATAATCATCCAGCATCACTTCATAATATCCGGGAGCAGCTTTTTCCGTGGCATGGCTGAAACGGGAACGGTATCCTTCGTCCGGGTAATCCGCCCTGCCGGGATTCAGTTTCAGTTCACCTACGGCAGGCATCAGTAAAATATCGCCCAGGTCCGAATGTCCGGTTCCGCTAAGGTGTGTATGGCTAAAACCCACAATTGTCTTATCACGATATTGATAACCGGCGCAATACTCATAGGCGTTCTTCTGATAGGCTCCGTTTACGTTATGTGGAATTGTGTCTGTATCCGGGCTCAACTGTACCCATCCGAAAGGTGTGCAAGCACCGGGAAAGGTATGCCCCATACCATTAGTACCAATTATCGGATTCACATAATCCACTGGTTGTTGAGCCATGGCGGACGATACTGTAACCGCCGCCATAGCCATTATCCCTAATCTCTTCTTTATACCCATATCCAGTTAGTTTTAGTCGCGAGAGAAAGAATACGGATAATCTGATTCATTCACACCTCTTCCCATATTGGGTTTATTATCCATATTAAATAGCAGTCGCCCGCCCTTTAATAAATCAAAATGGTTCAAATAGTTCTTCGTATAGTTCTTGCCATTATAGTTCAATGAACGGATATAACGGTTTTCATCACTGTTCTTGGGAGCAGAGATTTCCAGCTTCTTCCCGTTTTCCAATGTAATAGTTGTCTTTTTGAAATAGGGAGCTCCCAGCACATATTCATTGCTGCCCGGACATACCGGATAGAAACCTAATGCCGTAAAGACATACCAGGCTGAAGTCTGTCCGTTATCCTCATCACCGCAATAACCATCCGGGGTAGCAAAGTACAGGCGAGTCATAACCTCACGCAACCAGTATTGTGCTTTCCAAGGTTCACCGGCATAATTATACAGGTAAATCATGTGTTGGATCGGTTGATTACCATGCGCGTAATTCCCCATATTGGCAATTTCCATTTCGCGGATTTCATGGATGACTCCACCGTAGTAACTGTCATCGAATACCGGTGGAAGACTGAATACGGAATCAAGCATACTGACAAACACCTTCTTGCCCCCCATCAGGTCGACCAATCCTTGTACGTCATGGAACACCGACCAGGTATAGTGCCAGCTATTTCCTTCGGTAAAAGCATCTCCCCATTTAAAGGGATTAAAAGGAGACTGGAACGTACCGTCGGCATTCTTTCCACGCATCAGTTTCGTTTCCGGATCAAACAGGTTGCGATAGTTCTGACTTCTTTTTTTATAAACGTCCAGTTCCTCGGCAGGACGTCCCAGTTTCTCGCCCATACGATAGATACACCAGTCATCATAAGCATATTCCAGCGTACGTGCAGCACTCTCATTGATCTTTACATCGTATGGTACGTAACCCATTTTATTATAATATTCATATCCACGACGTCCGGTAGTGGAAACTCGCGGATGTACACTGTTGGCACCTTTCAGTAAGCCTTCGTACATTTTTTCTGCATCCGTTTTGGTTACATTCTTCATAAAGGCATCCGCCACTACTGAAGCAGAGTTGTTGCCAACCATACACCCTCTGTGTCCCGGACTAGCCCATTCGGGAAAAAAGCCGCTTTCCTGATAAGTATTCAACAAGCCTTCCTGCATTTTTTCTCCCATGGAAGGATATACAAGGTTCACAAACGGAAACAGGCAACGGAAGGTATCCCAGAATCCGGTATCGGTAAACATATAGCCCGGACGGACTTCGCCGTTGTAAGGACTGTAATGAACTGTTTCGCCCTGCGCATTTACTTCATAGAACATACGGGGGAAAAGCACGGAACGATACAGACAGGAGTAGAATGTACGCATACGGTTTTCATCATTGTCTTCTATCTTGATGCGTCCCAGCACGTCGTTCCAAGCCTTACGCCCTGCTTCCTTCGTCTGCTCGAAGGTTTTCTTGCCGATTTCCTTCAAGTTCGGGGCTGATGAACGAGGAAGCGACCTTGGCATGCACCTGTTCGCCTTTCTTCGTGGAAAAACCGATAGCTGCTCCCACATGATTGGACTGCAACTCCAGATGTTTTTCTACCGTATGATAGTCTGCCCAGACTTTATTGAACGTGAAAGGTTTGTCGAACTCTATCACGAAATAGTTCTTAAAGTTCCGTGGAACGCCGCCGCTGTTGCGTGTCGTATATCCCACGATTTTGTTTTCTTCGGGAATCACCTTCACATACGAACCGCGATCAAAAGCATCTATCACGATATACGCATCTTTCGTTTCGGGAAAAGTGAACCGGAAATAAGCACAACGTTCTGTCGGAGCAATTTCCGTTGTCAGATTATATTCTGACAAATAAACACTATAATAATAAGGAGTTGCCTTCTCTGCCTTATGCGAGAACCAGCAGGCACGCTGCTCCTGATCAATTCTCAATCGTCCCGTCATTGGCATGATTGAAAACTGTCCGTAGTCATTGATCCAGGGACTAGGCTGGTGGGTTTGCTTGAAGCCACGGATTTTATCCGAAGCGTAAGTATATGCCCAGCCATCACCCATTTTGCCAGTCTGCGGCATCCAGAAATTCATCCCCCACGGCAATGCGATAGCAGGATATGTATTCCCATTGGATAACGAGATTTTAGAGTCGGTTCCCATCAAAGGATTCACGTAGTCGACAGGTTGTTTCTGCGCGAAAAGGAAATAAGTGCCCAATAACAGGGCACCTCCGAGAGACAAGAGTTTCTTTTTATTCATGGTTTGTGAATTAAGTATAATATTATATATTACTTTATTCGGTGATATTCATAAGCGAGCACGAAAAGAAATCTATTTATTGTTCATATTTAATCAACTGTAAGAACCATTTCACCTCATCCTCATTTAGTTTTTGAACATCTTTCAACAGGGCAGGCAAGTTTTTATAACTCTTCCAAAACTCAGCAGACAAATCATCCAAATTCTCTGGTGTGTAACGTATAGCCTCCTTGATGCTGCCCAATTTGCAAAAGTCCGGTTGAAAAACAATATAAGAATTACGATATTTCAATTTCTCCATCGCCTTAGCTACACGTTTGGCAGCACCAAATAATCCATCCAAATTGACTTCGGAAGCAGGATATTCAATTGCAACCACTTTTTCTCTATTACAATCTTTCTGCGGAATATCTACCAACAGAGCGAATTCTTCATTCAGGTAAACGAAATCTTGTTTCTGTCCGTCTACTGTCACACTTTCAGGTATAGCCGAAGCAAGAACCTTTACCTGATAAGAACGTTGTGCAGGCATTTCCTTATAAGAACCTTTACGCGGACTAATAGTTAGCGTCAGTTTTGAGCCCGTCTTTTCAGAGTGAATAGCAGTCGTAGCAAATTCCTTCTGATAATTTTTATCATCGCCATTGTCCTCGTACAATGTAAATTCAGAAGAAGTCTTACCCGGAATAACATTCAAAACAATCGTTTCATCCTTACCGTTCAGATTCATCACTTTATCGTTGTACATCGGCAGTACCGCACCTGCTTTAATATAAATGGGGTATTCGTCAAGAGCGAAATAACGAGTCAATACTTGTCCCCCTTGCAACGTCTTTCCGGAAGCAAATTCATACCATTGTCCCTCCGGAAGCCATACTTTCACTTCGGTATAACCATCCTTCATAGGTGAAGTTGCAGGAGCTACCATTACATCATTACCAAACATATATTGATTGCGGTAATCATAAGCTTCTTGCGTTTCCGGATAATCATAATACATTGGGCGACAGAGTGACAGTCCTGTTTCATAAGCCTCACGAGCCATTGTGTAAATATAAGGTACCATATTATAACGCTGGCGAATGATGCCACGCAAAATATCAGATACCTCATTACTAAATACCCAAGGCTCTTTTGTCAAACCAGCAATCTTCGTACTATGTGAACGTAAAATAGGACTAAAAGCGCCAAATTGCATCCAACGAACATACAATTCCGGATCAATATGGTCTACACCCTGGTGACCTCCTATATCATGACTCCAATAACCATAAAGTACATTACTGGCAGTAGAGTTGAAGTAAGTCTGGTAATCGAGACTAGCCCAGGAAATAAATGTATCACCCGAAAAGCCCACCTGATAACGATGATTTCCAAGTCCTCCCCAACGATGATAAATCAATGGACGCGTCTGACGTTCACGCTCCATTTGGGAGAAAAATATATAATTCAGCCACCAAGTATTACTTAGATTTTTCACTTCTTTATCAAATGGTTCCTGCTGCCAATCCAGCCACCAAAAATCTATTCCGGCATTGTTCATAGGCATTAGAACATTCTTGAACATACTTTTTATGAAACTCTTTTTTGAAGATATCCAAGGTATTTCCTGTTTAGTAGCCGGATCCACTCCATTATCACGCGCCACAGCTTCATATTGTTCTTCGTAACTACGGACTCCTTCTGCAGGATGCAGGTTAAGGGTAACACGTAGTCCATTGTCAGCTTTCAAATCTTTAAGGAGTTTACGATAATCAGGAAACAACTCTTTGTTCCATGTCCATCCGGTCCAACTCCCCCGTCCCTTATCTGTATAATGCCAGTCCATATCTATTACAAGCACATCCAAAGGAATATTATAGTTTTCAAAATTCTTGCATAATTCTCGCAATTCATGATCACTATACATCCAATAACGACTCCACCAATAACCGAAAGCATAACGGGGAGGAAGAGGCATACGGCCGGCAAAAAGAGTATAGTCTTTCAATGCAGCTTTATAATCATGTCCATAAGCCATAAAATACCAGTCTTGAGCCCCCTCAACATGTTCACGAGTCTTCACCCAATTCCAGTTATCCGCATCACCATCGAAAAGAAAATTGTTGGAGTCATCTAAGCAAGTCCACCCGTCTTTAGCAAGAAGCCCATCTTCCAAATCCGCTTTGTGCCCCCAACACTTATCCCCGTCCCATCCGTCAAGTGTACGAGTCGTGCCTTTCAGATTATACTGTTGCTTCATACCTGGCTTCCAAACGAAAGCAGGTGTCAACCCTTTCATCGAAGAAATCTGAAGATTCTCGGCAGTGAAAGCACCACTATTTTTTTTATAATGCAGTTTCATTTTAGAGGTAGAAAGCTCAATCCATGCACCTTTCTTTAGTTTGAATTTAACTGCCGGATAATTACGTTCTACAGCCAAGAAAGAGTGTTGATTAATGAATTTACCATCAGGAGCATACTCCATACGAATTGTACCGTCAGAAATGACTGTAAAACGTACATTCGTATCCTCATAGGCAACGTTATTCGATTTTTCTTGTGCACCCAAGGAAATTGAAAAGAAAGTTATCAAAAAGAACAAGTAAAAGTTCTTCATCTGCTTGAATTTTGAATAATGAATAATTGGTTTGGTTTAGAATATTAAGGCATCTCTTCCACTTTTCATGCAAAAATACAAAAAAAGAAAGAAGAGATGTTTGAATTTACACAGAATCAATCTCTGGTAACATGAATGACAGCCGTTTTCACACTGCCTTCTTCGGCTAAAGCAGTAGAAATAGACAGATCAATAGGAGTTGCAGTGATGCTAATAACAACATCATAGGTACCTGTTTGTGTAAAGCCAGCTTTTGTCAAGTAGTCTTTTAATTGAACTTTACTTATGGTCATACTCAACACATTAAGTTCTTCTTCAACTGTCACCTCGTTGTTCAAGACTTCTGTGACAATATTCTCTGTATCAGAATCACTGGCTTTAGTAAATGCTACCGTATAAGTGGCATTACCTACATCTACCCAACGGAAAGCTATAAATTGAGGAGTGGTAAGATCTGTCATGTCCAACGTATACTCATCGGCCTCTATAATTAAACTTTTAGGTGAAGGAACACCGGCCCCATCTTCGTCAACGCAAGACTGAAAGCCCACAAATAGTAGTAAAGATACTACCAAACGATATAAATGTTTCATTGTAATCAAGATTTATAGTATTCAAGTTTTGAAGCCGGAATTCTTCCGGCTTCCATTCTTTTATTAGTTTGCAGGAACAAACTCTGTATGCATATCTTTCACATCCAAACAGAAAGTAAACTTGTAACGACCACTTACAGTAGGAACCCACTTGAGGTCACCGCCATCTTTTTCCAGACGATACTTTGTCAAGTCATGATTTGTTAACGGATCGGTAGCGGCCTCCGGAGCAAAGAAGAACGGATCTTCACCCCAACTTGAACCTCCAAGACTGATTTTTATTTCACCGCCAGCATTGAACTCACCTGTCCAAGAATACAGGTGTGGATTACGAGCATTCTCTATTTTGAAAAGACCATCACCACTATTAAGAGTCCAACCAACAGAACAACCATTACCTACCATATACATTGTTTCAGGAACAGGTAGTTCTAAAATTTCCATCATACGGCAATCATTATAATCGTTATTAGTGTCCACAATGAAAGTGCGACGTCCTGTTTCTGTATTAGTAAATTCTGTAATTTCACCCTCATTCAAATAGACCATATGAAGACCATCTCCACTATTACCGTAGGCAGGATAATCTCCACCTGCTACTGTAATAAAATGATACGCACAAGGAGTCACATCAAATGTACCCTCATAAATACCGGTTCCCATGTTGCGTTGTCCTAGCCGTTGAGTTGAGACTTTACCCTCATTATCTGTCATGTGAATGTAAATATAAGTAGGATACTTCTCATAACCCGACACAGTAAATTCTACCGTGGACGATTCCGGCTTTATGTATTTGTCCGCATTATGAACGGTACAAACGACTTGTGCAGTAACTTTAACCTCTTGCCCCGGCAACACCCAAGTACCAATAATAGCATTAAGTTCATCATGCGTGAAACTCTTTTTCCGATCAGTATCCAATTCATAAAAATCGGTATTATTTGCACTTTTATTTGCCGTAGCATACAAACGTAACGAGTAGGTCACTAAGTCAGTCTCATTGACCGGACTACTAGCGGCATCCCAAGTAAAGGTTATCGCAGTTTCGTCTTCCTTTCCTTTATCCAACACCAGCTTATCGGTAGAAGCTACAATATGCATCTCGTCAGGCTGTTCGTCCAGCGTGAAGTACTCTGGATCTTCATTACAGGCTGTCGCCACTCCTAATATGCTGCACAACCCCATTATTTGATAGAATATCTTCTTCATAATTTTTTACTTCATTAAATAATTGATTGTTATTCACTATTCGAGCCAGAACGGAGTTTGCACCAAATTCGGGTTCTTCTCATATTCATCAATAAAGACTGGCATCCAATAGTAACATCTTTTCCATACACGAGTCTGATAAACGGTACGTTTGAAGAAAGTCTCATTGGTAGTTCCCTCTGAATTCATACCATAATCATCACCAATCATTTCCGGTGTATTTTCCACATCTTTCCAACGACGAAGATCGTACCAGCGATTGTTCTCCAAACAAAGTTCTACACGACGTTCAGCTTTGACAACTTTACGCACAGCTGCTTGCGTGTTCTCTATATGTATAAAATTCTCATCCAAGTCAGAGACAGCGTCAAATGTGTACTGACGCACACCTGCCCGTTCTCTTACCTTATTTAAATATTTTAAGCACAATTCACGGGCAGCACTTGTATCATAGGCCTCATTATTAGCTTCGGCATAATCCAAATAAGTGAAAGCCAACCGATAAGTGAAACCTTGACGACTAGTATATACACCTGTTTTTTTGTTATCGGTCATACAAAGACTCTTACGAACCAAATAACCATTTTGAGGAGCATCATGAGGCGAGCTGGTACGAATATTGTCTTTTCCGTTGTAGAAGAAGTCATACGGACGCTTCGCACATTCTTGCCAAGATCCATGGAAAGAAACAGCATTATAAAAACGAGGTTCGCGGTTGCAATACATCTTATAGATTCCGGCAGCAGTTATTTCTCCCTCTTTACCGGTACCATAAGACCAGCTAGTATTACGTTTATCTACATTTTCCGAGAATCCCTTTTCTGAATAAGATTCATCCTCAAGAATAGGTAATCCCCTTCTTGTGAAAAATGCATCAACCAATCCTTGATAGACTCCTTGACCACCACCGCCACTGAATTCACGTGTGGAAGCTCCATAAAGGAAAAAATCAAAGTAACCGTTTCCTTTTGTTACCGGGAAAGTAATTTCTCGGTTTCCTTCACTCCATTTCTTGATATGGACATTATAGGTAGACATGAATGGATCGTTCTCACCGGTAGGACCTGTTTCAACATACAGTTTGTATCCTGCTTTTTCCGCTTCATCAATACAAAGCTTGCAAGCCTCGGCTGCTTTTACCCATTTGTTGGGATCGTAAGTCGGATTGAATACCAGTTCCCCCGCTTTATTACGATAATCTTTGTACCATTCATTACCATTAACCAGAGGGCTAGCAGCAAACAATAACATACGAGAACGAACAGTCAGTGCCATAATCTTATTGATACGACCATATTTAGAAGGATCATCGTAGATAGCAGGCAGTGCATTTGCGGCCTCCAACATTTGTTGATCACAATAATCTACTACTTCATCAAAAGGACTTTGTCCAATCATCAAATCAGACAAGGTGAAATCACTAGGGGTGATATAATCCGGTTTAAAAGGAATAGCACCATAGTTTTCAGCCAACTGCCACCAAGCATAAGCAGTTAGGAACTTAACTTCCATCTTCATATTATCTATTTCACTCTGTGGCAAATCACTATCCGGCAAAGCATAGGCACGTTGTTGAAAAATATATCCGTGACGGATATATTGCGGCATCATACGCCAAAAATCGCCATCCCATGTCGAATTGACAGTCCATTCACCAAAGATTTTAGGAATGGTGGTTTTACCATCCCATTGCTCCCAGCGCTTTGAAGGAGTCAGGTCATCAGCAAACACTTCGTAACCATCTTTCCAGATACGCCATTTATCAGGCTCATGAATTGTGTTGTACACAAAAGCCAACCATTGATACACCTTATCTCTATTGGAAAACACCATTTCGATGTCCAGTTCCGTGTCAGGTTCTTTATCAAGATAATCTGCACACGAAGTATTTGTCGTAAGCAGCGAAGCCGCCATAAGACCCGCTACCATATATTTTGAAAAATTGAGATGTCTCATAAAATTGTTTTTGAGGTTTAGTTTAGAAATTAATATCAATACCAAACAAAATAGAACGGTTCATCGGATATTTCAAACCATTATTAGTACCAAGTTCCGGATCCCACAATTTGAAAGGAGAGAAACATAAGAGGTTGTTACCGCTGACAAATACGCGCGCCCCCTTAGAGTAAATTTTTTCCATCCATTTCTTCGGGAAAGTATATCCGATTTCTACAGTTTTCAAACGTAAGAAACTCATATCCTTCTTCCACCAAGTAGAAGCACGATAGTTGTTCTTGTTAGGACCATATGTAAGGCGAGGCCAAAAAGCATACGGATCTTGATTATCATCCGTCCAACGATCATCCAGATTTTCAGAATAAGCATTCCCCTGCACAGTTGTACCACTACCTGGCAAGAAGATGGTTGAATTACCAATCACACGATGAGCGTCGGCAGTACCTTGAAAGAAGAAATTAAAATCTATGTTCTTATAAGCTATAACACCGCCAAAACCGTAAACGATACGCGGATCTTCCGTTCCGCCAATATAACCTTCGTCTTCTTCAGTAATTTTACCGTCTCCATTCATATCAACATATTTAATGTCACCCGGATAAAGTTTGTCAGCACCCACCTCTTGTTTTGGAATACCGAATTTCAATGAACCATCAGACTCAAAATCGTCTGCAGTGAACAAACGTTCAGCGGTAAGCCCCCAAAGTTCATTCATAGAGCGCCCTGTCTGTCCGCGATAAGTACCAATTTTAGAAGGAGCCTCGTCATACTCGTCTACACGATTCTTGGCAAAAGTAAAATTCCCATAGAAAGATGTAAACCAGTCTTTATTAAGTTGCTTGTGCAAATTAATCGAAACCTCCATACCGCCATTCGTTACTTTTCCATAGTTAGCCCAAGGATTTGTGATAAAACCTGTTTGTGTAGGAATAATACGACGTTGCATAAAGATATTCTTACGTTTTTCACGGAAAACATCTACTGTAATATCCAACGCGTTCCACAAACCAACTTCCAGACCAAGATTTGATTTAGTAGCTGTTTCCCAAGTCAGATTTGTCACACCAATCTCGCCTTCTGTAATACCTTTATCGTAGTTCTTTTGTCCTGTAGTCCCCCAAGTATATCCGCTGGCATCTGTTTTTAGTGTAGTCAAATAAGCAAAACGACGACCACCAATATTATCGTTACCTGCTTGTCCCATACTAGCACGGAATTTAATCTTATCAAAAGTGTTTTTCAAAGGCTCCATCCACGGTTCTTCACTCATCAACCAACCTAATGCTACGGAAGGAAAGAAACCGAAACGATGACCTTTGGCGAAATTTTCCGAACCATTATAACCGAAGTTGAATTCAGCTACATAACGGCTATCGTATGTATAAGACAAACGTCCTGCAAACCCTTGTTTACGATAATCCTGAATAGAACCGTCGTCATAAGCCTGTTGATTATAAAGAAGCAAAGCATCAATATCGTTCTTTCCGAACTTACGGCTATAATTCAAGTTAAACTCAAAATAAACATTGGTATTACCATATTCAGTGCCGGTTTCACTACCCATTGATTCATCGCCCACATCATACGACGTATACACCAAATTACCTTCTGCATCACGCCCTGTCGCCGGATGTACGGTAGGAGTATTGCTGGTACGCGACCTCCTGCTACTGTTCCAACGGTCGAAACTGAAGATACCTTTAGCTTTCAATCCCGGCGTAATCTGTCTCAAGTCTTGTTCTACAGAAAATAAAGTCTGAATCTTGGACGAGGTAGTGAAGTCATACCCTCCCTGCGTCGCAGTCCTCCACGGGTTAGCTCTATTCATTTCACGAGGAATGGAACCGTCGCTATAACGTGCCGGGTGCACAAAAGGTAAAGTCTCGAAAGCTTCGGAAAAAGCTTGGTCTGTGCTGCAACGTTGTTTCCTGAAACGATTCAGAAAACCACCAATATTTACACGCATCAAGGTAGTTTTGGTTACGTTCATATCAATATTCGAACGCATATTGAACTGATTATTGTCCGTAGAATTATCTACCGGCAATGTTTTATCTTGTTGCAGAATACCCGACTCATTAAAATATGAAGCTACGATACAGTAACGCAAGAAATCAGAACCACCACTTACCTCCAAATTACCTTTGGTTGTGTAAGCATAATCTTTTGTAATTGCATCAATCCAGTTTACGTTCGGATAAAGATCGGGATCATATCCGCTACGGGTACGATCAATACGCGTTTGATCAAAAGGTAATATCGCTCCATCCTGTGCAGCCAGTTGGTTGAGTAACGTCATATAATCCGGTGCATCCAAAAAATCTGGGAATTTGGTAGGTTGATTAATAGAATGTTCTACGTGTACTCTTACCTGGGGTGCACCAATTTGACCGTGTTTCGTTGTGATGACGATTACACCATTAGCACCACGTACACCATACATGGCACTAGCCGACGCATCTTTCAAAATAGAAAAACTTTCAATCTCGGCTACATCTACGTTATTAAGATCTCGTGCAATACCATCCACCAAGATCAATGGAGAATTACTGCCCGAAAAAGAACTAATACCACGAATCCAGAAGTTAGAATCATCATACCCCGGTTCACCACTACGCTGAATAGCAATTACACCACTTAACTTACCCGCTAAGTTGTTACTTAATGTACGACTTGTACCAAATTGCAGTTGCTGTGGTTGAATCGTCTCAATAGAACCGATGATAGACGCTTTCTTCTGGCTACCATAACCGGTAATTACAACTTCCTCCAACTCCGAAGCGTCTTCCTCCAGAACTACATTGAGTAACTTCGATCCATTTAACGAAACAGATTTCTTCTTAAATCCAATATAAGAAAACTCCAATGTAGAATTTTTGGCCGGAACGGTTATTTGAAACAAACCGTCAACATCTGTCACTGCCCCCGAAGGGTTTGCAACATTAGCTACAACAATCGTTACTCCCGGCAATGGATTCTTATCCTTATCAGTAACCATTCCCGTTACACGAACTCCTTTCTGCTGTTGCACTTCCAAAGTACTCTCTACGGAAGCTTCCCGCAAAGATGCAGCCATACCATCAGTTGGCAAACTCCAAACCGGGACAGCTAGAGAAGCAAAAAAGAATGTTCCCAAAATGCTTTGAATTACATTTTTCATACTTTAATGTATAATTAAGGTTAATATTAATTTTAAGTTTAACATATAAATAAGATCTTTTGAGTCCTGCGTTTTACAGGATATGAGTATATTCAAATATTAAATCAAACTACCTTCCAGTTCTTAATAAATGAGGAGCGATGCGCATTGGCATCGGAGTATAAGAAGGCGGTGTATAAGGAGATAAATTTCCTCCTACTCCAAATTCTTCTGCTGCTCCCGGTTCCATTATACGGAGATCGATAAGCGGCGGAACCGTATTATCATCCTTGATGAACAACATGCCGTCGCCCGTCCCGTCATGTCCACCACTAATAGTAGGCACTGCACCCCATGGATTACGCATGACGAAAAGCATCGTATCATCCACAGGCAAAGACACGGTATAAGCATGTGCAGAAACAGTTTTATACTTACCGTCGACAGGAACATCGCTTTTAGTGAATCCTCCTACCACCAGTTTTCCTCTCTTCAGTGAAACCGACACGGCACGTTGCAGCTCGGCAGGAGTTAATTTTTCCGGAGCAAAAGCAAAACTGGAGCCATTACCGGTGATGATAGCTGCTGCATATTCCGAACCGATACCGCCAATGTCCGACGTGTTTCTAAACGCTTGAAACCACTTGATGACTGCCTTTTCAAGAACTGTAGACCATGTGGGCTGACCGCTCTTGCCGGAACTTGCGCCCAAACTTCCACTCGTACCCACGAACAGATTACTTACTCCGACTTCGATCTGCTGTCCTTTCGGATCGTACAGCTTCACCGTAAATGTCTGGTTGCCATTATTCTTAATAATATTCTTGATAAATCCCGGATAAACGTAAGACAAAGAACCCATCACCGCACACAAACAGCAGTCACCAATGGAATGTTGGTTTACATCTGCCGGACAAGGTTCGCCAAAAGGATAAAGATTGGAGACTTGGAAACCAGCCCAACTCAATCCGGCAAAAGGATCCGGTTCTTTATTCGGATCTTTCAACCACAGCAATTTTTCCTGCGTAACGGACAAATCCGACTCGGCATGCTGAGTACCCATCACATTATCCGGACTATACGTACTTCCGGAAGATTTCGACATCAAATCATCAATGTCTCCAACGAAAGCAGATGCTGCCAATGACAACTCTGCGAGTTGAGTAGAACTTGCCCCATGATTACTTTGTATGCTCAATCTATAATATCTATATTCTTCTTCATTTTCTACAGCATACGTTTTCGTCTGTTTTCGTTCTGCGAAAGTCTGATCTTTCTGAGTGTCCAGTACTACCCATTTTTGATTGTCAGAAGAACCGGATAATGTCCACGATTTCGGATCTGCTTCCGGAGAATCAGCTGCCGATGTAAGTGAATAGGATTTTACTGAGACACTACTGTTTCCATTCCAATTTATATTCACATTACTATGATAAGTAACGTACTTTGTGTCTAAATCATTATCTACTAACTTTCCAACTTCCGACCCAACAGGTGCATCCGAATATTGAGTCCAAAGAGTTCCGCCACAAGGCATACTGGAATTATTGGCATCTAATGCCCAATAAGTCTGAAAGAAAGCTCTTCCTTTTCCTTGTTCATCATCATCTGAACAGCTAGCAGCACAAAACGACAATAATAAAATTGAAAATAGAAATCCACTCTTCATAAGAAAAGAATCGGTGTTCATCTTCCACCGCAACGATTTCGCGTGATGATTTCATTGTGGGTGTAGTACAATGGATTTGGTTTTCAAAAGATGAAGAGCAAAATTCAATTCGTTGGAATC
>ENA-UEQO01002445-UEQO01002445.1-human-gut-metagenome-genome-assembly--contig:-NODE-2445-length-16561-cov-7.841543_pt1 | contig 16561 bp, 16 predicted proteins | sample MGYA00242938_ERZ507940 | MGnify/ENA primary metagenome ERZ507940 (study PRJEB26167, sample SAMN06115517) | human gut metagenome | host: Homo sapiens | place: China:Chongqing | collected 2014-12-03... | reverse complement strand
AGATGGTAAACAGCAAAAAGGATTTGCCACATCTACGAATGCCGGTAATCACCTTTATCATTCCATTATCTTTTCGCTTGATCAGCTGCTGTAGGTAAGCGTCTCTTTTAATCTCCATCGTTACACTCCCCATTTCCGTGCATCTGCACACTTTTTAGTAATGAGATTCTATCACAGAACGACCTGAATTTCAATATATATTCCCATTTTATGTGCATCTACACACTTTTATGTAATGTTGATAAATATATTTTCAGATTTTTTTGGTTGCAGTGTCTATAATCGACTACTCCAATCGTTATTATGCGTGCCAGCTTTTGACGGTGCAACAGCTTCTTGAAACTGTCATAGCAGAAGCGGTAATACAGAAAAGCGACAAGTACACATATACCCGTCGCTATCAGTATGGTTATGAAGTTGTAAGGGAAAAGCGTCAAGCCGTTCTTCAATAAGCTGAAATGCTCCCAATCGGTACGCATGAGCTGTCCCATGTTCAAAAGCAGTAGTACCGCTAAGAACAGAAACAGAAGCGTACCTGCACAAAAGCGGTAAACAAGTGCCTTGTCGCTGGCTCTGATACGGTGTCCTCTATTTAACATCATTCTCATAAATCAATCACTCCTTTCTGGGTATGGAAAAAGCGGTCAATCATAATGACTAACCGCTTAATGAACATAAATTTATTTTGCTCGCTTTTTTAGAATAGCATAACTTGCAACTAAAACCACGAAGAATAGTAATATGAAAGTTAAAGTATGAAATATTCCATTTGGATAAGGTGCTACCCAGCCTTGTTTGAAAACAAGGATAGAAATATATCCCGTAATCATAGAAATAGGCATAAAAGCAATCCCAATTATATTAAACCAACTTACATAAAATGTTGCTTTTTCTTCTGATAATATTCTTGCAATAAAATACCCAACAATTCCTACCGCTTGAATAATCATTGAACCTGCAACAGCTTCCATTGTTTGTAATTCATACCACCCACCAAAAGCACAGAGTAACCCAATAGCAACAAAAGCTGTTGATGAGATATAAAGTATTTTGCTTGCAATCTCTTTACTTTTTTGTTCCTTATCAGTAACTGGCTCAATGCCTTTTAGAATGTAATCAGTAGTTACTCCAAAAAAGTCGCTCATTATAATTACTTTTTCTAAATCTGGTGTACTTTGCTCACTTTCCCATTTAGAAACAGCTTGTCTTGAAACACCAACCTTATCAGCAAGTTCCTCTTGTGATATTCCTTTTGTTTTTCTTAAATATTGTATTCTGTCTGACATATTCATTTTCAGCACTCCTTTCTTCATGGTTATTGTAGCAATATTGGCAGTTGCACAGCCACCATTTAGGAATGGAAATATGTCAACTGACAGTTGCAATCGTGTTTTTTTGCAAAATATTCAAATAGTCTTGACTATAAATCGTACTTTTAACATATTCACATTATAACAATTTCATATAATCGCTACAATGAAAATCTAGTTTACCAGCTTACTTTTTCTGCTGTCCCTGCGGAGCATTGTTCTGTGGATTGCCAGCTTGACCGCCTTTGTTCTTCAAAACAATATCATCTGCCTTGATGTACCAATCAATCGTAGTCCCTCTAAAGTTGGCATTTGCCACCGTATCAGCTACGGGATTGACAAGCTCGACTTCTGCATTGTAAGGAAAATCCTTTACGGGAACATCAGCAGAGATTGATACTTGTATCATGCGTTCCTGCACGCTACATTTCAAATCATAGGTACGACGCTTGATTTCCTCGCTTGTCGTCCCGTCCTCATTCTCTACACGCACCTCATGTCGAAGTGCAGAGAATTTCAATACTCCAAAAGTTTTCTCGTTATCTAATACAATTCCATTTGCTAATCTCATAATCGAATACCCCCCCTTATTTACTTTCTGCTGGTAACATATCATCAGCCATTAAAATGTAGTTTGTAAATCCACGTCCCTTGACGTTGTAGCCCTCTGCGGTAATCTTTGGATTGATAAGTTTGACACGCTGTTCTGGTTTAAAGTTTTTCTCGCCAGCCTTTGCAGGAAGCACAACGATAATATCGTCGGCTCTTTGAATATCCGAATACAAGTTGTAGCTTCTTGATACGGGAGTGTAGCGTCCGTTGATACGTTGCTGTTCTACTTTATTTTCCCCAGCAAATTCCAAGTTTCCAAAAGTCTGTGCCACGTTCGGCACGATATATTTTAATTCCATAGTGTTTTACCTCGTTTCTTTCCTTGAATTTGATTGTTGTTTATTCTGGCAGTTAATGAGATACCAGCAATCCCCCAGATAGTAAAGGGTAAATAAATGCTAACGCACCCTTGACTATCCGTGTTCTTGCAGGTTGTCGGTAGACAAGCCAGAATAAGATATAGTCTGCCTATCTAAGCTACGGCGGAGAACGTGATTTTTCTTTCTTCATATCGTTACCGCCTTATGATTTTTTCATCTTACGGCGTTTGAAGAAGTATGTACCAGCTAAACCGCCAGCAGAAACAAACATCATAATCGCAAAGGCAAGGATATTTGTATTGTCGCCCGTTTTGGAACTGTCTGTTTTTGTTGGTGTATCTGGTGTGACTGGCTTCTCTGGTTCTTCTGGGGTAGGCGTTTCTGGTACTTCTTTAATAGTAACCGTCTGTCCGTCGTCCTCAATGTCCTTATGTTCAGTAACTTTGATAGGTTTATCTGGATTACTTAAATCGTATAATTCCTCAAAAGTTACAAGTTGTTTACCGCCAAGAGTGGAAGCGTCAAAAGTAAACTCGATTTTCACTTCCATAGTTTCGCTGTCAGCCGTAAAGATGTAATCATTCTCAACACATTTATCATTGATGATTAGCTCGGCATTTTCTTCTTTTAACATCTGCCAGCCCACAAGCTGATACTTCGTGCCGACTTCTAAGCCCTCTAACTTGACCGTATCAACGATAGTTACATCTTTTCCAGCTTCAATCTCTTTTTTGCCGTCTTTGTCCGTAGCCGTCGTATGAATTTTGATGATACGCTCTGTGATAAGCACCGTCTGTCTGTCGTCCTCAATGTCCTTGTGTTTGCGTACTGCTTCACATATTCAATAGATAACGCAACGTCGACTATCTGGTCGGCACTCATACGTGAACTAGCGTCAGCTCTGGTCTTATATCCATTTTTAAAATCGGTGTTGATGTCAATACAATAAGCGTCCTCGCCCTCAACTTTCATGTGTCCCTCATTGAATGTAGAACCAATCGAACCGTCATTCATTACTTTTTCAACGATACCGACACGCTCATCACTTTCCGTCCAATACTGTGTATCAGACGCATAAACTGCCGTACTCGGTAAAGCAGTAACGACAGTCGCAAAGGCAAGGAAGCCCGTACACAATCGTTTTAATATCTTTTTCATAATTCTAAATGCTCCTTTCATTTTGTTTTTGGGTAAAAAAATAGACGCTCAATTTTGAACGTCTTTTAACAAAAAAAGAATACCGTTTTATAGGTATTCTCTAATCTATATGTTATTCAATTTTATTGTAAAGATTGTAAAAAGTCGTTTGTTGCTGTTATGCGACTTTTAGCTGGTGTCCCAATGTTACATTACCATCTCTAAACGGATGGATCATATTAATCTCACCCAGATAATAGGCTAGTCTCTCGCTCATTTCTTCCTTATCGGTTATGTCAGCTAAGAAATTTTCCTTTTTCAGCTTACAATACAAATCATCAAACTGGCTTTCGATAAACTGCACCAAACAGAAAACGGTTCCTTTGGAAATATCAACCGTTCTCGTCTTGCCCGCCCAAGAATATACATCACTGAATAAATGCTTATGTATAGAGCAAAGATGCTTAAAAGAGAAATCCCCGGTAACGCCTTGACCTACAAGTTCTGCCTGACGTACTGCCGAATAGTCTCTTTCAGCCTCGTGCAATGTATCTAAATCTTTTATATCCAGTTTATTCTTTAATACATTTGTGCCCGGATAACAGTGCTTAGCATCCTGTTCATCATCATAGAAATAATCATACTCTTGATCCTTCAACCTGCTTCTTGGATACTCTGTATTTCTTATTTAATTCTGAAATTGCATCTGCCGCAGAAACCTTCTTGACCAAGACATTTCTTACTCTTTGACGACATTCTGCATCAAATGGCATGCCTTCCATTTTGAAACTGGATTCAATACTGCTTACTCTTCTATCAACTGTCATACGCGTATCCTTTCTCCTTTCCCTTTTGCAGAAAGGTATTTGTTCTTCTATAGTATACCACAAAACGCTACATCTATACTAGAAATTTCCGTATTATGAAGAGCGAACGTATAACCTTCTCCGATATCATTATCATTTCATAGTTACCACTCATTACATTTTAGGTGCTTACCACTCAGACTTACCACTTTTCTTACCACTTTATACCACTGTGATACGATATTTTGCGATATTTTACGAGGTTTGCAAGCTAATCACCAAACACCTTCCACCCCTTGTAAATCAAGCATTTCCGCCACTTTCAGCCGCTTACTTTTCATCACGAACGCTTAGCGTTCGTCTACCACCTGGAAGATAAAAAACTTCAGATAATAGCTCTCTGGCACATTCGCCGAATTTGCCCAGAGAATCGGATGATCCGGTGCCTGCGTTCTGAATTCTACCTGCCGGAGTCTCCTGTGCGTCGCCTTTGCTGCTTCTTTCACGGTCTTCTCCAAAAGCTCCTGTGTCATAAAGTGTGAACACGAACAGGTGGCAAGATAACCGCCGTCCTTCACAAGCTTTAGCCCTTTCATGTTAATCTCACGATAACCTTTAATTGCATTTTTCGTCGCCTGACGCGACTTCGTGAATGCCGGCGGATCAAGAATCACGACGTCGTACTGCTCGCCGCTCTGTGCCAGCTTCGGCAGCTCATCCAGCACATTGGCACACCGAAACTGTACCGTGTCCTCCAGCCCGTTCCGACGCGCATTCTCCCGCGCCTGCTCCACCGCATACTCGGAAATATCAAGACCCGTGACCTCTGCGGCGCCCGCGATTCCCGCATTTAAGGCAAACGTCCCCATGTGAGTAAAACAGTCCAGAACCTTTTTCCCCTTACAGATCCGCTGCATGGCAAGGCGGTTGTACTTCTGATCCAGGAAAAATCCGGTCTTCTGTCCGTTCACGATGTCCACCATATAATGAACGCCATTCTCCACAATCTCCACGTTCGTGTCAAACTCTGCTCCGATAAATCCCTTTACCTTCGGCAGCCCTTCCTTCGTGCGCTCGTTCGCATCGCTTCTCTCGTAAACGCCACGAATGCAGATCCCGTCCTGCGCAAGTGTCTCCTTTAAAAGTTCCACGATCGTCTCCTTGAACTGCTCCATTCCAAGCGCCAGACACTCCACGACCAGCACGTCCTCATATTTATCTACAACCAGTCCCGGCAGGAAATCCGCCTCCCCGAAAATCACGCGGCAGGAAGAGGTATCCACTGTCGTCTTGCGGTAATCCCACGCATTCTGCACGCGCATCTGCAAAAATGCACGGTCGATCTCCTGATCGATCTTTCTCGTCAACATCCGAACCCGGATCTTGGAGTTGACGTTGATAAAACCTCTTCCCATCGGATAACCGTCAAAATCGTGTACCAGCACTACTTCGCCGTTCTCAAATGTTCCGGTCACCGTGTCGATCTCATTGTCAAACACCCACATTCCTCCGGCTTTGATGGTTCTTCCCTCACCTTTTTTTAATGTAACAATCGCGCTCATAGGTTCCTCCTTTTTTATTCTGTCTTTTCCGGTCGGTTTACAATATAAATTCCCATACATACCAGCACCAGCGCCGCCACCGACATCACACTTAAGCTGCCTGTCTCTCCGAGCAGAACTGCAGACAGGATCACACCACACACCGGATTCATAAACCCGAAGACTGCAACCTTTGACACCGGGTTATATTTTAACAAAATGCTCCACAGCGAATAAGCCACCGCAGAAATCATCGCCATGTACAGCAGCAGCAAGACACCTTTTCCCGTCCATACGGTCAGTCTTCCGCCCGCCGCATAGCCGCAGAGCATCATAATAAGACCGCCGATCAGAAACTGCCAGCCACTTAAGGCAACTGGATTCTCGTCCTTTGAAAAAATCTTCATACAGGCAGAGGAAAAAGCATATGCGACTGCCGACAGAAAAATAAATCCCTCTCCCAGAAACGAAAAACCAAGATCCACACCACCTCCTGTCAGATTCACGAGAACTACTCCCGCAAATCCGATGATGCTTCCGATGATTTTTCTTCCATTCAATGTCTCCTGGTGAAACAGAAGACTTGCCACAAGGATGGCACAAAACACATTCACACCCTCGATGATCGACGCTTTTACCCCGGTCGTCCGGGCAAGCCCGATGTAGAAAAACAGATATTGCAGTACCGTCTGCATCATGCAGAGAATCAACACTTTTCCCCATGATGTTCTCCCCGGAATCAATATCTTTTTGCCCGCTGCGCTCCCGAGCAGAATGGAAAGCACGCCCGCGAGCGAAAACCGGCATCCTGCAAACAGAATCTGCGATGCGACATCCTCCGCCCCGACCGCAAACATCCCGTATCCGATCTTGATGCAGGGATACGCACTTCCCCACAGAGTGCAGCAGATCAGTGCTCCCAGCCACACAACGATCGTCTTCTGCATAAATTGTTCTTTTTGTCTCATTTATCTGTATACTCCGTTTCCATCTGTCCTTCCGTCCGCCCTGCAGACATAACCACCGCTCATTTTAGCACAGAACCTTCCATCTTGCCACGACAATTTATTTTCCTGTTTGCCTGCCATCCCCCGCTGCGTTATACTTAGGATAGAAGTTATCACGCACGGGGCAGCGGCATGTCACTGCCTCCCACAAAGGAGAAACTATGGCAACTATCAGTTTATGTATGATTGTAAAAAATGAGTCCGCAGTGCTGTCGCGCTGTCTGGACAGCATCGCCGATCTCATGGACGAGATCATCATTGTAGACACCGGCTCCACCGACAACACGAAAGAAATTGCCGCACAGTACACCTCGCGGATCTACGATTTCAAATGGACCAGCGACTTTTCCGCCGCACGCAATTTTTCCTTTTCCAAAGCAACGATGGAATATATCTACACCGCCGACGCCGATGAAATTCTTGACGACGCAAACCGCGAGCGTTTTCTCCGTCTTAAAGGTGCCCTTCTGCCTGAGATCGAGATTGTACAGATGAAGTATGTGACGCAGGGCACGTTCGATACCGTCTTGAATGCAAAAAAGGAATACCGGCCAAAGCTGTTCCGCAGACTGCGCACGTTTACCTGGATCGATCCGATTCACGAGACCGTCCGCTTAACGCCAGTCACTTTTGACAGCGATGTGGAGATTCTGCACTGTCCGCAGTCCCTGCACAGCAAGCGCGATTTTTCCATCTTCATCAAAGCGTTTGAACACGACGGGCAATTTTCCCCAAAAATCCGCACCATGTATGCCAAGGAGCTTTTAAAAACGGGCGACAAAAAGGATTTTACTGATGCAAAACCAATCTTCCAGCTCATTTTCGACAATGACCCGGCAGATGATGCCCGAAAGGAAGCTGCCTGCGTCCTCGCCCGGATTTACCGCATGGAGGATAACAAGAACGAATTTTTCAAGCTGACCATGAAGGACATGCTCACCACACCGTGCGCAGAAATCTGCTACGAACTGGGAACCTATTTTGTGGGACAGCGCGACTACGCGGAAGCGGTTCTCTGGTTCTACAATGCCGCCTACGAGACGGAAAGCATCCTGGACGTTCACACAAGCGGGGATCTTCCGCTGCTCGGTCTCGTCGAATGTTACGAGACGCTCCTCGCCGGGGAGGAAGCCAAAATTCCTTCCGACACAGCGCTTACCATCCAGTATGAAATGATGCTCGACAAATACCGGGAGGCTTCCAGAGACTGGCGGATGCCGGAGGAAACCTGATCTTACAAATCTCCAGAAATACGCTCCGGCAGGGCTTGTAAAATACAACATAAAGTGATAGGATGAAACTATGGTAAAATTTTAACAATCTTTTGTGTGGGAGGTATTTGAGATGGATTTTCGTGAAGAATACAAACAGAAGCTTGTCTCCGCAGATGAGGCGGTAAAGCTCATCAAATCCGGAGACTGGGTAGATTACGGCTGGTGCACCAACACCGTTGACGCACTGGATCAGGCTCTCGCAAAGCGCACCGACGAACTGACAGACGTCAAGCTGCGCGGCGGTATCCTGATGAAGCCGCTGGCTGTTTTTGCACGTGAGGATGCAGGTGAGCATTTCTGCTGGAACTCCTGGCATATGTCCGGTATCGAGCGCAAGATGATAAACAGAGGCGTGGCTTACTACTGTCCGATCCGCTACTCCGAGCTGCCGCGCTACTACCGCGAGCTTGACTGCCCGGATGACGTTGCCATGTTCCAGGTCGCTCCGATGGATGCGCACGGCTACTTTAACTTCGGTCCGAGTGCCTCACATCTGGGTGCAATGTGCGAGCGCGCAAAGCACATCATCGTAGAAGTCAATGAAAATATGCCACGCTGCCTCGGCGGTACCGAGTGTGGCATCCACATTTCCGATGTCACCTACATCGTGGAAGGCTCCAACCCGCCAATCGGTGAACTTGGTGCAGGCGGTCCTGCTACGGATGTGGATAAAGCTGTCGCAAAGCTGATCGTCGATGAGATTCCAGACGGTGCCTGCTTACAGCTCGGTATCGGCGGCATGCCAAACGCTGTCGGTTCCCTGATTGCAGAGTCCGACTTGAAGGATCTCGGCGTTCACACTGAGATGTACGTGGATGCATTTGTCGATATTGCAAAGGCAGGTAAGATCAACGGTTCCAAAAAGAATATCGACCGTTACCGCCAGACCTACGCTTTCGGCGCCGGCACCAAGAAAATGTACGATTATCTGGACGACAACCCGGAACTGATGAGCGCTCCGGTCGACTACACGAACGACATCCGCTCGATCTCCGCACTGGATAACTTTATTTCCATCAACAATGCCGTGGATATTGATCTCTATGGTCAGGTAAATGCAGAGTCTGCAGGCATCAAGCAGATCAGCGGCGCAGGCGGACAGCTTGACTTCGTGCTCGGAGCTTATCTGTCCAAGGGCGGCAAGAGCTTTATCTGCTTATCCTCTACCTTCAAGACCAAGGACGGTCAGGTGCAGTCCCGTATCCGCCCGACGCTGGCAAACGGTTCCATCGTTACCGACGCAAGACCGAATACACACTATGTTGTAACCGAATACGGCAAGGTGAACTTAAAGGGTCTGTCTACCTGGCAGAGAGCCGAGGCTCTGATCTCGATCGCGCATCCTGATTTCCGCGACGACCTCATCAAAGAGGCGGAGCAGATGCACATCTGGAGAAGAAGCAACCGCTAGTTTTCCGGCGAACTGGTTCCCGAACCAGGGCAGCACATATTTGTGCACCGGACAAAAGAAACCCGCGCGAATTCTGATCCGCGCGGGTTTCTTTTATTCTGATATGTTTCCGGATGATATCCCGGCTCATCCCTCATTTCTCCGAAAACTGAACTTTATCGCTGTAATGTCTTTGCATGGAATTCCAATCCATAATCAATACATAGAATACCCTTCCATATCGGCTGCTCTCTACAATTCTTCCATGGTCAAGCACCGGAAGAAACGTCCCATCCGCTTTTCGCATATGAAAATGGATATAGTCATTTGAATGTCCGTCCTCAATCTGCTCCCAGATACTCTTCTCTATCTTCTCCTGCTCGTCCTCACGGATGAGATTCCGAAAACTGCTCTTTGTGTACGCAAGCATTTCCTTCATACTCTTGCATCCTGTCAGCCGGATCAGTTCACAATTTGCAAAAAAGATTTCATCGTCTGTCTTGTCCGCTTTATAAATAATGAAGGCTCCCGGGAGATTCTCCGAAATATCCTTAAGTGCAAATCCAAGCTGTTTACGAATTTCCATCTGATGTCCGTCCCTGTATGCCATACATCCATTCTTTCCCCGAAGCTTTACCTCGTAAAGCGCTACATCTGCACAGCGTATCAGTTGTGCGCGATCACTGGCACACACCGGATATTCCGCATATCCAAGTGAAATGCTAAATGTATGCTCCTCATTTTTGTAGGAAAAAGTCTTTGGATACTTTGTGAACTGCTGCATCAGCTCCTTTGCATCCTCATAGGAACAGTCCGGCAGGAACATACAGAATTCATCGCCCCCGTTTCGTCCCAGTACCGCATCTTTTTTAAAAAAGCTTTGCATGCTTTTTGCCAGGCTCTGTAACGCTTTATCACCGGCGGCGTGACCATACATATCATTGATCATCTTGAAATCATCTACATCCGTCTGTGCAACGATACAATGCTTCGTCGGGTTCTGTCTCATATACTGCTCCACCAGTTCATCAAATCCCTGGCGATTATAGATCCCGGTCAGGCTGTCAGTGACTGCAAGCCGTCTAAAATTATTTCGATTTTCCTCAAGAACCATCAATGCGCCCGTAAGTCCCGTCAGAAGAAGTACAATCAATGCACCTCCTGCTATCACTACGATAAAATACTGACTGTTTACCCAGCCACTCTTCGGCATTACCTCAAGCTTCCACTCTTCTCCGCCTATCTCAAAACTGTAGGAAACCGGATCAGCCATCTCTCCGCTGGAACTGTATACTTCCTCATAAGTTGACTCCCACGGGGAAACCGTCTTTGACAGCCTGTATTCGTATCCGAAATTTGAGAGCGCATTCACAGAATCTGCAAAAATATCCGGTACACGGATAATCGCTATGGTAAATCCCCAGAAGCGCTCCTGTCCGCTTTCATCCTCAAGATATACCGGATTGCGGATTGCAATTCCATACCCTCCCTGTTTCAGTTGAAACGGTCCCTGCAGAACTAACGTGTGATGGTCTCTTGCATATTGTGAGATTTCTCCCCTGTCCTTATCGTACAGCAGATCAATCTTTCCCGTTGCATTGCCCTGTTCCGGATAGATTTCCGTCACCACACCCTCCGGTGCAATCTGTATGCTCTGAATATAATCTGCCATCATATTCTCTGCCACTTTATCAAATTGATCCAGCTTTCCGTTCTCACTGATCACAATCTGCTGCAATGCCCTGGTAATTCCGATACCCTCCATGATATCCGTTCGCATTCGTTCTGCATAAGTCATTGCATTCAGCTCTGCTTTTGTATTGTTTTGCCTGCGCAGACTGCTTTCCATGCCATATACAATAGCCCCCAGCACACATATTCCCAGCAAAAATACGATAAACGGAACCATAAATTTCTTCTTTGAATGCTTCATATGCTTTCACCCCACATGCCATTCTATTACAACGTTCCAGCCATCCGGTCGCGGATCTCTACTCCGGTCGGTGTCCCCGCAAGCCCTCCTTTTCCGGTCTCACGGATATCCTCATTCATGCTGCGCCCGATACTGCGCATCGCGTCAATCACTTCATCCGGCGGAATCTTACTGAAGATTCCCGCCATCGTCATATCTGCAGAAGTCATGGCATTCACGGCTCCCATGACATTGCGCTTCACACACGGAACTTCCACGAGTCCCGCCACCGGATCGCATGCCAGTCCAAGCAGATTCTTAAGCGCCAGCGCCGCTGCATTAGCAATCTCATCCGCACCGCCGCCCAGAAGATACGCCACACCACCTGCCGCCATCGCGGAAGCCGAACCGATCTCCGCCTGACAGCCGCCTGCCGCGCCCGCCAGAAACGCCCGGTTAGCAATCACGCCGCCGATTCCGGCTGCCACATACAGGGCTTCCACCATGCGCTCCTCAGAAAAACCGCGCTCCTCCTGCACACTCAAAAACACTGCCGGTACCACACCGCAGGAGCCTGCGGTCGGTGCCGCCACGATCCGCTTCATGCAGGCATTGGACTCGCTGGTCTTCAGCGCTTTTTCCATCACTTTTCCGATAAAGTCTCCGCAGAGCAGCGTTCCCGCCTCCCGCGCCCGTTTCATCCTGGTTCCCTCTGTTCCGACCAGTCCACTTGCTGACTTTAACGTCTCATCGTAATGTGCATCTGCATACTGCATTGCCTGGTACATCCCGCGCATCTGTGCAAACGACTCCTCTGCGCTGATGCCCTGCTCCACGCAGTCATCCTCCTGCACAATTTTCCAAAAAGGCTTCCCGGTCTCTCTCTCCATCCGGCACAGTTCCTCCAATGATAGGTACATTGTCATCCTCCCTCTGTTTTTCTATCATCCAGACGGTTCACACCGCCTTCTCGTCACATACGCTGCATCTTTCTGCCCGTCTGATGTATCTATGCTTCCAGCATGCTTAAGTAGGTAACCTTTAAAATTCCCTCCAGATGCTCCAGCCACTCGATTGCCTCTCCCGGCACCTCTCTGTCGCACTCGATGACCATGACCGCCCTGGTGCCCCGGCTCTCGCGGTAAAGCTGCATCGTAGCAATATTTACCGACTTGTGCGCCAGCATCGAAGTCACCTCAGCCACATGCCCTGGCTGGTCGATGTTGTGCACGATCAGGGTCGGATAATCCCCGCTGAAATTCGCTGTCAGCCCGTCCAGCTCACAGATCCGGATCTGTCCGCCTCCTACCGATGCCGCAATGACTTCCAGCGTACGCCCGGATTTTCCGGTCAGATTCATCTTGACCGAGTTGGGATGTACATCTCCAAGATCAATCCCCTCCAGTGTAAAACTCATCCCAGACTCCTTTGCCATCGTAAAGCTCTCCGGGATTCTCGGATCATCCACCTGCATCCCGAGCAGTCCTGCCAGGATCGCCTTATCCGTACCGTGTCCCTTGCCCGTTGCCAGAAAAGAGCCATGAAAATATATTTTTGCGTCCGCAACCTCCTCCGCTAAAAGCTTTCTGCTGACTCTGCCGATCTTCACAGCTCCCGCTGTATGTGAACTTGACGGTCCTACCATCACAGGTCCTATGATGTCGAGTAAATTCATCCTTTTTCTATTCCTTCCTTTGCGCTTTCCGTGTAAAATAAGGGGTATATCCCCGATATACCCCCTTGTCTGCCAAATTCTTTCCTTATTATATAAGCATTGTACAGAAAAGACAACCTGTTTTTTTTCGGGAGAATATGATACACTGAATGAAATGCAACGAATCGGAGGAATCCCATGAAAACACAGAAGACTTCCACAGCAAATACACATATACACGCCGACGGCTCCACTCACACGCATGCTGACGACACCGTTCATACTCATGCCGACGGCTCCACTCACACGCATGCTGACGACACCGTTCATACTCATGCCAGCGGCTCCGTTCATACTCATGCCCACGGCTCCACTCACACACATCCGCATCACCACGAGAATACCAAGGCGGTCTTAAACCGCATGAACCGTGCGATCGGACATATGGAGGCCGTCCGCACGATGATCGAAGACGACAGGGACTGCAGCGAAGTGCTTGTTCAGATTGCGGCGGTGCGTTCCGCCATCAACAATATCGGTAAAATCATTTTAGAGGATCACATCAGCCACTGTCTGGTCGACGCCGTTGAAACCGGGGATGAACAGGTCATCCGGGACTTAAATGATGCGATCGACAAGTTTGTAAAGTGATACATTTTTCATTTGGACATAGTTTGTTCATTTTTTATTCATATTTTATAGAAATCCAGGAAATCTTAAACCTTTTTTATTCATCTTCCCAATTGATTTTTGATGCAATTAGCGCTATATTCTCTTAGTATCGAAATTTAGCTTTACTTCCTTTTTACAGGAGTTTTACACTGGAGAATCGGCAGCCCGGCTGCCCACATATATTGCACGCGTGAGCGTATCGGTGTTTCACACCGCCTACAGTCATTTTGGGAGGGTTCTATGAAAAAATTATTTAACATTCTAAAAGAAAAGCTTGCACCGCTTTCCAGTAAGCTTCAATCTCTGAAGAGCATTCTTCCGCAGAAGAAGCCGCACAGTGAAAAATACTATAAACGGATTGCTTTCCTTAATAAGTATTCTCTTATTTTCCACTTTTTATTAGCCTGTCTGTTAATTCTTGCCGTGGAGACGATTTCCAGACGGGACTTTGTGAGCGCTATAACTTTCATCAGCAATCACACGCTTGCATTCTTATATAATGCGCTGATTATCTTTGCATCTCTGTCCCTTGTCTATCTGACAAAATATCGTACACAGATGCGTATCTTAATCAGCGGTTTGTGGATTTTCCTTGGAACCGTCAACGGTCTGATTCTTTCAAACCGTGTCACACCGTTCAGCTACACAGACTTAAAATGTCTGCCGGATCTGTTCGCAATGCAGAACACCAACTATTTTACAGCGGAGGAAGCGACCATGGTCGTGGCCGTTGTGGTCGCCTTCTTTGTCATTCTTGGTCTTCTCTTTGCAAAGGGACCCCGTTATCAGGGAACGCGCCATACCGTGCTTGGTCCGGTCTCCATTGCCGCTCTGATTTTAATCGGTCTTCCTATTACCACACAGGCAGCACAGAGTTCCAACATTCTTGCTTCCTATTTTGCAAATATTGCGCAGGGCTACTCTGATTACGGTTTTGTGTACGGTTTTTCCACCAGTGTTGTCGGAAGAGGCATGGATAAACCGGAGGATTATTCCGAGGAAACCGTTGATGCGATCAACACCCTTGTTGATTCCGCCAGCAGCCCAACCACTGTTTCCACAGGCAGCGAGCCAAATATTATCTGTGTTTTACTGGAGTCCTTCTGTGATCCTTACGAAGTAAACTTTTTAAATATGTCCGAAGATCCGATTCCGAATTTCCACAACCTTGAGGCAAACTATTCCACCGGTTACCTTACCGTACCGGTCGTGGGTGCAGGTACCGCCAATACGGAGTTCGAGGTTCTGACCGGAATGAGCATGCAGTATTTCGGTACCGGCGAGTATCCTTATAAGACGATCTTAAAGCAGACGGACTGCGAAAGTATTGCCGCTGATCTCTCCCAGATCGGTTATGGTACGCATGTCGTACATAACAATACCGCTACTTTCTACAGCCGCAACAATGCTTTTTCCATGATGGGATTTGATACCTTTACCAGCAAGGAGTGCATGAATATCTCCCAGTACACGCCGAATGGCAACTGGCCGACCGATGATGTGCTGGTACAAGAGACTGTAAAAGCTATGAACGCGACAGAAAACCAGTCCGATTTCGTATATACCATTACCGTGGAAGGTCACGGCGATTACCCGACCGAGAAGGTTCTGGAAAATCCGGATATTCTTGTTTCCGGCGCCGCAGATGAGGCTTCCAACAACCAGTGGGAATATTATGTCAACATGATTCATGAAGTGGATGACTTCATCGGAGATCTGATCACAGCGGTTGACCGCCGCGGAGAGGACACCATCATCGTGTTCTTCGGCGATCATCTCCCAACGATGGGACTTACCGATGCGGATATGAAGTCCGGTGATATTTTCAAGACCAAGTACATCACCTGGAACAACATGGGACTTGCAAAAAAAGATGCCGATTTGACCGCTTACCAGCTTCTTGCTCACATTACTGATCAGGCAGGCATTCATGAGGGAACCATGTTCCGTTATCATCAGACACAGACCGCTTCCGAGACCTATCTTTCCGGTCTGGAGGATCTGCAGTACGATCTGCTGTACGGCAAACGCTACTCCTACGGCGGAGAGGACCGCTTCCCGGCATCCGACCTTGTGATGGATGTTGAGGACGTTACCGTCTCCTCTGTCCGCAAGAATACAAGCAACAACACCTTGACGGTGTATGGTGCGAACTTTACCAAGAATACGAAGATTTTCGTGAACGGCAATAAAGTTCCTACCACATTCCTGACATCGAACCTGATTACGACCAGCCTGGACAATGTGCAGAACGGCGATACCATTACCGTAAATATCCTCGGTTCCAAGAGCCTTCTTCTCCGTGCCGGTACCGGCGAGGTTGTCTACGAGGATCCGGATATTGTTCCGGAGACGGAAGATCCGACCGAGATTCCGGAGACGTCCGCTACCGAGATGAAGAACACAGAAACAGAAAACTCTGAAATGAAAAGCTCTGAGACCGAAAGTTCCGAGATGAAGAACACAGAAACAGAAAGCTCTGAGACAGGCAGCTCCGAAACGACCTCCAAAGCTGACAGCTCAGCGGTCACTTCCAGAGCTGCATCAGATACCAACAACTAGATGCTAAAAGGAACTGCCGCAATAAGCATACCATGCTTTACTTTGATAAGTAATATGATGAGAAGCATGCCCCTGCGATTTCGGGTGGAATGCCTATGGAACATTCTGTTCAAAAAATGCGGCATTTCTAACCAGCCGGTGACTGCATCTGCGATGATCCGTGTCTTTCCAAGTTTGGAGCACTCTACGGACTATGTCCGCAAGCCAACAGACAATTTTAGGACTTTTGTGTGTCCCTTGCGGCACCAGACAACAGATGGCATTTATGCCATCTTTATGTCGAACAAAACATAACCGCGCGAAGCCGATGTCTGAATTGGCATCTGCCCTATTTTCAATAGCAGATGCCAACGAGTTTCGGTTC